>Ga0265318_10000646_pt1 | contig 23828 bp, 20 predicted proteins | sample 4821metaG_FD_192431 | JGI IMG/M metagenome (GOLD analysis project Ga0265318, IMG submission 192431) | Rhizosphere microbial communities from Carex aquatilis grown in University of Washington, Seatle, WA, United States - 4-8-21 metaG | ecosystem: Host-associated > Plants > Roots > Rhizosphere >... | reverse complement strand
TCTACGTGAACCCGCTCTGGCACATCGACGGCCTGCGCCACCTGATGACCCCGGTCCTGAGCTACCGGTACATCCCCAACGGCGACAGGGACGCGGCCTTCATACCGCCGATTGACCGCAGCACCTTCAGCAACTACCTCCCGGTGATGGAGCTCGGGGACATGCGCGCCATCGACCAGCTCCAGGCGGCGAACGTGCTCCGGTTCGGCGTGCACAACACGCTCGAGACGCGCGACAAGACCTACGGCTCGCGCGAGCTGCTCTCCCTCGACGTCGACGAGGACTTCCTCTTCCAGCGCGCGCCGGGCCAGACCGACTTCTCGGACATACACCTGGACATGGTGGCGACCCCCGCGCACTGGCTGGAGCTCAAGGTCGAGGACACCGTCTCCACGAGGCGGGCCGCCCAGCGCGCGATCGACTCGACGATCACCTTCCGCGAGGGCGAGGTGTGGTCGGCCGGGTTCGGCGTCGGCTACCTCTCGGACAGGTACGGCAGCTACTTCGTCCCCGGGCTGGGCTACAACCCGATCGTCGGCGTGGACACCTACCACTACGAGGCCAAGGCCCGGATGAACGAGCGCTACGAGCTCTTCGTGCGCGGGGACTTTGACGCGAGGGACCACGTCTTCGTGGACCAGTACTACGGCGTCACGCAGCGGGTGTCGAACACGTGGATCGTCCAGTACGCCGTGGTGTTCTCGCAGGGTCCCAACGACCACCAGGGCCACTTCGGCCTGGAGGTTAACCTCAACCTCCTTCGGTTCTGAGGGGCATCCCGGGAGCCGGCGCACTTTCCCACCCGTGAGCCGCGCCGGCAGCCAGACGCGCACGCTCGCCGAGATGCTCCGGCGCTTGCGCCCGCACTGGGGGAGCGACGCGGGGCTGCCGGCGCGCATCGAGTCGATGCTGGGCGGGGACCGGCGCCTCGGGTCGCGCGACCGCCGCCTCTACCGCGAGCTGGTCTACACGACCCTGCGCTACCTGCCCTGGATCGCGCCCTTTATCGACACGGACCCCGACGAGGCGGCCCGGCGCGCCGCGTGGCTCGCCGGCGACATCCCCGCCGTGCAGCCCTTCCGGGGCGAGGTCGCCGCCGGCCTGCCCGAGGTCCCCGCCGCGGCGGACGAGAAGGCCCGGGTCCTCGCCTGCGACGCGGAGGCGCTCACTCCCCACTGGTTTCGCGCCGAGTGCCCCGAGGCATTCTCGGCCCCGCTTCGCGACGCGCTCCTTGAGCGGGCGCCTCTCTGGCTGCGCCTCCAGGCGGACGACCCTAGCCCCGTCCTCGCGGAATTCGACGCCCGGGGATGGGCCTGGCGCCCAAGCGACCTCGTTGCCGGCGCCGTCCGGTTGCCGCACGGCGCGGACGTGTCGGCCACGGGGGCGTACGCCTCAGGCAAGGTGGAGATCCAGGACGTCGGCTCCCAGAGGATTCTCGCCCTGGCCGGCGTCGGGGCCGGGGAGCGCTGGCTCGACGCCTGCGCGGGCGCCGGGGGAAAGACGCTCCAGCTGGCCTCGCTGGTCGGCCCCGGGGGCCGTGTCACGGCCCGGGACACGAGGCGGTCGGCGCTCGACGAGCTCTCGGTGCGCGCGGCCCGCTCGGGTCTCTCAGGACGCGTGGCGATCGGCGACCCCTCCGATCCCCCCAGCGGATTCGACGCGGTCCTGGTCGACGCGCCCTGCACGGGGACGGGCACCTGGAGGCGCGCCCCCCACCTCAAGTGGGTGACGACCCCGGAAGGCGTCGCCTCCGCGGCGGCCCTCCAGCTGCGCCTCCTCAGGGAGAACGCGGGGCGGGTCAGAACGGGGGGCCGGCTCGTCTACGCGACCTGCTCCCTCTGCCGGAGCGAGAACGCCGCGGTGGCGCAGGCATTCCTGAATGAAGCGGCCGGATTCGAGGCCCTTCTCCCGGGAAACACCCTCCTGCCGCAGTCGCACGACGGCGACGGATACTTTGTCGCCTCGTTCAGGCGCGCCTAGGCGAAACGGCCGGTCAGCCGGAACTATCCGGCTGCTCGTGCTGGACCTTCACGATTACGCGAAGCATCTGCAGCGCCAGCCAGAACACGATCGTCAGGCACATGGAGCCCGCGGTGCCCCAAAGCAGGATCATCCGGTGGTCCTTGGACGGCACATGCGTCGAGACGACGCTGTACATGTAGATGAAGAAGATGATCACGAGGACCGCATCGACCGCGAGGCTGGCGGGTGTGACGAGTTTTCTTTCCTGCTTTTGCATGACCCGCACATGACAACCCACCGGGCGCCGGCTTGTCCATGAAAATTGCCGGCCGGCGGGAGGCCCCCTCCGGTCCCCCCTTGGGCCCCTGGGCCAAGGTAGGTGAATCCCTCCCCCGCCGGCGCGTTCCCTGTTCGCTTTTCCCAAAGCCTTCGCCACCATGGCCCGATGAAGCGCATACTGGTGATCGACGACGATGAGGGGCTGCGCAGGATGCTCCATTTGTCGCTGGCGGAAGCGGGATATGCGGTGACGGAGGCCGAGGACGGCAAAATGGGAATTGAATGCCTGAGGACAACGCCCGTGGACCTCGTCATCACCGACCTGGTGATGCCGAACAAGGAGGGCCTGGAGACGATCCTGGAGCTGCGCAAGGCGCAGCCGCACCTGAAGATCATCGCGATGAGCGGCGGAAGCCGAACGAGCCCGAGGGACAACCTGGCGATGGCCAAGAGCTTCGGGGCGGCGTTTGTGTTCTCAAAGCCGTTCGCACTCGCCGAAATGATCAAGACGGTCGCCGACCTCATGGGCGCGGCGACACCGGGAACCGCGGAACGGGTGCTCGAGCCCCAATAGGCTCCCTCTGCGGCGGCATGAAGACGGTCCGACTCGAGGCCCCTGGAGCCCTCGCGCTCCTTGAGACCGATGCCGCGACCGAGCCGCTCCAGGGTGAGGCGCTCGTGCGCGTGCGCCGGGTGGGCGTCTGCGGCACGGATATCCACGCCTTCGGGGGCAGGCAGCCCTTCTTCACGTACCCCCGCGTGCTGGGCCACGAGCTCGGCGTCGAGGTCGTCTCCGTGGGGCCGGGCGTCGGAAACGTGAAGCCGGGCGACCGGTGCTCGGTCGAGCCCTACATCAACTGCCAGAAATGCATCGCCTGCAGGCGCGGCAAGCCCAACTGCTGCACGGAGCTGCGAGTGCTCGGGGTGCACGTCGACGGCGGGATGCGGGAGGAGTTCGCCGTTCCCGCCCGCAAGCTGCATCCGTCGGCCGCCCTCTCGCTGGACCAGCTCGCCCTCGTCGAGACGCTCGCCATAGGCTGCCATGCCGTCGAGCGGGCCGGCCTCGAGCGCGGCGAATGCGCGCTCGTCATCGGAGCGGGGCCGATCGGCCTCTCGGTCATGCAGTTTGCCGCGGAGGCCGGCGCGCAGGTGATCGCCATGGACGTCAACGCGGGGCGCCTGGACTTCTGCAGGAAAGCGCTCGGCGTGCCCCACGCCGTGAACGCCGCAGACGGCCCGGCGCTGGAATCCCTCCTTCGCATCACAGGCGGCGACCTTCCGACGGCGGTGTTCGACGCCACAGGCAGTCCCAAGTCCATGACGGAGGCCTTCCATTTCCCCGCGCACGGGGGAAAGCTCGTCCTCGTCGGGCTCTTCCAGGGCGACGTCACCTTCAACGACCCCAATTTCCACAGGCGCGAGCTGACGCTGATGGCCAGCCGGAACGCGCTGCCCGGCGACTTCACCCGGATCATCGCGCTGATCGGGTCCGGCCGCGTCGACACGGCGCCCTGGATAACGCACCGCGCGACGCTTTCCGAGGTCCCGGGCCAATTCCCCTCATGGGCGCGCCCCGAGACGGGCGTCATCAAGGCGATGATCGAGGTCTGACCGCGCGCGCGGCGCCGGCCGCGGTCGGATTACGGTAAAGTAAGGATTGAGTCGTTTCCCCCGCCGGCCCACATACGACAAAGGCCATGACCCCTACCCTTCTCCGCGGCGCAGCCCTGCTCGCGCTCCTCGCCTCGCCGGCATTCGCGGCGGATTCCGGCTCCACGCTCACCGTCCACGCCGACCATCCCGGCGCCGTGATTAACCGCAACATCTACGGCCAGTTCTCGGAGCACCTCGGCCACTGCATCTACGACGGCATCTGGGTTGGCCCGGATTCCCCCATCCCGAACACACGCGGCTACAACAACGCCGTCATGGCCGCGCTGAAGGACCTGCATGTCCCCATACTGCGCTGGCCGGGCGGCTGCTTTGCGGACGAGTATCATTGGAAGGACGGGATCGGCCCCATGGAGAAGCGCCCGTCGATGTACAACTCGCACTGGGGCGGCGTCGTGGAGAACAACCACTTCGGGACTCACGAGTTCCTGGACATGTGCGAGATGCTCGGGATCGAGCCCTATGTGTGCCTCAACGTGGGCAGCGGGACGGTCCAGGAGGCGATGGAATGGGTCGAGTACATGACCTCGGACGCCTCCTCCCCGATGGCGAACCTGCGCCGCGCCAACGGGCGCGACAAGCCCTGGAAGGTCCGCTTCATCGCGGTCGGAAACGAGAGCTGGGGCTGCGGGGGCAACATGCGGGCCGAGTTCTGCGCCGACAACTTCCGCCGCTACAACACCTTCATCAAGAACTATGGCTCCGGGCCTGGGAGCGAAATCTACCGGGTCGCGTGCGGACCTGCCGGCGACGACTACGAATGGACGGACGTCATGATGAAATTGGCGGGGACGCAGATGAACGGCCTCGCCCTGCACCACTACACGATCCCGACCGGCGACTGGGCAAAGAAGGGTTCGGCCACGGAGTTTGGTAGGCCCCAGTATTTCAGCGCGCTCGGCAACACGCTCCGGATGGAGGAGCTGGTCGAGAGGCACTCGGCCATCATGGACAAGTACGACCCGAAGCGGAAGGTCGGCCTGATTGTCGACGAGTGGGGCATATGGACCGACGTCGAGCCCGGGACTAATCCCGGCTTCCTCTACCAGCAGAACTCCATGCGCGACGCGATCATCGCCGGGCTGAACCTCCACATCTTCCAGGCGCACGCCGACCGCGTCGCCGGGGCCAACATCGCCCAGATGATCAACGTCCTTCAGGCGATGATCCTGACGGACCACGAGAGGATCGTCCTCACCCCCACCTACCACGTGTTCGAGATGTTCCGCGTCCACCAGGACGCGACCTCGCTTCCCATCGAGCTGAACACCCCGGACCTGGCGGGCTCCCCGGTGAAGATCCCGCAGGTGAGCGCCTCCGCCTCGCGCGACGCCTCGGGGAGGATCCACATTTCCCTCGTCAACACGAGCCCGGACGGCGCGGCAACGGTGTCCTGCGCCGTGACGGGCGCCGAGCTCAGGTCCCCGACGGGGCGCATCCTCACGGCGCCCTCCATGACGTCGCACAACACCTTTGACGCGCCGCACGCCGTGGAGCCTGTCGCCTTCGCGGGCGCCACGCTCTCAGGGGATCGCCTGAGCGTCACCCTTCCGCCCTTGAGCGTCGTCGTCCTCGAGCTCTGACCGACGCCCCGGCGCCGCGCACGGAGGCGCCGTCCACCCAGGTCGCCCCGATCATCGTCGCGCGCGGGAACTCCTGGACGCCGGGCTCGTTGTTGTGGATCTGGCTGACGACCATGTCGACGGCCGCCTCCCCGGTGACAAGGTTGTGCTGGTTCATCCCGGCGATCTCAGGGCGCGACGCCCGCCACTCGAGCTGGATCACGCCGATGTCGTCGGGGATCCGAAGGCCCTCTGCCTTGAGCCACCCGATGACGCTGTTGTAGAGCGTGAAGACGACATCCGGCTTGTGGCGCCGCAGCCATGCGCGGAACACCTCGGCGCGGCCGGGACCGGTGACCTGGCCGAAGACCGGCAGCTGCTGGCTCCTGGGGAGCATGCGCTGGCCCGTGAGGTAGCCCGCCGAGAACCGGCGCTCCACAAGGGCGTCGATGACGTCGTCCAGGACGAGGCCAGGGCGCCGGTAGCCCAGCGCCAGAGCGCGCTCGAAGGCGATCAGCGCCAGGTTGTAGTGGTCGACGCAGCAGTACGACAGCGCCGGCTCCCGCGTCCGCACCCCCGTGACCACGCAGGGAAGCGCCCTCCACACGGGCTCCAGCTCCTCGGCGAGGTGGTTCGTGTCCATGAGCCCGACGAGCACGAGGCCCTTGATCCCCCTCGTGTTCAGGATGCGCAGCCACCGCTCCGCCGTTAACTCCGGGTCGTGCAGCCAGAAATGGTCGAAGTCGTAGCCCAGGCTCTCCGCGCGGCTCTCGCATCCCTCGACGTAGATGGGGATCGTCGGGTGCTTCCTGAACGCCTGCGGGTCGATGTTGGCGTTGACGAGCGCCAGCTTCGCCTGGAGCCGGCTTGTGCGCGCGGACCTGAGCTGAGCCATCAGCTGCGAGACGACCGCATTGGGTCGGTAGCCCAGGCGGTCCGCGGCCGCCCGGATGCGCGCCCGCGTGACCTCGGGTATCTGCGGGTTGCCGCGAAGGCCGAGCGAGATCGTGTTCTTCGAGTAGCCCAGCACCCGTGCGATGTCGTTTAGCGTGGGACGGGGCATGGGGTCCGGGGTGAGGGCCTCAGGATCCCCAAATGCACCTAACGGTCAAGTGCCGGGAGCGTGGCCTCGCCCTGGCCGCCTCGTAGCGTCGGCCGGCATGAAAGGCCCACCCCGCCCCGCCGCGTTCCTGCTCGGCGCGCTGGCCTGGATCGGCGCCCCCGGGATCTCCGCGGCCGAGAAGGGCGCCCCTTTCCCGGTCACGGTCCGCGTGGACGCCGCGAGGGACGTCGGCGAGATGAAGCCCATCTGGCGCTTCTTCGGGGCCGACGAGCCCAACTATGCGACGATGACGGATGGGCGCAGGCTGCTGTCGGAGCTCGGCGAGCTCCGCCCGCAGCAGGTCTACTTCCGGGCCCACAACCTCCTCTGCACGGGCGACGGCGCGGCATCCTTCAAGTGGGGCAGCACCAACGCCTACACGGAGGACGCTCAGGGACGGCCGGTCTACGACTGGGGCATCCTCGACCGGATTTTCGACACCTACCGCACCCGCGGCGTGCGGCCCTACGCAGAGATCGGGTTCATGCCCGAGGCGCTCTCCACGAGGCCGGAGCCCTACCAGCACGAATGGCGCCCCGGCCTCAAGTACGACGTCATCGCGACGGGATGGTCGTACCCGCCACGGGACTATGCGAAATGGGCGGAGCTCGTGCGCCAGTGGGTGGCGCACTGCGTGGGGCGGTACGGCCGCGCCGAGGTCGAGACCTGGTTCTGGGAGGTCTGGAACGAGCCCAACATCACACCCTACTGGCACGGGACGCCCGAGGAATTCTACAGGCTCCACGACTTTGCCATCGACGCCGTGCGCCGCGCCCTTCCGACGGCGCGGGTGGGCGGGGCCGACGTGGCCGGCTACGGAGGGAAGTTCATGGCGGACTTCATGGCCCACTGCGCCCGCGGCCGGAACTACGCGACCGGGCTCACCGGCACCCCGACCGACTTCCTCTCGTTCCACGCAAAGGGGGCGCCCACGTTCGTCGACGGGCACGTGCGCCTCGGCATCTCCGCTCAGCTCTCCGAGATCAGCCGCGGCTTCTCGGCCATCGCCTCGGTGCCCGAGTTCAAGGGCAAGCCGATCGTCATCGGGGAGTCGGACCCCGACGGGTGCGCCGCGTGCCTGGGGCCGCAGCTCGGCTACCGGGCGGGCACGATGTACCCGAGCTACACGGCCGCGTGCCTCGCGCGGGAGTACGCGCTCGCCGACAGGTTCGGGGTCAACCTCGAGGGCGCGCTCACGTGGGCCTTCGAGTTCGAGGACCAGCCCTACTTCGCGGGCCAGCGCGTCCTGGCGACGAACGGGATAGACCTCCCTGTGCTCAATGTCTTCCGGATGCTCGGCCGCATGGGAGGACGGCGAGTCGAGACGACGAGCTCCGGCGAGGTGCCCCTCGACGCCATTGTCCGGGACGGCGTGCGGGGCGCGCCGGACGTCGCGGGGCTCGCGAGCCTCGATGGGAAGAGGCTGTGCGTCCTCCTCTGGCACTACCACGACGTCGACGAGCCCGGCCCGTCGGCGCGGGTCGAGCTCCAGCTGGCCCACCTTCCCGGGCACGGAACGGCGCGCATTACCCAGTACCGGATCGACGAGACCCACAGCAACGCGTACACGCGCTGGCAGCTCCAGGGCTCCCCGGTCGCCCCCAACGAGACCCAATACGGGGAGATGCAGGCGGCCGGCCAGCTGGCCACCGTGGCGGAGACGCCGGGCACCGTGGACGTCGCGGGCGGGAGCGCCACGCTGTCCGTCTCGCTGCCCCGTCAGGCGGTCTCCCTGGTCACCCTGGATTTTCCGTGAGGCCCGGGCGCCACCACGAGATCGGCCTACCGCCGCGGAGGCTTCGTCCAAGGTCCGTTGACGCGGGGACGCGGAGGGTATAGTCCACGCGAGTATCCCATGAACGACCGACGAAAGCTCGCGCTCATCCTGCTCGCCCTCTGCGGCGCGTGGGCGTCCCCGGCCGAGACCGAGGTCTACTCGCCCCCTGAGTCGGATCCCACCTTCTCCGAGCTGCCCGCCGCCCTGCCGCTCTGGCCCGCGGGAGCGCCGGGTTCCGAGGGGAAGACCTCCGCCCTCAAGTCGTACTGGGAATCCTACAGCACCGCCTCGGGCACGACTTGGTACGCCGCGATGACAAACATCAACGCCCCCGCCATCCTTCCGTTCCTGCCGGAGCCCGGCAAGGCCACGGGCGCGGCGATCGTCGTCTGCCCCGGAGGAGGGCACCACTTCCTGGCGATGGAGCACGAGGGCTACGCCGTCGGGAAGTGGTTCGCCGAGCACGGCGTCGCCGTCTTCGTGCTGGAGTACCGGCTCTCCAAGGCGTCGGGGTCGACCTATTCGGTCAGCGTGCACTCGCTCATGGATGCGCAGCGGGCGATCCGCACCGTGCGCAGCCGGGCCAAGGAATGGCACGTCGACCCGGCCCGCATCGGCATCATGGGCTTCTCCGCGGGCGGTGAGGTCGCCGCGCTGGCAGCGGCCGAGTTCGACCGCCCCGTCGAGGGAACCCATGACGTGGTCGACGCGGTCGACTGCAGGCCCGACTTCCAGGCGCTCTTCTATCCCCTGCTCCCCAGCCCGCTGCCCGTCCCCACGCCGCGGACGCCGCCAGCCTTCCTGTGCGGCGCCTTCGACGACGGATTCCACCTGACGACGCCGATGGTCGAGTACTACCTGAAGCTCGCGGCGGCGGGAGCGCCGACCGAGCTGCACGTCTATGCGCAGGGCGGCCACGGCTACGGCATCCGCGACCAGGACAGGGCGGTCTACTCGTGGATGCCCCTGTTCGCCACCTGGCTGAAGACGCTCGGCGCCGCGCCAAGATCCTGATTCCCGATCCGGAAAGAGTGCCCGGTCACCCCGCCCGCGGCGGGCCCAGGCCGGACCGGCCGGTCGCTATCGGGGGAGATACTCCTCCTTCCGCAGCTGCGGCGAATAGGCCGCGCGGAAGGCGGCGATGTCGCGCACCGCGCCCAGGGCGATGAGCTGGGAGGCGATGTTGCCCACCGCCGCCCCCTCGAGAGCATACGAAGCCACCGGCAGGCCGGCTGCGTCCGCGGTCGCCCGGCAGAGGAGCCGGTTCTGCGAGCCCCCCCCGACAATGACGATGCGCCTGAACTGCCTACCCGAGAGACGCTCGAGGGCGTGCACGGCGTCGGCGTGCCCTCTTCCGAGCGAGGCGCAGATGAGCCTCGCGTAGCCCGCGAGGTCGCGCGGGAGCACCGCGCCCCGGCGCCTGAGCTGGGCGTCGATGGCCGCGCGCATGGACGGGGGGTTGAACAGCGCGGCGTCGGTGAGGTCGAGCAGGTCCTCGGGCGGTCGGGCGCGGGCCGCCGCCGCGATGAGCGCCTTCCAGGCCGAGGCCGAGCCCGGCCGGGTGCTGAACCCCGCCAGGACCTTCTCCAGAAGCCAGAGTCCGAGGCAGCTCTTGAGCGGCCGGTACCTCCCGTCGCCCGACCTTTCGTTCGAGATGCGCTCCATCAAGGCATCCCTGCCGAGGAGCGGGACGTCGCTCTCGATGCCGAGGAGCGACCAGGTGCCGGAGCTCAGGAAGAGGTCGGAGCCGTCGGGAGCCGCGGGCATGGCCGCGAACGCGCACGCCGTGTCGTGGCCCGGGACCAGGACCGACACGACACCCTTCAGCTCGGCGATGCCCGTGACGCCGCCGAGGCGCCGCGGCGAGAGAGCCGGCTTGCCGAGCCAGCCCGAGGGGATCCCGAAATGCCGCAGCGCCGCAGGCGACCAATCGGCTCCGTTCACGTCGAGCAGCTGGGAATGGCTGGCGATAGACAGCTCGTTGACCATCCGGCCGCAGAGGAGGAAGTTGAAGTAGTCGGGGACGAAGAGGCAGCGCTCCGCCACCCCCCGCATCCCCGGGAAGGCGGCGAGCGTCTCCTGCAGCTGGAGGCTCGTGTTGTAGGGGTAGTTCGGGATCCCGGTCAGGGCGTAGACCTTATCGATTCCCCGGAGGCCGAGGCGCTCCGAGGCGGCGAGGGTGCGCGTGTCGCGGTAGGCGTGCACCGGGAACGCGGGGCGGCCGCGGGCGTCGACGAGGACGTGGTCGACCGCCCAGCCGTCCACGCCGACCGAAGCCAGCCGCGGAAACCGCCGCTTCGCCTTGGCGAGGCCCGCCCTCACCTCGGACCAGAGGTAGGGCAGGTCCCAGTACTCGCGCCCCGCGAGCGAGCGGAACTGGTTCGGGAACCTGTGCACCTCGGTCAGCGCCAGGCCCCTCCGGCCCCACCCTCCCACGATGACGCGACCGCTGGTCGCTCCAAGGTCCACCGCCGCGCAGTGCACCGTTTTCATCTACCGAAGGAAGGCCTCGGGAAGGCCGCCGTCGACGGCGAGGACCTGGCCCGTGGTCTTGCTCAGGCGCCGGCTCACGAGGAGGAAGTACGCCTCGGCCTGGTCGGCCGTCGTGATGGGCGACTTGGTGAGCGTCCGGTCGGCGTAGAACTGGGCGAGCTTCGCGACCAGCGCCTCGGTCGGCTCGCCGTCTGCATACGGCAGGCCGTACTTTGCCATCGACCCGATCACCCTCTCCCGGGGGAACATCGCGCTGCCCTGCACCACCGTGGCCGGGGCGACGCCGTTCACGCGCACCAGCGGGGCGAGCTCGATGGCGAGCTCGCGCACGAGGTGGTTGGCCGCCGCCTTCGACGCGTCATAGGCGAGCGATCCCCTCTTGGCGACGACGGCGTTCGCGGAGGTGGTGAGGACGAGGCTGCCCGGAAGTCCCTGCTCCCTCCACGTCTTCGCGGCCTCGTCGGCCACGAGGTAGCTCCCCGTCACGTTGACACCGAAGTTGAGCGCCCACTTGTCGTCGGGGATGTGCCCCGTCGTGTCGCTCGGCACGAAGACGCCGGCCGTGACGCATATCGAGTCGAACCCGCCGTAGGCGTAGGCGACGTTGTCGAGCATCCGCCGGATGCTGGCTCGGTCGGTCACGTCGACGCCGAGGCCCACGGCGGGGCCGCACGCGGACAGGCCCTCGCCGGCGACGCCGATGCCGCTGCCGTGCTTCTTCGTGATCTCGGCGGCGGTCGCCTGCGCCGCGCTTTCGCTCAGGTCGGCGGCCGCGACATGGGCGCCCTCCCCAGCCAGCCGAAGCGCCGTCTCCCGGCCGATGCCGGAGCCCGCGCCCACGACGACCACCACCTGCCTCGCGAGCTCCCTCTCCGGCGGCATGCGCCTGAGCTTGGCCTCCTCGAGGAGCCAGTACTCGATGTCAAAGGCCTCCTGGAGGGGCAGCGCGCTGTACCGGTCGATCGCCTCGGCCCCGCGCATCACCTCGACGGCGGCCGTGTAGAACTCCGCCGTCACGCGCGACTCCGACTTGTCCTTGCCCCAGGCGACCATGCCGATCCCGGGGATGAGGACGACCGTCGGGTTCGGGTCGCGCATCGCGGGCGAGCTCGGGCGCCTGCACCTCGCGTAGTAGGCCGCATAGTCCGCCCGGTAGCGCTCGAGGCCCTCGGCCAGCTTCGCCCGGAGCTTGCCGGCGTCCCCGGACTTGGGGTCCCAGTCGACGTAGAGCGGCTTGATCTTTGTCCTCAGGAAGTGGTCGGGGCACGAGGTGCCGAGCTCCGCCAGCCGCGCGGCGTCCCTGGAGTTCACAAACCGCAGGATGCCCGGGCCCGCCTGCACGGTCGCGACCAGGTTCTTCTCGGCCGACACCCGCCCGCGCAGCCAGGGAAGGATCGAGCAGAGCACCGTGCGAGCGGCCGACGTCTCCATCGGCGCGTGCCTCGCGCCCCCGAAGGCGGCGGCGTCCCCGCCCTTCGCCGCATACTTCGACTCGATGTAGGCGGCGGCCTCCTCGATGAAGCCCAGCGTCGCGGCGTAGCACTGCCTGTCGTCCTCGGCCCAGGAAATGAAGCCGTGCTGGCCCATCATGATCGCCCCGACCTTGGGGTCGGCCTCCACGATGGCCTGCATCGCGAGCCCCAGCTCGAATCCCGGCCGCATCCACGGCACGTAGGCCATCCGGCCCCCGAAGATCTCGCGGGTCAGGCGCTCGCAGCCCGCCGACGCGGCGACCGCGATGACGGCGTTCGGGTGCATGTGGTCGACGTGCCTTCCCGGCAGGAAGGAATGCAGCGGGGTGTCGATCGACGGCGCGCGGGGGTTCAAGTTGTACGTCGCGTGGGCGTACATCGCCACCATGTCGTCCTCGGCCGCCGACTTGAGGCCCCGGTCCGCGCGGGCCAGGTAGGCCTCCCTCAGCCCCGTAAGCCGGTCCTGGTAGAGCGAGGAGAAGTTGGCCCTCGTGCTGGTGCGCAGGTCCCCTCCCGATCCCTTGACCCAGAGCACGTCGACCGCCGAGCCGGTGAGGGGATCCCTTCCGGGGAGCTTGGAGGACGTGTTGCCCCCGCCGGTGTTGGTGATCCGCTGGTCGCTTCCCAGCAGGTTGGAGCGGTAGACGAGGCGCTCGACCGGGTCCAGCGACGCCGCCTTGGCGTCGTCCCAGAGGTCGTTCACGTGCTTGAAGGAGGTCTTCATGGAGTGTCAGCCCCGGGCCGCGAGGACGTCCCTTTGGTACCGGCGCACCTCGGCGAGCCACGCGCGGTCGGCAGGGGTGCTGTTCCTGCGGCAGAACTCCTCCCACACCGCCCCGAGCGGGAGCGTCCTGGATTCCTCCATCAGGGCGAGCCGGGCGGCCAGGTCACCTTCGTTCTCGAGGCGCCTCAGCTCCCCCACGGGCTCGAGCAGCGCCGCGAGCAGGCACTTCTGCGTGTTGCGCGCCCCGATGGCCCACGCCGCCACCCGGTTGATGCTCCCGTCAAAGAAATCGAGCCCGACGTGGGTGCGCCCGAGGAACCCCCCGCGCACGACCTCCTCCATGACCGCCCGCGTGGGATCGTCGAACAGCACCACGTGGTCGCTGTCCCAGCGGACCCCGCGGCTCACGTGCAGGAGAAGTCCCGGCACGAACTGAAGGAGCGAGCTCACCTTGTCGGCGACGGACTCGGTCGGGTGGAAATGGCCCATGTCGAGGCAGAGGAGCATCTGGCGCTTGACCGCGTACCCCAGGTAGAATTCGTGCGAGCCGACGACGTAGCTCTCCGAGCCGATGCCGAAGAGCTTGCTTTCCACGGCGTCGACCTGGCACTCGGGGTCTATAGCCTCGCTGAATGCGGCGTCGAGGGACTCCTCGAGGCGCTCGCGGGGCCCCTTGCGGTCGACCGGCGTGTCCTTGCAGCCGTCCGGGATCCAGAGGTTGGTGACGGCCGCCTTCCCGAGCGCGCGCCCCATCGCCGCCGCTATGCGGCGGCACGCGATGGCGTGCTCGATCCAGAACATCCTGACCGAGGGGTCGCGGTGCGAGAGCGTGTAGCCGTCGTCGGCGAGGGGGTGCGAGAAGAAGGTCGGGTTGAAATCGAGCCCGAGGCCCCGGGCCCGGGCCCACTCGATCCAGCCGGAGAAGTGCACCGGCCCGATCTCGTTGCGCGCAACGGTTCGTCCCCCGAACTCCCCGTAGATCGCGTGCAGGTTGACGCGGTGGCGGCCCGGGATCAGGCGCAGAGCCATGTCGAGGTCCGCGCGCAGCTCGTCCACCGTCCTCGCCTTGCCCGGGTGGCGGCCCGTGACCTGGATCCCGCCGCCGCCGAGCGTCGCCCCGGGCCTCTCGAAGCCGCCGACGTCGTCGCCCTGCCAGCAGTGCAGCGAGACCGGGGTCGCGGCCAGCGTTGCCAAGGCGGCCTCGGCATCGACGCCGCAGGCGGCATAGGCCTCGAGGGCTGAAGTGTAGGCGGGGGTGCTCACACGGGCAGGCTGGTGGAGGTTGGGGTGAAGCTCAATGCAGTTTCTGACACTCGAATCACGTGTCTGACCCGGAGGAGAATGTCGATCATACCCCATTGAAACTTGACTTGGAATGCCGGCGCTGACCTTTTGCATTCATAAATTGACCCTGCATGCGTCCCCCCCGCGACTCCCGCCATTATCTTGTAAATCCTCCCGAGTCGGAAGCCTGGGGAATCGCCGTGACGGGCTGCGGCCACCAGACCTGCCCGGCGGGTTCGCCCTACCCGCCCCCCGGGCACCCCGCCGACCACCATTTCAGCTGGGACACCGGCCGCGTGCTCGGCGCGTGCCAGATCGTCTTCATCGCGGAGGGCCGCGGACGCTTCGAGTCGCGCGCGACGGGCCTCGTCCCCATTGAGGCCGGCACCGCGCTCATCGTCCTTCCCGGCGTGTGGCACCGCTACGCGCCCGATCCCGGGACGGGCTGGACGGAGCACTGGATCGAGCTCCAGGGGGCGACGCCCGATGCCTTATACAAGAAGGGCGTGCTGGGGGCCGCACACTGCGTGGTCAAGATCGAGCGCGCCGCGAGGCTCGAGGCTCTCATGGACGAGGTCCGCTCCCGCATGTCGGTTTCAGCGGCGGGCTTTGACGCCGAGGCGGCCGCCCTGGGCCTGCAGATCCTCTCGCTCGTCGTCGAGGCGCCCCGGCTCCTTGCGCCCTCGCGCCCCATCACGAGCTTTGTCGCCAGGGCCGAGCGGCTGCTCATGGACGCCGTCGACAGCCCGCCCTCGATTCCCGGCCTCGCCCGGGAGCTCGGCGTGGCCTACTCCTACTTCCGACGCGAGTTCAAGCGGCACACCGGGCTGGCCCCGTACCAGTACGTGCGCCGCCTGCGCATGGAGAAGGCGCGGCGCCTGATTGGCAGCTCCTCGGAAAGCCTCCAGTCGATATCGGAGCGCCTCGGGTTCGCCTCCCCGTTCCATCTCTCGGCGGCCTTCAAGAAGCAGTACGGGCAGTCGCCCGACCACTGGCGAAGGCGGCGCGACTGACAGGCCTTCGCGAGGCCCCAACCCCAAGACCCCTCATGAACCCCAATCCGTTCCTCGGCGTCTGCTTCCACTGGCTCGGCGGCCTGGCCTCCGGGAGCTTCTACGTCCCCTACCGGCGCGTCCGCAACTGGGCCTGGGAGACCTACTGGCTCGTGGGCGGCTTCTTCAGCTGGATCATCGCCCCCTGGGCGCTCGGGCTCCTCATGACGAACGACCTGGTCGGCGTCCTCGGCCGCACGCCGGCGCGCACGCTCTTCTACGCCTGGATGTTCGGCGCTCTCTGGGGCATCGGCGGGCTGACCTTCGGCCTCACGATGCGCTACCTCGGGATGTCCCTCGGCATGGGCGTCGCGCTGGGCTTCTGCGCGGCGTTCGGGACCCTCGTGCCGCCGATCTTCAAGGGGCAGCTGGCGGCGATCGCCGCCACCGGTTCCGGCAAGGTCACTCTGGTCGGCGTCGCGATCTGCCTCATCGGCATCTCGGTCGCGGCCCTTGCCGGATTCTCGAAGGAGCGCGAGATGTCCGACGAGACAAAGAAGGCCGCGATCAAGGAGTTCAGCTTCAGGAAGGGCATGCTCGTGGCCGTCTTCTCCGGGGTCATGAGCTCGTGCTTCGCCTACGGGCTCGACGCGGGTGCCCCGATATCCGACTTGTCGGCGGCGGCCGGTACGGGAACGATCTGGACCGGGCTGCCCAAGCTGGTCGTCGTCCTCCTCGGGGGATTCACGACGAACCTGATCTGGTGCGTCGCGCTCAACCTGCGCAACAGGACGGGCTACCAGTACGCGAGCCGCAGCCTTCGGCCCCCAGCCGGGGATACCGCCCCCGCGGACACGCGCATACCCGTGGCAAGCAACCTCTTTTTCTGCGCGGTCGCGGGCACGACGTGGTACCTGCAGTTCTTCTTCTACACCATGGGTGAGACTCAGATGGGGCGCTTCCGCTTCTCCTCGTGGACGCTGCACATGGCCAGCATCATCATCTTCAGCACCATGTGGGGCTGGATCCTTCACGAATGGAAGGGCGCGAGCCGGCGGACGCACCTTCTGATCGGATTCGGCATCGCGACCCTCGTCTTTTCCACGCTGACCGTCGGCTACGGCAATTACCTGGGCGTGCACGCCAAGTGATGGCTTGCGAGTCGGCCCCGCGTCGCCGCTGCCGCTCCGTTGGCGTCGGGACGGTTCGGTGCCATCCGCCACGGATTTCGCGCGAGTGACCAAATAATTCAGCGCCTTGGTCCCACCGCCATTGCGGCTGCGGGCGGCGGTGGAGGAGCCTCGGGAATCCCGGCACACGTCGGTGTCCCGACCTCCTCTTACCCCCATGAATACCACCCGTCTCCTCCTCGCCATGCTCGCCACCGGATACGCAACGGCCATGCCCGCCCAGACGGCCTTGGATCCGGGAACCGCGACCTACCAAGTGGAACAGACGGTCACGCTCTCCGGCATCCCGGACGGCACCCACACGGTGAAATGGTGGATATCAGTCCCGGGCGACAACACGGACCAGGAGGTCCTGGACCTGGCCGCCACGATTCCCGGAAAATGGAGCATCGTGCGCGAGGCCGACCACGGGAACCGGTTCCTGTTCACCGAGGTCTCGACGCCCTCCTCGCCCACCCTGTCGGCGAAGCTCGACTTCACGCTCCGGCGCCGTTCCGTGTCCGTCGCCGTTGATCCCGCCAAGGTCGGCCAGATAACGGACACCGTCAGGCAGGTGTTTGCCGACGAGCTGGTGCAGGACGCCCCGCACATGCAGGTCACGCCCGCCATCTCGGCCATGGCAGCCAAGGCCTGCGGCGCCGAGACCAATCCCGCCGTGGAGGCCAAGGCCCTCCTGACCCTCGTCGCCGGCAGCACCATCCACTACTCGAGGGACCCGTCCAAGTCGAAGTACAGCGCGGGCGACGCCGAGACGTGCCTCGCCCACGGCGGCGGGACCTGCACCGACATTCACTCGCTCTTCATCGCCCTGGCGCGCTCGCGGGGCATCCCGGCCCGGCTCCAGATGGGCTACAGGCTTCGCGAGGCCAATGCCGGCAAGAACGTCGATCCCGGCTACCGCTGCTGGGCCGAGTACTTCCTCCCGGGCTACGGCTGGGTGCCGACCGACCTGGTCGAGGCCGAGGATCCCAAGGGCCTGGGCCCGGACCGCTGGTTCAGCGGCCTCACCGAGCGCCGCCTCTGGCTGAACCAGGGCCGCGAGTTCAACCTTCCCGATCGCGCCTCCACGGGCCACCGCGTCAACATGATGACCATCGGCTACGCGGAGATCGACGGGGTCGAGGCGCGGGTTCTTCCCGAGGGGGACAAGCCGGCGCAGCTCTCCAGGATGGTGCTCTTCACGGAGGTCAAGGCGCCGGCCCCCGCGCTCGTCGCGAGCAACTGAGGCAATTCGCGCGGGGTTCCGCGCAGCGTTGACATGGTCTCTTTTTGGACCGAATATCGGTCCATGACCTATTTCACGGTTTCCACGGCAAAGCCCAAGCTGGGTCGGTTACTCGACAGCGTTCTGAAGAACGGGGTCCCGGTGGTCATCCGGCGCGGCGGCCGTTTCGTGCAGCTGAGCGAGTATGTCGTGCCGGATCCGGTTGCCCAGCGAGCGCCTGGCGCATTTTTGGCCGAGGCGTCTCCCTCCCCTTATGTTCGGTCAAGCCGCCTGCAGTTCAAAATCAACCTGTTTGAATCTGCCGAGGGTTGGGCCGTGAGTTGTCCGGACCTCGCGGGCTGCCATTCGCAGGGAAAGAGCCGCACGGAGGCGCTGAAGAACATAAGAGAGGCGATACGCCTCTGGCTTGAGGTCGAAAAGGAAGAGACGGGCCTAAAACGGGTCGAGCAGGCAGACGTGCTCATCTAGCCTATGCCCCGGATTCCGGGAATCGGCCAGGGCGACGCGGTGCGGGTGTTTCGTAAGGTCGGCTTCCGCATCGCGCGCCAGAGCGGTCACGTGATCATGAGCAACGGGAGCGTCCGCCTGACGATACCAAGGCATTCGCCCATCAATGCCATCACGATGGGTGCAATCGCGAAGGATGCAGGCCTCACGCCGCAACAGTTCCGGGCGTTACTCTGAATCACAGGCCGGCGATCGTGTTTCCCTTCTTGAGGCCCACCAACTTCACGAAGGCCTCCGCCGCCTTCACCCCCATCTGCATGCCGCGGTACTCCTCCATGATCGCCTGGTTCCCCGGGACTCCCGGTTCGTAGATCTTCGGGGGGTTCTGGCTCGCGTGGCAGTTCACGGCTCTTCGCTTCAGCTCCTGGACGGCGGTGATATCGACGTAGTCGGTCGGATGAAACGTCATCGTCTCGACCCCTGAGCCGACCTCGAAGAAATAGAGCTCGAAGCTCGCCTTCGCCCGCATCCAAGCCTGGATGGTGAGCAGGCCCGCGCACTGGTGATCCTTGTGTGAATCGATGGGCCAGTGGGTGAAGACGATGTCGGGTTTCTCCTCCGCGATCAGCTGCCCCATCCTCTCCACCCACTCGTTGCTTACGACGGAGGCCCCGTCCATCTGCCCAGCGAAGACGGGCTTGGCACCCAGTATCGCACATGCCGCGATTGCCTCGGCGGTTCGGATCGCCGCGGCCTCGTCATGCGTCTTGCCGGGAACGCCCGCCTCGCCGCGGGTGAAGTAGATGTTCGTGACCGAGTGCCCCGCGGCGGCGAACCGGGCCAGCGTGCCTCCCGAGCCCGCCTCCGGGTCTCCCGGGTGCCCGCCCACGCAGGCCACCTTCAGCATCTTGGAGCCGCCCCCGTCCCCCGCGCCCAGGCCGGACGGTGCCAGGGAGAGCATGCCGAGGCCGGCCGCAGCCTGCTGGAAGAACGTTCTGCGCGAGGAGGATTTCATGAGGGTATCCTTGTCAGTCTGACTTCTTGATGAGGAGAACGGCGTCCTGGCACCCGGACGGGGGCGCAAAGGTGCGTTTACCGGAGGCGGGGAAACGCCCGATCGGCGTCCTGGCGCCGGTCAGGGGATCGATCCACCAGCCTTCGGCCGATTTGGAACCGGTGATCCCGTGTATCCCAATGGTGACCGGCGTGTCGCCGGTCAGGTACGCCAGGATCCAGTCCCCATCCGCCGAGCGGGCGGCGACATCCCCCTTTGCAGCATTTACGATGAGGGCTTGGTCCGGCACCAGCTTCCACCAGTCGAGGGACCTGAACACGCCGCCCATCACCCGAATCTGCGAGGCACCGGGGGTGTCCCACCACTGCCGCCAGGTCGGCGGCGACATCCAGTTGTCCCTGTGCCCGTACGAGTAGAACCCCCCGGCGAGGCACGCCCAGTACCCCGCCCTGCGGCATTCGAGCGGGGTTGTGCCGTCCTCCCCCTCGTAGCGGGCCTCCCCATCGACGACGGGCTTCGCCGGCATCCTTGCATAGTCCGCCGCCACCATGTCGCGGTTCGCGAGGCCTGTGCTCCAGGTCTGAAGCGTGTTGAACGACAGCCACCGCTCGGCATGCATGAAACTGGACGACTTCGGGGAAGGGTCCGGGTGCATGGTGATGATGTGGCCCTCTCCACCGCCCTCCAGGAGACCCTCCACCGTCGCGCGGATGACCGGCTCCGAATCGGCGACCGCGTGCGGGTACATGCTCCAAACAACATTCCCGGCATGCCGGTACCGCGTCGCCAGCCATTCGGCCCAGGGCTTCGCATTCTGGAGCGTGATCCGGCCCTTGTCCTGGTCCGCAGCGTGGTACACGCCGACCACAAGGACGATCCCGGATCTTGCCGCCATGTCCACGATCGCGTCGACCCGCATGAAATACTCCTCGTTGGGCGTCAGCGGATTGTTGTCCAGCCAGGCCTGCGTTTCCCTCCACGGCTTCATGCCCTTCATGGAATCCCACTCGGGGTACACGCCGGTGACCATGACCTGGACCACGTTGAATCCCTGGTCGCGGCGCTTCGCCAGGAGGGTCTCCGCGTCGGGAGCAGAAAAGAGATGGAACAGCTCCCACTCGGTGTCGCCCTGCCAGAAAAACGGCCTCCCATTTCCATCCACAAAGTAGCGGCCGCTTGAGCCGACGCGGAGCGTCGGGTCACCGACCAAATCCGCCCTGCAGGCTGTCGAAGCCGTGGCGGCGAGAAGCGAGGCGACGCAGCATCGGGCAAAATGGGAGACAATCCCTTTCCTGAGCGAAACGGGCTTGTCCCGGAGATCCACGAAGCGATCTCTGACAATGATTCCCGATTGGGCGAGCGGATTTTGGGTATGTGCTCCCGCTCAAGGCGAGTCGTGCGCAAAGCATTCTGACTTGCTTGGACATCGCATTTGCGGCGAAGGTCACCGTGAATGGCAGGGATAATGGAACGGATGCGCGAGAGGGGAAGGGGCTTGTTGCCTCTCGCGGCACGGTTTGCGCTGCCATTATCCATCGCCCTCGTACTCATCGCCCTTTCGAGCCTGGAAGCGAGTGCCCCAGATCCGGTGCGGCGGACCGCCGATGATGCTCAAGTGGACGACGACGACGCGACTGCCCTTGGCGAGAAGGCAGAGGGATTCATCAGGGCGGGTGACTTTACCGATGCCATCGCCACACTCGACAGAGCAATTGCGGCCAATCCCAAGGGTGCTCACAACTACGTGCTCCGGGGGGCATCGTATTTGCACATGGGAATATACGATAAGGCCGAAATGGACTGCACGGAGGCCCTACGGTTTCCGCCTCGCGGGCGAGGCGGCCCAGCGCCCTCTGGCCGCTTCATCCTCCTCGCGCCGCTGCCGACCGAGGTCACCTGCGGAGTGCGATACCGTGTGGAGGAGGAGGTCGAGTCAGTGTCCCAATCGGCACAACAGATGTGGAGCCTGGGCACTCCATTATTCCGTGATTGGTGCAGCTTGGTGATCCTCGCCCAACGGTCGGTGGAACATTGGGCACTGCGCCGTAACCGGTGTGCGTCCTCAGGAGCACAGGTTTCACACATTGGTGGAAGGGGAGCTCGACCCTCAAAAAACCTACGCTACCCCTTGTAATTACAAACATCCTGAGGAAAAGCGTCGCCTAGCCTTAAATGGGCGCTAAGCGTTGCAGGAGTGTTGCAGTCGGTGAAATATTAGAATGGCGGAGAGAGGGGGATTCGAATGCTGCCACGTGCTTTTTTCCCGGGCTAAGCGCTTCAAAAATGCTCGTTATTGCTAGGGCCTAGCCCGAGGGGAAACGTCGGAATTTGGACGCGAGAAATGAAGGCTACCTGAGCCGATGGCAATTAGAGATCATCGATACTTGACCATGTGAGCCTATTTGAACACTCTTGAGGCATGGCCACCATTCAAATTCGTACGCGAATCGATCGCAACCTGAAGAGAAAAAGCGACTCTGTGCTTAAGAGCATTGGGCTGGACGCAGGATCGTACGTCTCCATGGCATTGACGCAGCTTGTAAATCGACGCGGCATTCCGTTTGCGGTCATGGAGCCAGACGCGGCCTACTTTGTGAACGAGTATGGTTTGACCTCTGATGAATCTGCAAAGGCTGGAGAAGCAATGAAATCAGAAACTGTGCGGGCTCGGCGTGCCGGAAAGTTGCGAGAGATCACATCGGAGGCTGATCTCGCCCCGTGAAACTGTTGGCTACGCCGCGTTTCCTCAACGGTGTTCCGCCAACCCGCCGCAAAGAAGTGATGTTGGCGATGCAGGCGGCAGGCATGGCATATGGCCATCCTCACCTTCATGCAGGTATTGGACTCAGGCGAATAAGGCCTTTCATGGAATGCCGCTGCGGGCTTGATTTGAGGCTGGTTTTTCAGCGCGAGAAAGACGCCCTCGTCTTTCACCTATGCGGGACTCATAATGAGGTCAGATCCTTTCTGAGAAACCAGCGGTAACACCTAAGACCACTCTCCGCATCTTGAAAACTTTCCTGACTGTGACGAAGGGGCAAGGTAGCGTTCCCTAAATCAGTTCTATGAGACTTCCAAAGAAGAAAGCCAAAATCGTCTTCGACGTTGTCGGCTCATTGGAGGTCCACAAGAAGATCTCCCCTGAGGTGGCGGCCCTGATGCGGTCGAATATCGAACCGATAGCTTTTGATTGGAGACGATTGGCCAGATATTCGTTCGTAGCAGCGTTGTGCTGCATTGTGATCGCAGTGGCAGCAACATTCGCGGACGAGTACGTGATCTCACTCCTGACAAGGTTTTGGGATTTTATAAAGCAGTTCATGAAGATGCCCGTGATCGGGCGTAGCATCATCGTGGCGGCCGCGGCGGCCTTTCTGCTTCATCTTGGCCTGAAGCAGCGGGCGAACGATCCCGGTAAAGTGTACTCGAACGAGGCCGTGTTCACCGTTGCGGCGTTGGGCTTTGCCAGTGCCATCTACCTGTTTTGTAAGTCGATCGATGTCGTGGATGCCGTGTTCGTGTTGGGAGCCTCTTCGCTCCTCTACTTGGTTCTCGGGTTCGTCCTGGAGTCTAAACTGATCTGGGCGTACGGGATCCTGACGCTTTCCAGCGCATTGGGGACCGATGCGGACTATGGGTGGGGGTGCTACTGCCTCGGGATGGATCAGCCCCTCAGAACAGTTGTTCTAGGCGTGGTTCTGTTTGGCGGCGCGGAGGTAGCCAAGCTCGCGGTCAATCCGGCGCTGACATCCCTTAAGAAGCGGGTGGATCTCCTGTGGGGTGTCACCCGAGTCTTTGGACTTTTACTCACCTTTGTTTCCCTGTGGATCCTCTCCCTCTGGGGGACCGACTGGCATTACCGTGCAAACGATCCCCATTGGGATATTATATGGTGGTCGCTGGCCTTCGCAGCTGTGGCCGTTGGTTGCCTGGTTCGCGCCTTGTTCAAGGACGACGGCGTTCTTCGCGGCTTCGGGCTGACGTTTTTCTTCATCGGGCTTTACACGAAGTTCTTTGAGTACTTTTGGGAGGGCATTCACAAAGCCATTTTCTTTGCGATTCTCGGCGTCAGCTTCTGGCTGATCGGCAGGAAGGCCGAAGCCATGTGGAAGATGAAGCTGCCCGGCCAAGGCTAGATTTTTCCTAGACCCCTTAAAAATGGCGGAGAGAGGGGGATTCGAACCCCCGGTACGGTTTTACCCGTACAACGGTTTAGCAAACCGTCCCTTTCGGCCACTCAGGCACCTCTCCGTTCTAGGAGCGCCGATCCAACGTTCCAAGCCGCGCAAGGGCAAGGCCGTATTTGAACGGCGCCCTCAGGCAGGGGCCTTGGGCTTGTCGCCCTCCTCGATCTCCAGCTTGGGCGCCACCCCGCCGATTTTGTCCAGAGCATCCGACAGCGTCTGCAGGACCTCCGACTTCGCGGCATACTTGACCACGTAGCCGTCCGCGCCCAGCTCGCGGGCCTTGTTGAGCGTCCTCACGGTCGTCTGCGCGGAGACGACGATGACCGGCAGCTTCGGGTATTCCGCCTTGAGCTTGGCCAGCACCTCCAGGCCGTTGATCTCGGGCAGGTTGATGTCCAGGAGCACGACTTCCGGGTTGTGAAGGCCCACCTGCGCAATCCATGCGG
>Ga0265318_10000645_pt1 | contig 23897 bp, 24 predicted proteins | sample 4821metaG_FD_192431 | JGI IMG/M metagenome (GOLD analysis project Ga0265318, IMG submission 192431) | Rhizosphere microbial communities from Carex aquatilis grown in University of Washington, Seatle, WA, United States - 4-8-21 metaG | ecosystem: Host-associated > Plants > Roots > Rhizosphere >... | reverse complement strand
CTCCTGGAATATCAATGACGGGCTGTTTCTTTTTTACGGCAAATTGTTTCACCGATCCGCCTGACGTGATACAAAGGACCCTGGCCTTCCGCTTCACAGCGTCCCGATGCGACGAGGTCGTCTCTTCCGTATTTCCGGAATAACTCGATACGATCACTAGCGATCGTTCATCGACGTATTCCGGAAGCACGTAATTCCTGCTCACGGCGATGGGCACGGCAATTTCGTCTGCAAGATATGCGCGGAGCAGATCGCCGCCGATGGCCGATCCTCCAAGCCCGCTGACGACAATGTTGTTGATTTTTGATACGGGAAATTTGATCTTTGCGGCCGTTCCGATGGCAACAGCTTCCTCTACCTGCTGGGGGAAATTTTTGATCAGAGAACGCATCCCAGACGGGTCAATTTTGGAGATTTCTTCGAATGTCATCGCGCTTCCTTCCATGGTTGTGGCGGAACGTCACGCCTTAAGAGAGTTGTTAATCTGGCAACGGGATGTCGGGTGCCAAACGCTTTACGTGCCCGACAAGAAATTCTTTCACTTCTTCGACGGTAGAAAACTTCATCGCCTTGACCGCGATCTTTTGCGCTTCTCTGAGGGGCACCGATCGGATGATTTTTTTGATCTCCGGCAAGACGTAAGGGATCACGCTGAATTCATCAAGTCCGAGGCCGAGAAGGAGCAGCGTCGCTACCGGGTCGCCTGCCATTTCGCCGCACATGCTCACGGGAATTTTATTTTTGTGCGCCTCCTTAATGATATGGCGGATGGTAAGGATTACGGCGGGCTCAAACTCCTGGTATAATTGCGATACGATGTCGTTCCCGCGGTCGACGGCGAGCAAGTATTGAATGAGATCGTTTGTCCCGATGCTGAGAAAATCAACCTCCCGCGCTATATCTCCGGCGACCACCGCTGCCGACGGCACTTCGATCATAACGCCGATCTTCATCGTGTCATCGAACGCCACCTTCTCCGCGCGAAGTGATTCTTTCGCCTGAACGACAAGCGCTTTTGCCCTGCGGACTTCTTTCAGACTGGAGATCATCGGGAACATGACCCAAATATTTCTCTTCGTGCTTGCGCGCAGCATGGCGCGGATCTGCGCAAGAAACGTTTCAGGGCGGTCGAGCGCAACGCGGATGCCGCGCCAGCCGAGAAATGGATTCTCCTCTTCGTACGAATGCGCGATAACCTTGTCGCCGCCGATGTCAAACGTCCGCATAATGACCTTATTGGGAAAGACCTTTTCGGCGATGGACTTGTACTCGCGGTATTGCTCTTCCTCGGATGGGAACGCATCTTTGCCCATCAACAATCCCTCGGTGCGGTAGAGTCCGACGCCGTGAGAACCTTGCGCCTTGCTGAAACGGATCTCATCAGCAAACTCAATATTCGACACGAGCTCGACCTGCTTCCCGTCCAAGGTCTGTGCGGGGAGCTCGCGAAGGTCGTTCAGTCCGTGTTCGAACTTCGCCATCTCCCTGCCCCGCCGTTTGTATTGTGCGACCGTGGCTTCCGACGGGTTGATAATGACGACGCCGCTGTAGCCGTCAAGAATCATGGACGCATCCGAGTGCACGTGGGAGGTCACTTCTTTCAACCCGACGACCGCCGGGATCTTCAACGAACGGGAAAGGAGCGCGGCGTGGGACGTTACTCCGCCCATGTCTGTGGCGTAGCCGAGGATCTCATTTCGGCTGAAAAGGATCGTGTCCGCCGGCGTGAGCGACTGCGAGACGACGATCGAGCCGCCCTCGAAACGCGAGATCAGCTTTTCTTCCTGGATATTACGGATGATGCGGTTCTTGACGTCTTCGACGTCGTGCGCCCTCTCGCGCATGTACTCGTCCGAGGAATTCAGCATCAGCTGCTGGTACTTGGTAATTTCCCCGTGGACAACGAACTCAGCATTCTTCCGTTCCTTTCGAATGCGCTTAAAGATGGAGTCGAAGAGGACATTGTCGCTGAGGATCATGATCTGCGCTTCGAAGATCTTCGCCTTGCTGTTCCCGATCTTTTGTTCGGCAAAAGAAAGGATCTTTTGCAGTTCTTTTTCCGAGCGGCCGACCGCGCTCCGGAGCCGTTCCACCTCTTTTTCCGCATCTTCGGGTGCGATCGTCTTCTCATCGATATGGGGAACGTGTTTTGTGTAGACGAACACTTTTCCCATCACGATGCCTGGCGCAGCAGCAATGCCGTGAAGCGTTATTTCATTTGTTGTTGTCATGGTCATGTTTCGTCAAATCCCCGTTCAAACAGGTCGACGATAGCACCGCATGCTTCGCCCTCGTCGTCCCCGTCAAACCGCAGCGTAAGGGTCGAACCCTGTTCAGCGGCAAGCGTCATAACCCCGATAATGCTTTTGCCGTTGATCTCGACGCCGTCTTTCACGATAAAGAATTCCGACTTGAACTTCGCGGCCAACTTCACGAGTGTCGCCGCCGGTCGCGTATGCAGTCCGGCTCTATTCTTGATTTCGACATCCTTCTCAATCATAGAAACAACCGCGTTTTGTTGCTGCCGGAAAATGCCGATCGATAAATGGACACCTCAGAAATTTCTGTTTAACAACATATGCGAGAACCAGAAAAGCATGTCTCGGGCGCGGCTTTTTTGAAGGTGCGAGAGCTGTTCATTCGCCACCGCGATATTTTTCGCGATCGTCTGCTTCGCCAGCTCAATGACGCCGCAGCGTTCATAAATGCCGCGAACGAGCGGGATGTTTTTCCGCGAGGTTCCGCCGCCGGTAATGACGCTCAGCAGCAGTCGTTTGTCGGCGCCGTGGGAGCGGGCATACGCTTCGATGAGAAGGAACGTTTTTTTCCCCTCAACGATGTCGCCGCCGATCGGTTTGCCGAATTCTTTTTCGTCGGCGACGACGTCCAGCAAGTCGTCCTGGATCTGGAACGCTCTGCCGATGGATGTGCCGTACAACTTCAACGCGCGAATTTCAGAGGCGGTCCCTCCTCCAATGACGGCACCCATTTCTGACGCGACCGAAACCATTTTTCCGGTTTTTTTGCCGATCATGAGCAGGTACTCGTCGAGCGACACGTGATTTCGCATTTCAAACTCTTTGTCGTATGCCTGGCCTTCGCACACTTCGACAACCCCTTCTGTGAATATATCGGCGACGCGAGCAATATACGGCGAGCGCGTTCTGAGCAATTCGCGGTATGCGAGGGCAACGAGTTCGTCGCCAACCAAGATCGCGATATTCGTATCCCATTTCGTATGCACCGTTGCGCGACTCCGACGCGAGGCTGCGTTGTCCATAATATCATCATGCACAAGCGTAAAATTATGGAGTATCTCAACAGCGACAGCAGCGTGCTGTGCCTGCCGCGCCGATCCTCCAACCGCTTCACACGAAAGAAGGACGAGCAGCGGACGGATTCTCTTCCCTCCCCCAGAAAGTACATACCGAACGGGCTGATAGAGAGAAAGAGGCTCATTTTTTCTCACGCACGACCGAAGCTGTTGGTCGACAATTCCTTTGTACCGTTGATACTGTGAACTGAAATTCTTCATTGACAGAGTGACTTGAGAGTGGTTGCAATCATACGTGAATGAGCGGCGCCTGGCGCAAATGCTTCAGCGTCGGAGCGCCGACGAGGAACATCGTTCCTTTGAATTCCCTGATCCACCGGTCGAGAGAGTCGGACAATCCTTTCTTACCCGCCGCCATCAGCGTCTGCAGCATCGGACGGGCGGACGCGACAATATCCGCGCCGAGAGCAAAGGCCTTTGCCGCCTCAACGCCGTTTGTCATCCCCCCCGACGCGATCAGGCAAAGTTCCGGCGAGGAGATTCGGAGAGAAGCGGCTTGCCGCAATGCCTCGGATGTCGGGATTCCCCAATCCCAAAAGAGATCGTTCGCATGTCCCTCTTTTCTCCGAAGAATTTCCACCCCAGCCCAGCTGGTGCCGCCCGCGCCGGCAACATCAATGATCGCAACGCCCGCGCCGATCAACCGCTGCGCAACCTCTTTTGAAATGCCCGCGCCAATCTCTTTAACGATTACCGGAATTGACAATCCGCGCACAAGAGTTTCAATCCCTTTAAGAACACCCCGGAATGCCGGTCTTCCTTCCGGCTGAAGAAATTCCTGAAGCGGATTAAGATGAACAGCAAATGCGTCGGCACGTATGAGGTCCGCAAGGCGTTGCACCGGCGAAAGATCCGTGAGCTTTGCCACTTCTGCCGCGCCGATGTTTCCGACAATCGGAATCGTCGGCGCCGCTTCGCGCACAATACTGAACGATGAGTGGTATGTCGTGTCTTCCAGCGCCTGCCGCTGACTCCCTACACCCATGGCGACGCCGAGCTCTTCGCACACTTCTGCGAGGTTCTTGTTGATCCGTTTCGCATCTGCATAGCCCCCGGTCATGCAGGAAATCATGAAAGGAAATGAGAGCGGCTTGGAAAGAAAAACTGCCTCAGTAGAAATCTCGGAAAAATCTATCTCCGGCAGCGCATTGTGTACAAATTCCCACCGTTCAAACCCTGTGGTCTTCTCGCGAAAAGCGACGTCGCGGTTCACGGTGAGGAGCACATGGTCCTTCTTGCGCGACGAAGTTTTCGACTTTGCTTGAGATTGTTTCATGAAGACAGGAATGAATGGACGGTATGACCGGAGGTGTGTTCGAACCGCTCCGGACATTTAAAATGATGAGAAAATAATACTGAAAATAGGCGCGAGAATCAAGGTAAGACAGGGGGACCTGTTGCAGAAGAGCGCTTTGCCCTTTAAAGTACTTACAGAGGCAATGAGCGCTTTCCTCCGATCCCCGCTAAAAGAGGTTGGCCGTTCAATACGCGCAACGTGTAGGAGATGCCATGGCTTTCTCAACCGATTCTGCGAGTATTTGACGTTCAGAGCGTCACTCATCGCGTCAGCACTGATCTGAAAACCGTTTCCTACAATTTCACCTGCATAAACAGTGCTCCCGGTACCGGAAGTTCGCGATAGGCCGGAATTTCTTCAAAACCGAGGGAGCGATAGAGGGCAATGGCCTCTTTCATGGAAGGAAGTGTATCCAATCTCAATTGCCGGTATCCGATTTGGCGAGCCTCGTCTTCAATACGTATCGCCAATCTTTTCCCCAGGCTCTGGCCGCGAAATTCGGCGCGTACGTATAGTCTTTTCATTTCGCATGTGTGATCGTCGATTTTCTTCAATGCGACACAGCCCGCAATTCGCGCCCCATCAGCCGCTAAAAGGAGGCGGCCGCACGGAGGCGCGTAGGAGCCGGGAAGTTCAAATACTTCCTTATCGAGATTTTCAAAACAGAGGCTGACGCCGATGGTCTGTGCATACTCAACGAATAGTTTACCCACCGTGACAATCTGTTCCTGTAAAAGCGCTTGAGATATATCAATCATACGGCAAGCTCATGCTCAAAATCTTTCCAAAAAAATAATTCATTTAGGATAAAGATGCAAACCTTGAAGATCCGAGGCGTGACAAAAAATCCCGCTTTGGCAATTACCAAGCGGGATAGATGTCGGGGTGATAGGATTCGAACCTACGACTTCTTGCTCCCAAAGCAAGCGCTCTAGCCAGGCTGAGCTACACCCCGAAATAAATTAGATCATTTTCGCGGTTTTTCTTCCTCTCGATGCTTCAATTTGCCAACATCAGTCAGCAATTTCACTTCTGCCAACGTACATCCTCTTACGCATTCCGCACCAACATCCTTCCCGTCCCCAGTTCGCAGCGGGAATGCCCGAGTCGAGTATTCCGCCCCGGTGCGGATGGCATTCTACTCCTATCTTAAGATAAGAAACTTGCCGTTTTGAAACAAGGCGAGCTCGATCCGATCGAACAATCCTTCGGGGTCAAATCACGACTGATTTCATCTTGCATTAGCGTTTTTTTTTATTTACTGTGAATCACCATTTTTTCCTCCATTCACCGCAACGAGGGGTGCATATGAGTTGGTTCTTTGGCGTCATCGGCGACAGCGTTACGCAGAAAACTATCTCCCTGGCCAGCCGCGTTCACAATACACCACTCAACACTTTCTTCAGCAATCGCGAATTCTACTTTGCAGCGGGCGGTTTCCAGCCTACATGCCTCTCGGGTGCGACTTCAAACAGCAGCAACGAGATTGAATCCGTTTGGATTGCAGCGGGATGCGGCCTGCGGCTGGGTCAAACGAATTGCACGATTCTTACGCAAAATGACTGGTCGGGAGTCGATAGAGATAAATCCCTGCTTAAAGGCCTCAGCGGACACTTTGTTTTTTTGTCGTATCACGGCGGACAATTCGAGGCATACACAGATCAATTGGGGCTTCGAACTCTCTACTGGGCGAGGACTGAAACTGAGACAATAGTCAGTTCGAGGCTTGATTGGGCAGCTCAGTATCTGGGGGGCTGCACGATCAATTTCGGAAGTCTTGGATCTCGATGGCTGATGTTCAATCAGCTCTCATATGACAGCCTTGTTGATGGAATCGAAAGACTTGGACCTTCAGGAAAACTGGTCATCAGCCGAGACGGAGTTCATCACAGCCATAAGGTGTTTGATCCGATCAGAGACCGAGATCACTCGCAAGATGAACTCGTTCATCTGTTGACGCGATTTACCAACCCGGACCTCCGAGGGAAATTGCACATTACGCTGGGGCTGTCGGGCGGCCTTGATTCTCGAGTCCTCTTTGCGTTGCTTCTTTCTTCCGATGCGCAACTCTTCCAAACGCACACGTTCGGATGCAGCGACGATCCGGATGTTTATGTTGGGAGAAAGATTTCAAGGGAGTGCGGAATAGACAATTCTTTGTTCGATGCCACTCTCCCCGGCCCGGAAGAGCTGCTCCGCATCTCCAACGACTACGCTGCGCAGACCAACCTTGTCGAGCCGGCTTCCACGATTCTGAGACTAAGGCTATATCGAGCTCTTGATGCACAAAGCCTGCTGCTGCTCGACGGTGGTTATGGCGAAATCGCGCGCCGCCAGTATTTGAACAAGCTCGCTTTCAGGGGAAGGAGATCGATCGAAGAAAAGAATGTTGAGGGGGTCTTGAAGTATCTGCGCCATGCGAGAGCAAATTTTTTCAACGCCGAGGTGTCGGCACAGATGGAGGGCGGCATACGCAAAGAAATCGCCGCCATGCTGGAGATGATGCCGGACATGAAAGAAATCGGCATCGCTAACTATTTGGATTTGTGGGCCGTCAGAACGCGAATCCCGAATCTCGGCAGCGACGAACAAGCGCGCATCGATTCCATACTCATGAACTATATGCCCTTCGCGCAGCCGAGCGTCATCACCTCGGTTTTTAACACACCGGTACGGTACAGAAACAATGGGGCACTGTTTCGCAAGGTCATCGCGGAACGCCATCCGGCCCTGAAAAAGTATCCGCTGGTTAAGAACAACGCCACATATCCCTTTTCCATGCCGAACATCTCCGCGTGGATGTACACAAAAGCGAAACGGAAACTCTTCTACCGGTCAAAGAACGATCTGGCGCGCTCCTATTTAGAGGCCATGCGGGAGTTCATCCTCGACACGTTGAATTCTCGGGGAGTGATTGAATGCTCAGCATACAATTACAGGAATCTTTCCGATGCCGTTCACAGCTACTATGCCGGCAACAACGCGTTTGCCGCCGAGGTCCACTGGTGGTTCACGTTTGAGTTGTGGAAGAAGAATATTGAGGGTAGCTTAAGACGGAGATCGCACGGCGGACGGCGAACACGATTTCGCACCTTGAATCGATGAATCCCGGAGGGCAGAGCGCCGATAGCCATCGAACGACAAAGTGCCTATTGTCGTTTCGATTCTATAGCAGAGATCTCTTGCAGTAGGTCTTTCTTCGTAAACCCGGACTTCTTCATCAGACTGACGACAAATCCGCGGAGCTGTTCCCTGGTCTCATCATCGATCTCCATGCTCGTCATGACGATCACGGGAATCGTTTGCGTCTTCGAGTTATGCTTCAATTGGTATGCGACATTGAAACCCGATATCTCGGGCATCACCAGGTCGAGGATGATAAGGTCGGGGTGTTCTTCCTGCGCGAGACGCAGTCCCTCCCTTCCGTCCAGGGCCTTCAGCACCGTGCATCCTTCGGCTTCCAGGATCACCTCTACCAGATCGATCACGGAACGGTCGTCGTCGATCACCAGAATTCTGGCGGATTGTTTTTGTTTCAATCCCGAGGTCACTTTCCGGAGTGATTCGAGCAGCTCGTCTTTTTGAACCGGCTTCACGAAGTAGTCGACGGCTCCGAGTCCGAAGCCGACATTTCTTTCGTCGAGCATCGAGATGATGATGACCGGAATATCTTTACAGAGCGGATGCTGTTTGAGCTCGCGCAGAACCTGCCAGCCGTCCTTCACCGGAAGAAGAATGTCGAGCGTAATAACATCCGGCTTCCACATCTTTGCTTTCTCGAGCGCTTCAATGCCGTTCGCCGCAGTTTCGATGACGTACCCTGCCTCCACGAGATAGGACTGGAGAATCTGCCGCGCGTGCGGTTTGTCCTCCACGATGAGTACCCGCTGGGGCTCTGAGGACGACGTGAGAATGCCTGCGATGTTTCCGACAATTTCACTGCTGTCGCCGCGCGAATTTATCATCATCGGCATCCTCACAATAAACGTGCTTCCCTTTCCCCATTCGCTGACTGCCGTCACCGTGCCTCCGTGCAGCTCGACCAATTTTTTGGTGATGGATAGGCCCAACCCTGTCCCCTCCTGTTTCCTCTTTCCGGCCGACGTTTGCTGGAACGGAAGGAACAACCGGGGGAGTTCGTCCGCCCGGATGCCGACCCCGGTATCCTGAACCCTGAACTCGACCGCGTTCTCAACACGCAGCACGCTGATGGCGATTGTGCTTTCGGGGTGGCTGAACTTGATCGCGTTCGTAACAAGGTTGAGGATAATTTGCTTGAGGCGGATATCGTCGGCGACGATATCGTCCAGCTCTTCGGCAACGAGAATCTGGAACGAAAGCTTTTTCTCCTCCATTTGCGGCTGGAGCGACTTTGTCAGCCCGTCGATGAAATGACGGATAGGAATGCTCATATAATGGAGTTCCAGCTTGCCCGCTTCGAGCTTCGAGAGGTCCAGGATATCGTTGATGATCTGGAGGAGATGCTTTCCGCTCAGGTTGATCGAAGAAACGTACGATGAAACCGTCGCAGCGTCGAGCTTCGGCAAGTCGAGCTGGATCAGCTCCGAGAACCCGATGATGGAGTTGAGCGGCGACCGGAGCTCATGGCTGAAGAAGGCGAGGAATTTCTTCAACGTTTCGTGCGCGTCCTGTGTCTGCGCCCGTTGAATTTCAAGGTCGACGTTCTTCACTCGGAGCTCGTCGATCAATCCTCTGCGGCTGATCCCTACCGCGAGTTCATTCGCAATAAGCGAGAGAAACGACTGTTCCCGTTCTGCAAACGCACGGTCGGAGTTCATCAGCATTTCGATCACGCCGATAAGCTCGCCTTCGACCTTAAGCGGAATCGCCAGAACAGTTTTTGGTTCAGAACTCACCAGCATTTCCGGAGCGACGGCGTAGTACGAACTGCGGGATACATCAGACGTAATGATCGGCGCACCGGTGATCACCGCATCGATGCAGGCTGCCGGGTTCTGTTCGTTGACCGACCGCGCCGTGAGGTTCTTTTCCCATTCGATCGACGGGAGTTCGGGCGCGACTAGAATTATTTTTTCGTCCTGCCTGCGGAAAATGTACATCAGCACATGATGGAACGGAAGATCGTACCGGGCGGCGATGGTATGCACGACCTGCGCACACAAGTCGTCGAGCTGGTTGCTCGTGTTGATGACGTGCGAGATCTCGAGCAGCGTCTCCCGCTGGCGTTCCTGCTGCTTGTGCTGAGTGATGTCCTGGAAGAAGACGGAAAGCCCGTTCTCGTTCGGATAAATGCGGATGTTGTACCATGCCTCAAAGTTGCTGTCCCGGTAGCTCGTTTCGAACGACTGGAAGGTCTTTGTCTCCATTGCCGTTCGATACCGATCCCCGAGCTCGGCCTTCTCTGCATTTGGAAATATCTCGAACACATGTTTCCCCAGCACCTGGTCCCGGAGGAATCGCGTCCCCTCTTCTGCGGCCCGGTTCCAATACGTGAACTTGAAATCCGCATCGAGAGCAAAGAAACCCCCGCTGATACTTTCTAATATCTCTTCAGGCTGCATTGAGTACCTTTCGAATGCTTTGTTGGCGGCAATGGACCAATTTATAGAATTAATAATGAAGAATTAAGAATTAATAATTTCGCAGTTACGCTGTGAAAGAAGATTCTTCATTCATAATTCTTAATTCATAATTCCTAATTCTTAATTATCTCTTCAGATGCGGCGGTTTAAATCCCCGGTACGTGTCGAACTGAGAATCGTAAAAGACAAGGTTGAACGTGCTGTCGCGCAAGGTTCCTCCCGACGGGTAGAGGTAAAATTCGGAAATCGTTTCTGTGGGATGCGCGGCGGGTTTCCCGTTCTCTGTGTAGAACCGGAGAGTATAAAATCCTTGTGTAAACGGGGCTGTTTGCAATTGTGCGTGAATGTTTGCTTCGCTGAGAATGAGAGGGTCATGCGTTGCGATCATGGTCCGATCTCGGTATACGCGCTCCGCCGGATCAACATCAACAAGGATGACTGCTGGACGATAAGATATCGTTCGCCATCATACTCGATTTCAATGGCGGCGTCCCGAAGAAAAATCGCATAGTCGCCCTCTTCCACCTGGAGCGGAATGTATTTGACGGGATCTTTCGGCGTCGTCGACCACGGTTCCTGATCGACGTAATTGGGATTGACAACGGGATATCCTGGACCGACTTTGACAATATATCCGCTCTGGACTTTTTCTTTTTCTTTCACGCCGGGAGGAAGATATAATCCGTGGGTCGACTTCTCCTGGTCTTTTTCCGGCGACACCAGCACCTTGTCACCGACCAAGATGATTTTCTTCTTCATTGACGTTTCCATCGTGCACAAATATACGAAGATTTTTCTGAATTGCACAACAGGAAGGACGTTGGGGGGTGTTATAAATAGAGTCGGAGATGTCGTTCAAACCGGTGCCGAGAGCGATGCTCGGCTTCTCATACCTTTTGGGGCGGGTGCTTACTGTCTCCAGAGATACTGAACTTTTATGAAGAATTGTCTTTCGGTCTGTTCAAAGCCGTACGGGCTATCAAAATCCGTAAGGTTGTGTGATGATCCCGCGTAGCAAATCGTGAATGGGTTCAACTTGTAGCTGAGCAAAGGATCAATTTCAACGGATCTGCTGAATTTGTCGTACTGCCCGATAAGACGGAAGAACACGTCAGAGCTGAATTGATAGATCCCCGTGAAACGCGATATGTAACCGTCATAGAAAAGCTCGTTCGTGGAATAGTCGGAGAGCCTCGAACGGGAGTACGACAAGTCCAGTTCTACATGGGACGTAGGCTTAAGCGAGGCTGACACCGAGATGTTGTGGCCGTACCCGGTCAACGCAGAATCACGGTCGATAAATTTTCCGATGGCCACGTCCGTCGTAAAAGAAATGTACGGCGCAGGTGAAGAATTCACGTTGATCTCGCCGCGATTGATCTTCTTGAACCGTACGCCATGATACAATTCCTCGTTGTAAGGAACAAATAACAAATTGATGTTTGTCTGACTCTTCAACTGCAAATAGATTCCTGCTACCGTCCAATCCTGTTTGCGCGAATTATTGTAATCGAACTGCAGGTTGTTCTCCATCCAGAGCTGCCCCAGATCGACCACAGAATTTAACGGATAAAAACTGTAGTAATTCTGCAGGTCGAGTATTCGCAAATCGTTTTCGGTCACGAAGCCGTTCTGGGTCTGAAAGGTTGGAGAAATATTCTGATAGGTCAAATAGAAACTGTAATCCCTCGCATCGCGCCGAAACTGCGTATACAACGCGGTGCCGTTGTATTGCTGTCCGTCGAACCCGGGAGTGTACTTTGTGCTTCCGAAAAAACTGTCGTCGAGATAGATCGTCGTATCGTCGACCTCTTTTGTATTCGAAGCCAGCAGCTGGCCGCGGATCGAATAATTGGAGTTGAGAAACAGATTCCAATCAACGCCGCCTGTGTAATTGTGTGCATCGCTGAAATTCCGCGCGGTCCCCAGCGCGCCGACGTACGATTGCGTGCCGAAATCATATTTCGCGCGAAGAATATTCGAATAGGACCGCAAAGAACTTTCAACAGACGCGCTCCCCTCCTCTTCGGCGATCGTGAAGGGGGAATTCCTGTCGCTTGCAGTAAGATAGGCAAGCGTGAGTCCGTCCGATTTTTCAATAAGCTTTGCCGCGCCGATCGGGTTGTTGATCATGCGGGAGTAGAAATCGGTCAGCGGCGTATTGAAGATGTCCGCGCCGTCCAGAAAGAAGGGGCGTTTTTCCGGATAATAAATCGCGTAGCTCGAGTTAACGCTGATCTGCGTCGCGTCGGATTCAACCTGGCTGAAATCCGGGTTGATGACAGCCTCGGCAAATAGACTGGGATTCGGCGAGAACTTCACACCCCCGCCGACGCGTCCGCTTACTTTTCCGTTGACGAATTGGGACGTCGGGTCCCCTGCATCGGCCATGTTTCCGGCTTGAAAGCCCATGACGTACGGAAGGACCTCCATCGTCCCCGTCGCTTCTAGGTCTTGTAATCCTCGCAGCGTTCCTCCCTGGCACATCGAACAGGGATCGTTCCTGTCGAACGGTGTCCATGAAAATTGCTGGCGGCTGGCTCTCGGAAGATTTCTGATGATCATCACCGTCCAATCCTGCGATTTGTTGGACGGGAAATGTATGCTCTTGAAGGGTATCGCCATTTCCACGACGTAGCCAGTATCGTTCACGGTTCCCTTTGAATACCAGACGGCGTCCCAACTCGCATCTTCGTTGTTTCCCGTCCTCATCAGATCCCCCTGTATCCCGAACGGATTAGCGACGAATTCGTACGCTCGTTGATTGTCAGCGTACGTATCGAGAGCGACAAACACAAAATCATCATTGAAGATGTTGTCCCTGTCGGAAATATGCGCGCGAATCGCGGACGGCGTACTATCCGTACAAATAAAACCGAAATAAATGTACCGCGAATTGTACAGTATCTTGACAAACGTTCGCTGAGCTGCGGGGGTATTCTCACCGGGCTGGACTTCGAAGGGGCACTCTACGGTTGGCGCCGTGCTCCAAAGAGGGTCTGAGAGTTTGCCGGTAAGCCCGATATCTGTTTGGACTTTTACGGCAGCGACAGAAAAACCTTTCTGGTTCTTAGAAATTTCTGCCGCGCCGGCAATGGATCCACCAAGAACGGTGAAGAGATAAGCAGGAAGCACGAAATACTTTACATGTCTCAAGTTTTGCCCTTGTATTGATTTATTCACATACGGCAGATATCTATTAAGGTTACACCGTAGTGTGAGCTCGACTGGCGTTATCCAAAATCTCAATCTCTATTCCCGTAACTCAGAACCCTGGATGGCGATTGTGTTTCGGAGCACAGACATATCTCCAATCCTTCAATAGATTACAGCCGGAACATGAAATAAATTGACATTTGCACAAGGTTGATTCATATTCCATTGAGACATAAACGGGGACTTCTCTAGCCAACGCCAACCTTTCCTGCTTCATCGTTCACAGCTCCCCATTTAGGATCTCCGAATAGAAGGATCTGCACAGGGCATTCTGCGCGTGTGGAGTCCCTGAGATATTGCCAATCTGCAGCATCTTGCATCTAACGCTAACCGCAGGAGGAGAATTCCCATCATGAAAGCGATAGTTCTAGCCACGACCGGTCTGTTACTAATCATTTCGTCATTATCATTCGCTCAGGGAGGGTCGACTGCGGTCCCCTTTCTATTGATCAGCTCTTCTCCCGAAGGAAATGGCATGGGCGGGGCGACCGCATCAACACCAACGGATGATGCCCTTGCGACAATCTCCAATCCAGGACAACTCGGACTTTTTTCGCTGAACAACGGTTTCAATGCAGAGAAATATAGTCCGAAGACAGAATGGCTCCCGGAATTCTCATTACCCGGACTAACCTACTCCAGTGAGGCAGCGAATGTCGGGGCGAATATAGGCAGACTATGCGGGCTGCCGTTTTCACTGAGCGCAGGTTTCGGTTATTCACGCGTCGATTTCGAACTGGGAAATTTTGTGATAACGGATGAAAGTGCCGATGTTTTGGGACAGTTTAATGCCTATGAAACATCCGATAATTACTGAGTAGGCTTCGGCTTCGAGTATTATCTCAAAGCCGGGATCGGATGGAATTTCAAAAAAATACGATCGGTGTTAGGTCCTACTGCGAAAGTGAACGCGACCGATTTTGGAGTGCTCATCAACGCGCCCATGGTGAAAATTCTGTCGGCAGCAACAGGAGACGACTATGAAATCATTCCTAAGGTGAAACCGATACTCGATATCTCGTTCGCCGACGTCACATCGAACGTCGGAGGGAGCGTGTCCTATCTCGACGCTGCACAAGCTGATCCGTTACCCCGGACCGCGACAATCGGTGGGAGCATCGAGGGGGGACTGGTGTACCAATCGGCCAATGCCGAAAGAAAACTGGCCACGTTTACATTGATCCGTCAGGCAGACGATCTCCTGGTATCGCGATACTCTAGTTCAAATTATTCCTATAAATCAGGTCTCGGCGATATCGACTTTATCGACAATGTTTTGTTCGGCAAGTCGAATGCTAACGCGAGCGTCAGAAAGGGATGGCAGCTGCAGGTAGCTGAAGCGCTCTATATACGCGGCGGTTCGGTAGAAGGTCCCGGTCTGGCGTATACTACTTCTGGGTACAGCGTGAGTGCTCGCGGCTTCGTGAGACTGATCGGTTTTTGGGCACCCCCCGCAGTTCAATCGTGGATAGATGATTTGACGAAGCACTTCGACATCAGGTACCATTCCAGTACGTACAGTTCAATCGGCTCTCCAATCACCGGGACCACGACCACGGCGATAAATCTTGTGGTGGACGGATTCTCTTTCTGATACGGAGCAACAGCGATGTAGAACAGAGCTTTCAATTCCCCGGCTGAAACAGCTTCAGGAAGCTCAGCATTTTATTCATGAATGCCGGGACAACGCTGTCCATCAATACACCATCGCTTTCAACTTGCTTCAGACTGCTCAACGCGATCCCCTGAAGTTTCGTGTCGATCGTTCTTTCGAAGGCATAGCGTTTCCAGAAATTTGCAGTCCGGAGTTGAGCATCGTAGTATTCTCTCAGCTTTTTATTCTCCTCATTCGCTGCGCTCATGACCGATTCGAAATGTTCGATGATGTTTATCCATTCCTGAGCTTCCCCCTGGCTGCGAAACTTGATAATCGGCATTCTCGACTCCTGATCGGAATATAGGGCAAGTAAAACTATCTACTGTGCAGCCGATGCATCAGAGCGTCCCGGTTGTTCCGCCGTCGATATCGAAGATCGTTCCCTGGCAGTAGCCAGAAACGTCGGATGCCAGGAAAGCCACGGCGGATGCGATCTCTTCGGGCGCGCCAAAACGCCGTATGCCCATGTCGCTTGCCATCCGCGCAGCGGCATCGTCAAAACCAATCCGATGATCTTCAGCAAATTTTGTAATGCGTGACCGTAATCGGTCGGTGGCTATCCATCCCGGATTAATGGCATTTACCCGCACACCATCTTTGTTGCCGCGGTCAGCAAGGGCTTTTGTGAGATTGAGCAGCGCCGCATTGACGGAACCGCCGATCGAAAAATCCGCGCTTCCGGTGCGTCCGCCTATCCCAACGATATTGACGATGGACCCTTTTGACTTCGCAAGATGCGGCCATGCCGCCCGTGAGCATCGAACGGCGCTGTACAGCTTAAGAGCGAACCCATCCCGCCAGTCTTCCTCGGTGAGTTCAAGAAAATCTCCCCGCTTCGTCGCCCCGGCGTTATTTACCACAAGATCGATCGTGCCGAATTTCTCTACTGCAAACTCGATGAGGGCCCCGGGCGACTTTTCATCGCGCAGGTCAGCTGCGAACACAACAACATTCTTTCCGCATGACCGGGCGACTTCCTGGAGCAGATCGCTGGATCTTGCAGCAATAACGAGGAGCATTCCCTCCCGCGACAGCGCTTCTGCGATCGATCGGCCGATTCCCCGGCTCGCTCCGGTGATGACCGCCACTTTATTTGTGAGGTTCAGATTCATCGCCTTCTTCAAGTTCTAATAAGAAATCAATCCGCACGGCGCAGAGGTCATCTGTCTTTTGGGGCTGCCTCTTGTGCAATATAAATGCAATAGCAAAAGAAATCCAGAGCGAAAGAGACTTCCGAGCAGTCCACTTTCGACATGCGGTTTCATAAGGTTGCATTTACACACGAATAGCCTTACTTTTGCATTAGTGACCGCTGCGAGGGGGTGGTCATCAACCTGCCGGCCATTCCCTCATCGACAGAAATAGCTCTCGAGGAGTGCATTCCACTTTCTAATGCGAAAAAATCTCTCTCCTAACCTCAAGGACATCACTATGAGATCAACTTCCTTACTTCTCTTCTTGTTTTTCCTCCCATCATGTACCAACACCATTTTACACGAGCAGCAGCCTCCCGTGGAGAACCCATTCGATCTGATGCAATTTGTCAATGCGTCGACCGGTTGGATCGTCGGCAAAGGCGGATTGATCCGGAAAACAACCGACGGAGGGGCGTCTTGGACGGAACAATATTCGGGAGTTCCAAACCAGCTGTTCGGTCTTTCATTTGTGGACCTGTCGAGAGGCTGGGTTTGCGGACGCGAGGGAGTCATCATCAATACCACTGACGGCGGAGCATCATGGATGCGGCAGAAATCGGGGACGATGCGCTTGTGCAAAGCCATACGGTTCATCGATCCGCTTCACGGATGGGTCGCATGCGAAGGAGGTATTGTTCTTGCGACGACCGACGGAGGATCCACGTGGACGATTCAGGCGACCGAGACCACATCCAGCCTCTGCTCTATCGCTTTTACGTCGACCCAATATGGATGGGTCTGCGGATCTAACGGCGCACTGATGAGAACCACGAACGGAGGCGCGAATTGGACGACATCAATCGTCGATCCGAATTTGAATCTCTGGGGCATTGCATTCGGCGACGCGCTCCATGGCTGTGTCGTGGGGAGCGATCTTGAGTATACATACGGCAAAACGTTTACTACGACAGACGGCGGAGATACCTGGACAGCGGGACAAAAGAGTGTTCCCCCATTGTTCATGGTGCAGTTGTTCCCCGACAATTCCGGCTGGATCATGGGAAGATCGGGCACAGTTCTTAAGACTTTTGACGCAGGCAATTCCTGGACGCATACCAACGCACCGTTTTCGTATTGGCTCAGTCTGTCGTCTTTCGTCGACACGAAGATCGGCTGGGTGTCGGATCCCTCGGGCCACATCATGACGACAACGAATGGAGGGAGAGACTGGAGTTCCCAATCTCCATATCCCCACAACCCATGACTGCAGCCCCAAAGAGGATCGAGAACCCAGCTAACGGCTGAGAGCTTTTTGAACAAAACGACAAAAGGCTGAACTACGTCTACCAACAACTTCTTTTGGCAAAGAGGACCGAGAAGATATTCATGAAGAACCTTAAGGCCGCCGAGCGGATATGGATCCAATTTCGAGATGTCCAATTGACATTGAAATATCCTGATCATCCATCCATCGAGAAAAAATATCAGCTCCCGATGAATCAGGCGATGTATCTGGCCTACCTCACTCAATTGCGGATAAGGGATTTTCGTGATTGATACAGCATGCCCTCCGCCGGCGCGTCAGCGTGTCGATCGCTCGACGACAAATATTACAAAACTGGAACGCACGGAGCCTTTCTTGTCCTGACGTTTGTCTCCTACATGAGGGTCCTCCGTTCGGGTAATATCGATGGAAAAATCGGCATCGATAAACCAACCTGGTCGAACGAGCTGGTCATTTGCGGAACGAAATACAGGAAAGGAATAGTCGTTTCACCCGAGGACAGCGGCAGGATTGCCTATGTTGAATTCGCATTGCCGACCAAGGGGCGTCGCCTCTTGGGAACGGCCGGCTGGGCAGAGGAAGCCGGAGTTTCTCATTTGGGCGCGATGAGATTTCGAATTCTTGTGGATGGCCATCTCTTGTTCGGGAAACAACTGAGCGGGAGAGAGATGCAGGAATTGGACATGGATTTAGGCCCGGGGAGAGTTTTGCGGATTGAAACCGACGACGGATTCGACGGCAATGAAACAGATCATATGGCATTTGGGAATCTACGGGTCATTGATTAGACCTGTGACCTTACACTGAGCCGATGGTCTTTTCTCATTCCGAATCTCTGAATGGGAATGCAAGAGGCAGAAGGTAGAGATCTTAGTACGTTCCCAAGCAGAGCTTGGGAACGAGATAACGAAGAGCTTGGGAACGAGATGATGAAGAGCTTGCGAATGAGATGATGAGAGATGACAAGATGGAGCAAAGGGCTATCGGAGTAATGCGGGATTGATTATGTGAATAGAGATCTTACGAATCAACGTCAGCGTGGAGACGATGAAAAAGGGTAAACACGGATTCAAGCTTCATCAATTTACAGTCTCCGTCATCTTCCTGAAAGGCAAGACTGCAATAGCTGGAGCGCAGGGAAGCAATGCGACGTGGATGTGCGTTTGTGGACATCCGACGCCATTGCTCGGTAAGTGCCGAGCACGCTTCGGACGCGCATGCTACACTGTATGCCCGCAATGCTCGCGAAAATATAAAGTCCGCGCCGGTCTAACGGGAAGAACCCGCACCGTCGAAGAAATAGAATGAGAAAAATCGTTGACTCCAAGAGCGAGGTTATTTGCATGAAATTCTTCCGGGCCGGTTTCCTGCTGAGTCTGCTTGTCCCTGCCTGCTGTTTCACCCAGGTTCACCGGGGAACCGCGGTATTTGCGTATTGCTTCCACGATGCCATCGTGATCGGAGTCGACAGCAAGTTCACTTCGTTCGATAAGAAGAACCAACTGACTGGCATCGGGTATGGATGCAAAGTCTTTCGAGGAAACGACAGCGTCTATTTCGCAATATCCGGGAATGCCATCCCCTTCATCGATGGAGAGAATGCCGTCGAGCGGGATGCCCGAGAGGCATGCAGAAACGGCGCCACCCTTTCCGCGATCGCGACAATTTTTAAGAAGCTGGCGGTCAACACACTTGAACCGTACGCTGAAACCATTCAGCGGCAGATCGCAGGCGGTGTCAAGGGGGACTTTGTATCTGTTGCGTTCCTCGGATTTGAAGGAGGAGTTGCGAGCTCGTATGTCCTGGATTTTCATGACATTAATATTCTGAAAAAAGGGGACATATCGCTGATCAGGGGAAAAGAAATGAAGGTCGGCAGGTATCCGATGAAAGTCGAACTCGGAAACACTGTCGAAATTGACAGGTTCCTCTCCGCGCATCCTGCGTACCTCGGACACGGGAGAGATTCTATTACGGTTGAAATGAACACGCTCCTCGGGCTTGAGATCTTAGCCCATCCCGATGCTGTCGGCGGCGGAATTTCGATCCTCTGCATTTACCCGCATAAGTTCGAATGGTGGCAGAGCGGATGCGAGTGCAAAGAGTTCTGACCGTCGGTGACAGGCGATGCCGTGACTCTCCCTGCCTTGTGTGTGTATCATGAATCAATTCAGAATGCAAGAAGATCGTCATGGCATCACTTTGATTCCGAGAAAAAGACTGCTGCATAGACTATTCTATTCTTGCATTTGTATTTGATTAGCAGTAGTTTTGCACCAGTAACGACCACGAGGGGGCGTTCATACACCTGCCGAACATTCCCTCAATGACCGCGTTATCCTGCAGGAACAGTTATTCATGTTTATATTCGAAGCATATCCGCAAGACCAATCTATGATTTGAATCTGTTGTGCATAATTGCGATATGAAAAAATCATCATAGCCCCCGACCGCGTCAACTAAAGAATGTCTAATCGTCTTACCATAACGCCCATGAAGCCGATCCGTTATCTCATACTTGCCATATCTCTTTTTTCATCCTCCTGCGACCATGTAACGGATCCCAACGATCCCGGATTAAAAGTACCGTGGAACAACGGACAATCAATTGTTTGTTTCGGCACCAGTCTTACCGCGGGGTACCTTGGCGGATGGTCGAATCCGATCTTCGTCTCCGCAACTACGCCCTACGTGCTTTCCAAACAATCATCCGCTTCAGCCGCGGACAGCACATCATACCCTGCACTATTGAGCAACGTGCTTCGAATTAAGGTATTCAACCAGGGATATATAGGCGCTACGACTCAAGATGCGCTCAACATTGTCGGAGACAGTGTCTTTACCAAACACCCGGCGATCGTTCTTTTGGAATTCGGCGCGAACGATCTACTTCAAAGCATTGATGTCGAGACTACGCAACGGCAGCTCGCCCGATTGATCGACACCATCCGCGCGTTCGGAAGCAAAGTCGTTTTGATCAGTTTTCTCTATACAGAGATGATCGATTCGATCCCATCTACAAGCTTTCTCTACAGCCGGAAAGCGGACGGCTATTCCTATCTTGCCATGTTGGAGCAGGTCGGTTCCGGCCATGCGGACATTTTCATTGAAAAAGCGATGAAGGGAATTTATTGGCATTCCAACTTGATGTCGGATGCGCTTCATCCTAATCAGGCAGGGTATCGAATAATGGAGGACAATATTCAGTCCTTCCTCGACGGGACATTCAGAAGAAATGCGATGTACAAATAGTAACAATGTTCGCCATGAACATCTGTTGCGCGTTTCTCTTCATAGTTCCTCAAAGTGGCGTTCATACGAAAAAGCAGATCTCGCAAAAGACAGTGTCCTGACCGTTACAAAGTCCGAAAAGATTCTACGACATTCTCATGAGAAGGATCTTTTTAATAACTTCAGTTTGTTTGATACAACAGTCGTGCGGGTTCACCCTTCTGGAACATCCGCGCCCCGACCCGGCCATATTCACCAGCCCATCTATTGTTTATCTTTACACCGACATAACAAATGTAAATGAGATAGCAGAACCGAGTCCGACCTACCCGCGGGGAATTGTGGAAATTGTAACCAACGTGACGATGAAAATTACGCTGGTGATCGACTATGATCACAGCTACAACACTCTGGATTCGACGTATCAAATCATCTGCATTGTGCCGGGTCCATCGGAAAAGAAATTCTATTTTAGAGGAACGGATATCACCTACAGGGACGACGGATTGATCGAGAGTTCATTCCTGGCCGACATGTCAACTGCGAATGGGGATCTCAAGGTGTATCTGGCTTATCAGGATAATCAGGTTGGTAGTGAATCAACCGGGCCAAAACAATTAACGAGCAACATTGTTGAAAAAAGCCTGCGATTTGACCGATCGCAGGGAACACTTCGATAGGCCGCCCGCAAATATGGACGGGGTTTTGAAAACGCCACTCCGGTCGATGAGGAAGCGGCTAAAAATTGAGAAGGAGACTATGAGTTATCCAGCTTGGTTCGACGAAATAGTGCGATGTCCCGAGACGATGGGTACATTGCGGCGCCTTCACGACGGTTACGTTCGCGAAGACGGTTTGAAATATCCGATCATCAACGGAATTGTGTCGCTCGTCTATCCTCCATCACTCAAAGGGCGGGACGCCGAATTTAACCGCTTTTATAATATGATGGCGCCATTCTACGATCGCAGCGAACAGTTCTTCGGCAAGCTCATCACCGGCAGGGACATGATCGAAGGGAGAAAGGAAATCGTCTCCCGGTTGAATATTTCCCCGGGTCAACGTCTTCTCGAAGTGTCGCCGGGCCCCGGGGTATTCCAGGAACTTCTCCGGGCACGCCTGACCGACCGAGGAGAATTCGTCTCACTCGATTTGTCGATGGGCATGTTACAGCAATGCCAGCGGCGTCACCCGGGGCTCAACATCCACCTCGTTCACGGGAACGGTCAATTCCTGCCGTTCGCCGACAACAGTTTCGACGCACTTTTTCATTTCGGCGGCGTGAATCTGTTCAACGATCCGGATAAAGCCATCCGAGAATTCATCCGGGTTGTGAAGCGCGACGGGGTCGTGAGCTGGGGCGACGAGGGTTTCTCGAAGAGCTACAAGAGCAAAATCAGAAAAAAAATTCTTTCTACAATAAATCCAGGCTTTCTGAAATCCGCGCCGGGCATTCCGGAGACGCTGCATGAAGTGAAGGTACATGAAGTCTACGGAGGGCTTGGCTATTTGGTTATTGCAAAGAAAAATTAATGAAACGTTTGTTTTGCCGAGCACCTCAATGATCCGGGCCTCATTCCATTACACCTTGGGAAAAGGATCCTTATGAACATACGCAAAGATAAGACAAAAGATTTCATCGAACTTCTTTTATGCGTACTCATTATTTCAGCAATCGTCAGTCTTATCAGCCGCACGGATACTGCGATTCTCGCAAAAAGACAATCGATCCAAACTCTCAGGAATCCTGTTCTTCCTCCGGGAGACCTTTTTCTTAACGATGAGGTGAGGATATCAAATCTTTTTGTTGAAGACACCTTGCCGCGCCTGATCGAGTACGGATTGGTAAAAAAGTATGAACTGACGCAGCGTGGAACGATCGTTTCTGTAAATGGAAAGTTATGGAAACACACATCGCCGTTCTTCAAAAACTCCCTGCTCAAAGAGATCCTTGCCCATAACAGGGTCAACGGTTATGCCGCAGAGACTCACATCGTCGACGACCGGTCGAACAAGCTTGTCGCTAAAATAGCTCCATCATTTGAATTCACTTTTTTTGATTGATCCACGCCGCATGCTCATACGAGAGACCATAAACCAGGGCCAGAGGGATTCGTAAATGGTCATGCTGAGGTCTTGCTAAACCGAAGAATTTTTCTATGACACGCATCTATGCGTATCTCTTTCCTGCAACCTAGTCAGTCTCTTTGATCTACTGGATGGTGAAATTCACATATCGCTGCGTTTTGCAGAATAACTGGAATTACCGCTATGATTGTTGAAAAATACCGGCACCCGATCCGTTTTTTCGGTTTGGCGACAGGAATTCCATGGGCATTCTGGTTTGCGGCTGCATACCTGAGCCGCATTACGCCGGCGAGGGATGTGTACGTGACCGCAGGAAGCATCCTGGGGATTGTCGGCTTGCTAAGTCCGATGGTGACAGCCTTTGTCATGATCTTTTCGGATTCAGCACTTCGGCGCGATTCCCTCAACAGGCTCTTCAGAATCAAAACGATCGAACCATTCTACCTTTTTGCGACTTGCTTTCTGATGCTTGCGAGCATCTTGCTTGCCCAGGCGATCTCCCTGGCTTTTGGATACAGCGCAAGCCAATTCAATTTTTCCGGAAGGTTTTCATTCTCAGCCGGCATCTTCCCGGCCTGGTTTCTCTTGTTCATTGCCCCGTTATTGGAAGAGCTGGCGTGGCATTCGTACGGCACCGATTCTCTTCGCGCGCGCTTCAGCCTCTTTACCGCGAGCATGATCTTTGCCCTCTTCTGGGTTCTGTGGCATTTCCCCCTTTCATTTATTAAAGATTATTACCACAGCAACCTGGTTGAGTCCGGATTATTATACTCTTTGAATTTTTGTTTCAGTCTCATTCCCTTCGTTTTGTTGATGAACTGGTTGTACTATAAAACCGGCCGGAACATTCTGGTGGCGGTCGTCTTCCATATCACGGCAGGTTTCTTCAACGAGATTTTTTCTACGCATCCGATGAGCAAGGTGATACAAACCGCTGTTCTGCTCGTTTTGACTGCGTTCCTAGTATTGAGGGAACGGGATTTCTTTTTCAATAAAGTATATCTGGAATCAGTCACTTTTCGTCATGAGGAAATTACCCTATGTTGAAAAATCAATTTTGCTTGGCTGCAGTTCTCTTATTGGTGTCAC
>Ga0265318_10000642_pt1 | contig 24101 bp, 29 predicted proteins | sample 4821metaG_FD_192431 | JGI IMG/M metagenome (GOLD analysis project Ga0265318, IMG submission 192431) | Rhizosphere microbial communities from Carex aquatilis grown in University of Washington, Seatle, WA, United States - 4-8-21 metaG | ecosystem: Host-associated > Plants > Roots > Rhizosphere >... | reverse complement strand
ACAGGCCGAAGCAGCGGCGATCCTCGGCGCTACCGCGCGGCTCTATGATCTCTCGGTCGTTGCGCAGCCGGATTTTGGGCGCGACAGCTTTGACAGCACCCTCGCCCAAGAGATTCTATTTCAATCGGGCGGCCCAGTGCTGTTCATGCCCCACATCTTCAGAGGCTCATTTAGCGCAGGACGCATCGGTATCTGCTGGGACGGCAGCCGTCTTGCCGCCCGTGCGGTGCGCGACTCCATGCCCTTCCTGGCAGGAGCCGAGACGATCACGGTCATCACCATCAATGCAGAGAGTAGCGTTCCAGCGGACGCCTCCGCCCCGCACTTGGAGCGCTATCTTTCCCGGCTCGGCGTGCCTACGAAGATCGACGGCGTGAACACGGAAAAGGCCAACATCCAGTCCAGCATCCTGTCGCTGGCGGCGGACGAAAGCATAGACCTGCTTGTCATGGGTAGCTACGGCCATTCCCGCCTGAAGGAAACCGTGTTCGGCGGCGTCACCCGCGACATGCTGGAGTCGATGACTGTGCCGACGCTGATGTCGCACTGAGGGACTGCGAACTGGGTAAAAGGGGACACATTTCCTCGCAGCGCCGATCGCCGCGCTCTTCATTGCGCGAAGCGCTCAATTTTGTCCGCTTTCCCGCCAAAATAGACTACTGTGTCGTGGAAGTGTATACCTCGGGCCAGAAGCAGAAGTCTGAGGCATCCGCTTGTGAGTTTGACTTTCAGCGCTCGAAAATAATTTTGTCGCGTGAACGGAGGCCCCCCACTGGGGGGCAAGAATCTGATGCTCGGTTGCTACTTTTGCTGAATACGACTCAGATAATCGATAACAGCGAGGACGCGTGTTCGCACGACGACTTCCGGGCTTTGCTCCGGCCCGGCCTTCTTCCAATAAGACGGATCAACATGGTGAGGCAAGTTGACAATGGGGTTGAATCGTTCCCCCCAAATTGGCATTTCACGAGTGCCGTGAGCGGGAATTGTTTTCGATCCGTATATGGTTTCATAAACAGCGTTCGTGGGAAAGACCCCGTTGTTGTTCTTGGCCAACATCGTCAAATCGGAAGGCGGCGCCTTGAGTTGCTCGCTGACAGGTCCTTTGCCCTTTCCATCCGTACCATGACAGCTCGCGCACGACGACTGAAATTCTGACTTACCGATGTCGGAGTCTTCAGCCTGAGCCGCACCAGCACACCCAGCAGTAAGGCCGGCGATCGTCAACCACTTCAGGCAACTGGTGATCATATGCTGCCCCGCCCGCAGTATCTCGGATAAATCTTACTAGCAGTCTTGGCTTTGGTTCACTTTGACGTAGGTCAATACAACCTTCATGCCCCGGATCACGACGGCGCGTCCGAGAAGGGCTTTAAAAAAGTCAATCGGAGCAGCCGATGCCGCAGAGCAACGGAATGGGGCAGGAACAGTTTCGCTGCCCATTCGCAATCCCTATCGTTCGATAGACATGATCGTACGCTTGGATTTGCTTTAGCCGACTTATGACCAACGAATTTACAACTAAGAATCGTCCTATTTTTCTGTACAACCGACGCCTTCATTTGGAAGGTGCGGATATGATGGAGCGCCGAAGCTTGCCCGGGCAGTTCAAGGGAGCACGACCTCTCGGTGTGGACTTTGATCAACTTCGACACGCGATCACAGCGGCAGATTACGGTAGCTTCCGACAGGCTGCCGAAGTCCTATCCACTAAGCAATCAACCCTTAGCCGTTCAATTCAACTACTTGAATGTAGCCTCGGAACCAGCATTTTCGATCGATCAAGTGGTGGGGTGCGCGCAACGCCGGCCGGCCGCTACTTCTTGAGGATAGCGCGCTCGATAATCGAACAGCTATGCGACACATGAACGACGTTGGCAGCTAGCGCTGCCAAAAAACGATTGCTCGGCATCTTGACGACCGGCCGACTAATGGGTGTCACCGTAATCCTGCGCGCACCACCGTAATCCCCGTAATCCCTTCATGGCATCGATTCCCCTGCGCGCACGGACTTTTCGGCAAATTCCTTGAATCTTTGCATAAAGGTCATCGTCTTCTTCTTGAACATACCCGGCGAGAGCAAAGCCATCAGCTTCATAACTAGGCTTGAGAATTTGCAGTGCGAATTGAGAACCCACCGGGTGGTGCCGTGGGTGGTTTCCGTCAAGCGGTTGCTAACGAGGTTCCAGACGCCTTCCGCTTCGTAAGTGGCGGCAAATTCTTCGGGAGGCCTGTGGACCGTGATGGTCTCTATCATTTCGAACTCGCGCTTGCCCATTCGGTGGACCTGTTTCGACTTCGCCCCGACTTCGCGTGGCGCGCCGGAGGAAATTTGTTCGAAGCTGACGAGATCGGGCTGCCAGTGCTGCAAATTGTCGGGGTCGAGAAACAGTTCTACGACTCGTTCGCGCGGCGCGTTGATTTCAAGTTCAAGCTGATAATGCATGGCTTCCTCGTTACTTGTTTGTCGCGCGTATCCGAAGCAGCTTATCCAGCTCGCCGAACATCATTCCCCAGCCGCTTTCATACGGCTCCTTGAAATCGCGATAGCAGACATGTTCGAGTGTCATCCTGCTGCCATCGCCGTCGGATTCGATGGTGATGGTTACCTCATCCACCGCGTCTGACATTTCGGGCATTGCGAAGGTGAAAGCGAGCCGGCTTGGACGCTCGAATTCGATGAAGGTGCCAATCGCGCGGTATGTAATGCCGTCGCGACGATCGACAATCTCGTATTCGCCGCCGAGGCGTCCGTCGATCCGTGTTGTGTTCATCTCACTAGTCGGGCTGGTAAACCACCATTTGCCGGCAAAATCGGGATCGAGCCAGGCGTCGAATACGTCCTGTGGCGGCGCATCGAAGCGATAAACGACGGTGGCAACCGTTTTTGGTTCCAGTCTCCGCGTCAAAGCAGCACCCCGACGAATTGGTATTTCGAGATCGATTGCAGCACTACAATTCGCCCCGCTTTCTTTTGAGTAAGAGAGCGTTCAGCGTATCAAATCGCGCGAGCCACAACGATTTCGTTTCTTCGATCCAAGCCGAAGCTTCGTCGAGCCCACTCGGATTTAGCGACAGTATATGTTCGCGTCCGATCTTCTCTCGTTTCACGAGAGCTGCGCGCTCAAGGAGGCGAATGTGCTTCGAAACGGAGTTCAACGAGATCGGAAATGGTTCTGCAATCTCTGTTACCCGCGCTTTTCCCAGGTTGAGACGCGCTAGAATTGCCCGCCTGATGGGATCGGCGAGAGCGATGAATGTTTGGTCCAATGATCCTTCTTTGAGATTCATAGCTTCCGTTTGGAGGTAAGCGGTTGCGCTAGCTAGCTCGGTAGGACGGGGTGCGTCCGACAACCCTTGACCGTCCATAAATTCCCTAATACATAAGGGTGAATGTTGCAAGCTTATGCCGAACGCTAACGGCCCGTTTGAGAAGTCGGGCCGACAGCGGAGGATGGCCTCCTAATCAGCTTGAGATGGTGGCCGCTTGCCTTGAATGTCACGCCAGCGGAAGCCTGCTCTGACCATGTTTGCTGATCACGACGCCTACATAGCTGAGGCTCCCGAAAACCTCCGACCTCTGCTGGTGCGATTGCGCGCTCAACTTGCGCGCGCGCTGCCCGACGCCGAAGAAGTCATCGCTTATAAGATGCCTGGGTTCAGGATCGGAAAGTCCATCATCGCGGGCTATGCTGCGTTCAGCAAACAGTGCGGCCTCTATCTGTTTCCTTCCGCCATCACGTCGCATGCCGACGACATTGCGGCCGCCGGGCTCAAGTCCACCAAGACTGGCGTCACCTTCTCCCCGAGCCAGCCTATCCCTGACGCGCTCGTCAGGAAACTCGCCCTGGCGTCCAGAAAAGATCAAAATCTCTGAGAGTGTCGATTGCGGGGAACCTGTCACGTGCTTCCACGGGTCATACGCTGTTGCGGCGGATGATTTTGGAGCGTTCAGAAGGCTGCAGACGTGTTGGGGGTTCGTCAGTCGATGGCTAGCCGATCCATCAGACAACTTGAGCATTTGATCGGAGTTATAACCTCTAAGAGCAAAGTCGACTCGTGGCAGAATCGTCCTCACGATGCCAAGAACGATTCTAGCAGATCGGAGTCGCTTTCCTGAGCTGAGCCAGACTGTGACTGATGGCACGTCCTTGTTGGTGCCGTCGCGCGTGTTCGTTCCGTTGTTGACTGGGTAGATCTCGATCTTTTTGTAGATCTCAATCCGTTCAAGATCGTGGGACACGAAGCGAGAACCGGCGACCGCCGGCCCCGCCAGCACCCAATAAGCTCAACCGAACTCGCATGAAACCAAATGTGCGGCGGAAGACTTTCTTTACGCGTTAAACACGAACGTGCTCAGCAGAGGGGGAAACTTCGTCGGAGGGTCACTGCACCTGTACTCCTACGTTTGGTTTTGGATGCCGTCCCGGCCTCTGCGGCAAAACCAGGACAAACACGATTATTACGGCGAAAATCACTCCCGACGCCAAAGGACGGCTCAGCGCTATCCCGCCATGGCTCATCGGCTTGTCCAGAAAATCTCCGACCGTCGCGCCGAGCGGTCGCGTCAATATGAAAGCCGCCCAAAACAGGAACACGGAAGATATTGTGGTCCAGCGGTACAAAGCTGCCAGCAAAAGTAGCCCCGCACAGAACAAAAGGGCGCCTCCGTCATATCCCAACCCGGTGCCGTCCGCTATCCAGTCTCCGAGCGCGGTACCCAAGGTCTGTGAGAAGGTGATCGTCACCCAGTAAAATATTTCCGCTTTCGGCGTTGCGACCGTCTGAACATTTATCGAGCCAAGATTGAAATACCAAGCCGCGAGCGAGCACAATACGCAAGCGAACAAAATCGACGACCCTCCCGCGTAGCCGATACCTAATGAGCGGTCGAAAAAATCGGCCATGGCCGTACCGACTGTTGTAGAAGCTACTATGGCCGCCCAGTAGGCCCAAGCGTTGAACCTTCTCGTCGAGATTTGGACGATCACGGCTGCAACGAATACGGCGAGAAATATGCCGGTGCCGATTAAATACCCCCCATTGTGAGCATTTTTGTCGGCGTGGAGCCACGTCATCGTCACCGTATCGCCGCCCGTCTCCCCAAGCGTGGTGGCAAGTATCTTGATCACCCAGAAGCCGAGCGTCACCTCGGGAACCTTTCTTAAGATCTCGTGATTGGTTCGCATTGTGCCTCTCGCAATAGTTTGTGCGACTTGAGTTTTACCAGTTCCAAGCGGCAACTTTTGGAACACAACGCATAAGAGCACGAGAAGGTCGCTTCTCAGATTATACATTTTCGTAACATCGCTATGGGTCAGTCGCGCCATGCCGTGCGCTGAGAGATTGTGTCGTTGCGTGATGCATGCAACTTTCAACCGAAGATGCTGAAGTGGTTTCCCGCGTCGTGCTCGCTCGAAAATTTTCGATCGCGTCCACAGAAATTTGGTGATTGCCTGCTCGCATTTGGTTGCATTGGGGTCGTGCGCGCAGAGGCTCATGCGCGCGATTAATGGCCTCATCGCCGATGTGCCAGTCTGCGACGCCGCGCGCGGTTCGCTATCATCTCATCCTGCCCTCGAGGTGCTGGATCCGGCGCTTGGCGCCCGCGACTCCCAGCCTGCACTTAGGCGCGGAACTAGCCTTATCACAGCTCTGCCTCGACAGCGGGCATTAACCAACGATCAACCATATCGTTTTAAGCTTCACTTAAAATTGCCGAAGGACAGCGGCTGCTCAGTCTTTGCAACTAGCGCGAGACTGCCGACAAGGCGATCTGAGCAAGGAAGTTCACGGACGGGAGCGGCCTTAGGCAACACTTGCCACCAACAACACAACTTCAACGGAGGATTTCGTGAGCACTTCTGCAATAGGCCCGAGGCCTTCTCCCGCCGCAAATCTTATAGAGGCTTTGAAAAAATTAAAGGCAAACGACGGGGATGCGGACGATACCAAAGCAGCACAACCGCCTACCAAGACCTTCCAAAATCAGGGTGTGGGGCAGATCGTCAATCGGTTAGTATAAGCGACTGAGTATCGACACCGTCTTGCTACGTCGATCACGTGCATGCATATTTCTTGAAGTGTGAACTCGGCGGCGGCATTTCTAACCTCCAGCGCGCAATTCGCGTACAGCCCATTCTTTTGACCATACGCCCTGTACGAAGACAGCACCAACCGTCGACACGATGGCGCCGGTCAGGACGAGCACGAGATAGCTCCAAGGAATGGAGAGAATTTCAGGCGGTGGATCGAAAATCCCGCTCAGAAGTCGGACCAGCATCCAGGCTACGACCGTCCCGATCAAAGCGCCAAGGGGTAGTCCTATGCCCAGCATCACGAGTCCTTCGCTCCAGGTGAACGAACGGATTTCGGTCTGAGACGCGCCGAGCGACATCAGGACTGCTTGGGTCCTGGCGCGCTCCGATTGTCCGAGCCACAACGTCAAGCCCGTCGCCATGGCGACGAAGAAGACGGCAAATGCGAGTTCGACGGCACCGAGGGCACGCAAATCGATGGCGGTCAAGCTCGATCCGATCAGATGCGCCGCCTGAGCAAGGTCGGTTGTTTTGAGACCTGTAATCGTTCCAAGCCCATCCCGAATCGATCGCGCCAGTGCCGCAGGATCATCCTTTGCACGGACCAGCACGATTTCAGCCGCGGGATCGCCGGTTTGCGCAGCGACATAGGCTGCGTTGGCCACCAGAAAACTATCGCGCGGGGCGGTCGGAAATTCCTTCACGATTCCAACAAAGTGAAACGGAACTGTCTTATATTGTCGGTCTGCTGCACTTTGAAGACGAAGGTTGACGAGGTCGCCAAGCGAAAGCTGGAAATCGTTCACGGTTTCCTGCGACACTAGCAAGCCATCCGGCGTTTTCGCTAAACGTTTAAGCGTGGCTCTGGCGTTATGATTGCCGAAATAGACGTTGGCGATTGTCGTCGCCATGGCGATGCGCCGCGGATCGATCCCGTAGATGTCCTGCAGATCCTTGCCGACATAGGCGAAGCGATGCTGCATGGGCTCAGCCGCAGCGACACCCCGCGTTGCGCGAATTTGGTCCAGCACTGCGCCGGCTGGGGTCGCAGTGGATCCGGTCACGGTGACGTCCGCGCCGTTGGTGAGTTGTGCATCAACCAAAAGCTGCGCATTGTAGGTGGCATTGAAAATCGCCGTCGCAGCCGCGAAGGCGAAAGCGAGAGCGACGAGCGCAGTGCCAGTCGCAATTCGACCCCGTTGCCGCGAAACGGCTGCCGCGGCAGGCACTGCGAGCCGACCTGCGAGAGGGGCGAGCATCCCTGCAAGGGTCGAACGGCCAACCCGAAGCGCATAGTTGCTCACGCGCACCACAATAAGCCCGCTGCCGATCCAGAGCAACAACGGCGCGAGAAAGGCCGTGTAGTCGATTGCCGTCGCCGCCACGCCTTCTGGCGCCAGCACCACCTGATATCCCGCGCTAGCCGAGTGCCAAAAGACTGCGCCTGAAATGATGATGAGACCGACATCGAGATACGCGCGTTGCCACACGGGCTCGACTGTGGACGCGAGCCAGGCGCGGCGCGACGCAACGCTGCGTTCCCTGATATCGGCGATCGCCGGCGCGACAATGGCGGCAACGGCCAGCAGGAACCCGACGGCGCCAGCCAGGGCGAAGGATTCACGCACGGAGGCTAATCGAAGATCGATGCCGAGTGCGGTACTGGAAACTGCGCCCGCGATCGCGACGCCGAGGAAAACTCCCATGCCAGCGGTGAGGCCGGCCTCAACAAACGCAAGGCTGGAGATGTGCGCTACGCCGGCGCCCCGCAGGCTAAGCAAGGCCTGCTCGCGCCGTCGCCGACCGGCATCGGCACGGGCAACAGCGATTGTGATGAGCAACGCGAGGGCGATCCCGGGCACGCCCAAAAAGAGCAAAAGTATCCGTGCGAACAGGGCATCCTGACGCACCGCATCGAGACGCGCGGAAAGGTTATCGCCGACGATGGCTGCACCGGCGGCGCGAACCTCGAAATTTCGAGATTTGCCAGCGCTATCGAGCGAGGCGGCATCGGGCGCCGACGGCAGGCCCGATCGGTCGAGGGCAACGTGAACCTGCCATCGCGCACCACCGCTTGGCAATTGCACTGATTTTGAGAAATGCTCGCGCCATTGGTCGATGGGCAGGATCACGACATTATCAGGCGGCGCGGTAGCCGTCGGCCCCTTTGCCGGACCAATTGCCTGAAAGAGCGCGTCAGCGTTCGGTAAATCGACGATGCCATCGACTTTGACGTCGAACGCGGATCCGGCCTCGGGCCGGACCGTAACGGTATCGCCAACCGTCGCGTGCAAATTCGCCGCGGTCTGCTGGGCCAAAAGAACGCCGTCAGTTCGGCCAAGTAGTGGCCGGATTTGCCCCGGGAATGTCACTGAGTAGTCAACAGGCAGGCCGAGCACCTGTCCCGCACCGGTCGTTTGCGTCGTGTCGCCGGTCACCGCAAGGAAAGACGCGGAATCTGCGTAACCCACGCTTCGCTCAGCTCGGATGGGTGCGGACGCCGGGAGTTTGTCGATTAGTGCGGAGATATCGGCGCCGGCTGCGACCGCGACCTGCCAATCCACCGGAATGGCAGCGACTGCCCGCTGTGTCATGCTTCGCGCGCTCGATACGCCAAAGGCGCCAATCGTCCCTGTCAGCGCTGTCGCCGCAACAATGCCGATCGCGGCCAAGCCAAGGTGGCGCCACCGCGCCTTCACGATTCCTTTGGTCCAGGTCGCTACAACGGTCAAGATCATGCGACCGCCTCTTGTGGACCCCCGGTCGTCAAATGCCCGGCATCGATATTCCACCGCTCGTCCATGCGCTCGGCTATCGCAGCGTCGTGAGTCGCAATGATGAGCGCGGTGTCGGTGCCCTCGATCGCAGCCAGAAGGGCGTTCAGCACTTCCTGGCCCGTGGCATGGTCGAGTTGCCCTGTCGGTTCATCGGCCAGAACCACTTTTGGCCGGGTCACCAGCGCCCTCGCCAGAGCAACACGTTGCATTTGACCGCCGGACAATTGATCAGGAAGTTTTTCGCGCAAGTCGGACAGCGATAGGCGTGCCAGCGCCTCTTCCGAATGCATCGCGTCCGGAAACCTGAGGCCGGTGATGTCGAGCGGGACGCGAACGTTTTCGATCACAGAGAGCGCGGGTATCAACGATGGCGTCTGAAAGATGAAGCCGATCTGGGGAGGACGCAATGATGGGCCGGGATCGAGATCCGGCCAATGCACGGTACCGGCAGTCGGCTCCTCAAGACCCGCCAGAAGATTAAGAAGGGTCGACTTGCCGCTGCCGGAGGGGCCAACCAGGGCGATGCGATCGCGCGGCAACAATCGGCATGACGCAGTGACGACCGCATTGACGGGCTGTGTGGAAGTCTTGAACACGCAGCTCACGCGTCGCAGCTCGATGAATGTCTTATGCGTCCTGACCGGGCGATCGGAAATCATAATCTTTTGATTGGGTGGTGGGACCCGACTGACAACTCTGGTGTCCTGTGACACATCTGCCGTCACAATGCGACCATCCGCGATCATGACTGTGCGCGAAGCCCGCAGGCGGACGGCATTGCTGTGTGTGGCGATCAGTGTCGCGCCGCCGCTTGTGCGGCGCCGTTCTAGCGCGTCCAGAATGTGGTTTTCCGTCTCGCGATCGACCTCGGCGGTGGGCTCGTCGGCGATCAGCAGGGGCGGGTCTGCGGCAAGAGCGACGGCAAGACCAGCGCGCGCGGCTTCGCCTCCGGAAAGCGTTTGCGGCATCGCGTTAGCGCGCCCCTCAAGGCCAACCGACCGCAGTAGCCCGGATATTGTTTGGAAGTTCCGACGAGTGCCGCGCAGCTCCATCTGCAAACCCACATTGTCGGCAACACTGAGATGCGCAAAGAGATTGTCCGACTGAGCGAGAAAACCGACTGATTTTGCCCGCAACGCCGCGCGCTCGGCTTCCGGCCGCCGCGTCATCCTTTGCCCGTCGATGGTGACCATTCCGCCGTCCGGTTCGTCGAGGCCGGCGATACAGGCAAGCAGCGTCGACTTTCCGCTCCCGGAAGGACCGACAAGCGCAACCGTTTCGCCGCGACTTACCGAGAGACTCGCGCCGCGCAGCGCCCGCACCTCCGTATCGCCCGGGTGATAGAACCGGAATAGATCATCGGCTTGAAGAAGCGGCATGTCACTTCCAGTGAAACGAATCGCCCATCAGTTTCCACTGATCGACATTGTCGGCGCCAGCTGGCGCCGAAAAGGTCAGGGTTGCGAGTTTGCCCGCACCGCTGATGAGATAGCGCTCGTTTTCGAGACGCGCTTGCTTGCCGGTGACAGAATTCGGCTCTGAATTCGACGTGTAGACGAGCTTCACTGCCGGACCGGCCAGCACCTTAACGTCCTTAATCGAACTAATCTTGACCGCGCGGCCGTTTTTTTCGAGGGCTGCAGCTTCGCTGGTCTTCACCGTCGCGGCCGTCGGCGGCGTTGCCGTCTCCGACACCGTGATCTCGATCCGACCGTATTTGTCAGCGAATGATACGCCGTTCGTATCGTCTTTGCGAGACCAACCCTCCGGCACCCTCATGGAGAAGCCTAACGGCGACGTGTAGGTAATGAAGACCTGATTGTCTGGGATGTCGCCGGGCGGATTCTTTTCCGTTATGACGGGCTTTTCCTGCGCCACGGCCGGGAGACTTGGATTCACGAAGAACATCGCAATGACCAGCGGTAGTGCCCTCACCAGCCGGAGCGAGTCTTTTCCTGCCATATTTTGCATTGCAATTGCCTTTGACCAAACAGGTATTGCCCCCGGGGTGCATTCGGTTGGAGACGATACGCTCGCCGACTTAGCGCGAAATTAGCGCCACACTTCCTCAATTCGGCACGACCTCATTCCCTCCTAAGTCTACGCTGTTATCCGTAGTTTGGCCTAGGTCAGATCGTCCTCCCACACGCCCAACACCGCCCGCATTCGGACTGTTCGCCCGGACATGCCTGCAGGTGCGGAACGCGCTCAAGGATTTAGGGTTTCGGTGCCGTTCGATTTTGCACTGTCCGCCATGGCTGCACGCTCCGATACCGCTCCAGCGCGGTGGCGAAAGCCTTTTCTGATCTGGCTTGACGGGGCAGACGCAGGTTGGACGATTCCGGTTATTTTGCTTGGCTTCGTCGGGATTTGGATGGTGTATTTGCAGGTTGCCTATCTCAGCGGCGACTTGCACCCCGACGTACTCGAAACCTGGTCATTGGGTCGTACTTTTGCCTGGGGCAGCTCGAAGCATCCGCCACTCATGGGGTGGGTAGCCCGCGCGTGGACATCCGTATTTCCCCTTAGCGACTGGTCCTTCCATCTGATGGCGATGACCAATTCAGCCGCGGCATTATGGGCGGTTGACCTTATTTCTTGCCGATTTGTGCGCGGCGACAAAAGAATAGTGGTGTTACTGCTCCTCATGCTATTGCCGACATATCAATTTCAGGCACAGCGGTTCAACGCCAACGCGGTTCTGTTGGCCGTCTGGCCGCTCGCAACATATTGCTTTTTGCGCTCGTTCGAAACGCGGCGATGGCCGTGGGCGGCAGCTGCAGGCGCGAGCGCCGCGCTTGCGATGCTCGGCAAGTACTACTCCGTCTTCCTGCTAGGCAGCTTCGCCTTCTCCGCACTTTGTCATCCGCAGCGTCGCTTGTATTTTACCTCGTTGGCGCCCTGGGTTTCGATCGCCGTCGGGCTGATAGTCCTTTTGCCTCACTTGCACTGGCTTGCAACGACAGGGGCGATGCCGTTCTCGTACGCCATCGCCGCACATGCAGGTCGGACCTTCGACAGCTCATTGAGTGAAGCACTTTTTTTCATACTCGGTCTTGCTGCAAATATGGCGATTCCGGCTGCGACGTGGGTTATGATCGCAGGCTATCGATTGAGAAGATTCTTGCACGACGCCCGCTCCATGAGCTCGGGCCTACGACTGCTTTTTCTAATTGCAATCGGAACAATCGTCTTTCCTGTTCTCACCGGCATTGTGCTGGGAACCGACGTTACGCCACTCTGGGCCGTGCAAGGCTTGTTTTTGTTTGTCATTCTGGTGGTTGGCGGCGCAAGGTATCCGATCGAGCGCTTCTATTCGGTCAATCTGACAGTCATGGTTATTGGCATCGCCGTGATCGCGACTGTGATCGCAGCACCAATTCATGCAGCCTATCGCAACAACTATCCATTTGAGGAAGGACGTAACTTCTATCGCGCGGCTTCCCTGGAACTAACAAGGTTGTGGCACGAACACTCCAGCGAACCGTTGCCAGCAATCGACGGTGATGAGAATTTGGTCCTGGCCGTGGCATTCTACAGTCCAGATCACCCGGTTCCCACGACTGCGAGCTTTCACAAATGTCTTGGCACGACATGCCAAGCGACACCTGAGAAGGGTTGGGCGGCGATGTGCTTTTACGGAGATGTTGCTTGTAATGAGGCAATGAGTAGAACTGCATCAGTTGTGACCGGAGCCATCCAAACGGAGTTTGTCGCCCAATCAATGCTGCTCGGCTGGCCCGGAGCCACAAGGCGCATCAACGCATTCGTCGTTCTACCGTGTCGGCCGGAGCAGCACTAGCGAATGTCTGCCCCATTATTGCGACAGCCTGCGTCATGCCATGCATCGGTATTAGGGCTATGTAAGTTGTGTGAACGAAGATGCAGCCAAAGTGGCACGCTGGCAACGATCAACAGCGATCACTCACAAGACGCGCTCGCCGTAACTCGTTAGTATCGAACTCATCTTGCGGGCAGAAGTGCGGGAGAAAAGAAAGGCCGACGCCAACGCGATGAGCGCCGCCCCTACGATGTCCATGGGATAGTGCGCTCCAAGAAAGACCCGCGACCAGCCAACCGCAACAGCCAAGCTCATGGGTATTATCCATGCCAATCGCATCGAAGGCGGAGGGACGAACAACAACGACCATCCCAGAGCAAAGAGCAGCGTTGAGTGATCGCTCGGAAACGAGCTATCGGCCGCGTGATGCAGATAGTTGCGGGAGACTCCATCCATGAAAGGACGCGAATGAAAATACAGGCCGGATACCGCGCTAGCGACGCTCAGAGCAAGCAACGCGCTCAAACATGCGCCAACTGCTGAACAGCGATCAGAGTTATCGCCGAGCATCCAAATGGAGACAAGCAGTGCGGGAGCGATAAACACGGCTCCTTGCGCAAGGAGCGAGGCGGCGAGCAATGCCCCGCCGGTCATCTCCGGCGGGGCCGACAGTAGTTCGAATAGTCTGTGGTTTAGAGTTTCGAACATTTCAGACTCGTCCAGTTATCCGCATCGGGGCTTCACTGCCTGAGCATTCTAGGCCAGGATGCCTGCGAGTTTCCTGAAAGTGTCGCAGTGATCGCTCGACTTCACACTGCCCATTGACTGCGCTGACGGACTGGCCCGCGCGGATTATTTCAACGTCAAGCCGGCCTTGGTCATTCCCTCCGCAATCGCCGTGTGGCAGGTTTTGTCGTCGTCCTTCTTCAGCGCTGGGACTGCCTTTGCTTTAGCTTCGTCCAGAGCGGCTTTCGCTTCCGGTTTCAGACTTGGCGTTTTGAAAGCTTGCTCAAGCTGCTTCAGGTCGCTCTCGCAGTCGGCGCGTGCGACGCTGGCGGTCGCCACCCCGAGGACGGAGGAAAGAACAATGATCTTCAAGAGAGGATTCGTCATGACTGCATCTTTCTTGCTTGCGATGGGGCCAGAAAACCAAACGCCAGCGGAGGCGACTGGGGCTGAAGCGGCTCCGGACAACAGCCCCGGTGTCGCGATCAGCCTTCAGGAACGGCCTCCAGCCGGTCGGATTTTGTGATCGTCAGATAAGCGACGAGTGCCAGAATGATGACCAGGAAAAAGAGGCTGGTCGTGACCGTCCCCCAACCTAGTCCGCCAGCGATAACCGGCTTGGCGAGATAGTCACCCGTCGAAGCGCCAAGCGGCCGCGTCAGAATGTAGGCGATCCAGAACGAGAAGATCGCATCGATCTTGAATACGTAATACAGAAGCGCAATGACGCCAATCATTGAGCCAAAGACGATTGCAGCAAGCCCATATCCGAGTTCCAGTTTTTCCGCCATCAAATCGCCGGCTGATGTGCCCAATGCGAACGTGAACAGGATCGCCGCCCAGTAAAACATCTCACGCCGCGTGGTGAAGATCGTGTGGATAGAAAGGGTCCCTTCGATTCTATACCAAAGCGCGAAGATGGCCGCGAGAAACACTCCGAACACGACGGAGGTCGTCACGAGGCTGATCCCCATCCCGTCGACCAAATTGTCTGATATGAGCGTTCCGACGATGCTGATCAGAACGACGGTTACCCAATATAGCGGGGCAACATAGCTTCTTGCCCTGATCTGAAAGATCAGTGCCGCGACGAAGACAGCCGTCATCACATAGGACGTGATGGTCAGGCCTAACCCTAGTCTGGTCGCCAGCAAGTCCGCGGCCGTCTCTCCAACTGTGGTCGCCATGACCTTGATGATCCAAAAATAGATCGTGACTTCCGGAACCTTGTTCAGCAGACCAGAGAAATTGCGATGGGCGGTTTGGGTCATTGGACTCTCCGACGGCGCGGCCGAGACATCTGGAGGACTTGGAGTCGGCATGCATGCCGAATTCGGCGTATTGTGAAAGGTTTATCGCGCGAAAATTAGCCGCGGATTAGGACCGCTGTAGCAACTGCGGTGCTTGGTGACGGGGCTCACCATGACGGGCTTCGTTGCACTCGCGCGAGGTGGGGCGCTCGGACGGATCGCGGCCGAGCTTGGACTGCAATTCCACGAGGTCGGTGAAAACATCGGCCTGGCGGCGCAATTCATCGGCGATCATCGGCGGCTGGCTGGCGATGGTCGAGACCACGGTGACGCGCACGCCGCGGCGCTGAACGGCCTCCACCAGCGAGCGGAAATCGCCGTTGCCGGAGAACAACACCATCTGGTCGATTCGCTCGCCGAGTTCCATGGCGTCGACGGCGAGCTCGATATCCATGTTGCCCTTGACCTTGCGGCGACCCGAGGCATCGATGAATTCCTTGGTCGGCTTGGTGACCACCGTATAGCCGTTGTAGTCGAGCCAGTCGATCAGCGGGCGGATCGAGGAATATTCCTGATCCTCGATGATGGCCGTGTAATAGAACGCCCGCAGCAGCGTCCCGCGGCCCTGGAATTCCTTGAGCAGGCGCTTGTAGTCGATATCAAAGCCGAGCGTCTTCGCCGTGGCGTAGAGGTTGGCGCCATCGATGAAGAGCGCGATCTTGCTGGAAACGGGTGTCGACATCAAAGCAAAGCCTTCTCGCGTAGCAGTTGGTATAGCGTTTTTGGGCAGCGGCAACGGGGTTGCGTGCCTTCACGCCATGCATCCTAATCCGCTGCAGCTTGTCGCCAACGTACGGTTGAAGTGGACGAGGCGAGCCTGCGAGTTCCACCCCAGCACTTTGGATCTCGATCTTTTCACTCGTCATCAAAACTTGTTATCTTGGTTTCGCAACCCCGCTGTTTGGGGTGAGCACGCAGTCGCTCAAACCGCCGAGCGCGCAAAAAAGCTTGAGCAATGACCGACCAAACGCCGCCTGCCGATAGAAGCGCGCTGCGCGGCCGCACCGAAACCTGGACGCGCGACGCCAGCTAGTCTTCAGATTCGCTATCATCGTCGTCATCCGCGGCGGCGACGATTTTCACGACCTGACCCGTCTGAGTATCGACCAGTACTTTCTTTCGCGCCTTGTCCTTCAGGATAGTCACCTCGAAGTGAACGATGCCATTTTGGTCTTCGATGCCTGTGCCGGCGGCTCTTCCACCAGTCGCCTGCTCTGCAGCCGTGACCGCCTGGCCCAATGAGACTTTCGCCGCCGACAAAATTCGCGATTCATCCGTCGGCTCATCCCGGCGCTCCCTGGCGTTTGCATTTGCACCGGTAAAAAGTGTTACTCCCAAGAGAGCGCCAAAGGCCATGATGCCGAGGCTTTTCGATGTCATGACGTGGCTCCTTTGTGAGGGTCTGCCGCCGTGGGACGGCCAAAGCCGGCCCCCGCAGTCATCGGCGCGGACCAATCCCACACGAGTGGGCGCTTGCTCGGGGCTTGCAGGCAGGCGCCATGGAATTGGTCCGCAAGTTGAGCAGTATCAGCACAGACTTAGGAGTGAATGAGGTCGGCTGAACTTCGAGCCCGTTGCGCGCTTTGCAAACCCAGCAACTCTCCATGATCGATCCGAAAGCTGCGGCCCCCTCATCGACGATCGACCGCGCGGAACCTATCTTCGCGCTCTCCACGGCCACGATAGGGTCGGACCATCGAAGTGGCCAGAGACTACAGCGCCCGCTTCATGGAAGCGGTCCGGGAAATGCACGTTCGGCCCTCTCCTGCAAACGGCTTTCCTGATGTCGAATCACCACGCCCAGAGCGAGCAATACCAGTGCAGCGCCTGCGATAGCGATCGGACCGAGCGTGCTGTGCACGTCGAACACGGCCTTACCAAGGTGATAGCCGCCAAACGCTAATATCGCGGCCCAAAGCACGCCACCCGCGGCATTGGCAGCCAAGAATAGCGGCCAATTCATACGGTTTACTCCGGCGAGGAACGCGGCCAATATCCGCAGCAGGGCGACAAATCGTCCCAGGAACACCACCCATGGACCGAATTGCGCGAAGAGATACTGGCCAAGTTTGACGCGTCGGTCAGATAGACCGAGACGATAGCCAAATCGCCGAAGCAGCGGATAGCCGAACCGGTTGCCGATCCAGTATCCGCAGTTATCGCCAATGATGGCGCCGACGGCGCCCACAGCACCGACCACCCAAATGTTCAAGCCTGGGTTCTTGGATGCATATGCCGCTGCAAGGATCAGCATCGTTTCTCCTGGCAGCGGAAGTCCCATGCTCTCGAGCCCGATGACTATTCCAATTGCGAGATACCCATAGTTGGCGATCAGCTGATCCAGTGCTTCAGTTGTAATCCACGTCATCTACTCGCCTTCTTGTTCGACCGCTGCCAGCATTGCGCAAAATTGTGTCCTTGCCTCACCAAGCGATCGCGTCTCGTTATTGTGTCGGGAGTACAACATAGTCGAAAGGACGCTGCTCAGGGGCACCCGTGACAGCTCCAAAAATTAAGGGAAGCGGCGGGCATTACGAGCTGCCTCACGCATGGTTTGGCGCTGTGAGTTAAGCTGAATCGCGCTTCGCGACATACCCGCCTGTGCTAAACGTTCAGGCAGCTCGATCGCGCAGAGGCGAAACGCACAGTCCCGATCATCGCCAACCTGAATGATAGCAGCGTAGACTTAGGAGCAAATGAGGTCAGCGTGATCCGCCTCCATTGTCGAGACGCGTACTCGCACGCCGCTGCTATCAGCACGGTTTTCAAGCGCGATCCGCAGATCGTGGCGTTTTGCCACGGCGCCGGCTATCGCCAAGCCGAGGCCGCTGCCCTCAATATTCGGAGGCGCCGCGCGGAAAAAACGATCGAACAATCTCGGAAAGTGCTCGGCGGCAATACCGCAGCCGGTGTCCGCGATCTCGACCACCGTCGATCGATCGACCCGCAGCACAGAAACATCGACAACGCCGCCCGCTGGAGTGTAACGGATCGCATTGTCGATCAAGTTGCCGAACAGCATCCTCAGCTGACTCGACGAGCCCGAAATTGACGCAGAATCGCGCCTCGACATGCCCAAATCGACACCCTTCGAAGATGCAAGATAGACAAAGTTGGCGACACACTGAGTGACCAGTTCGGTGAGATCGATCGCCTCGGTCGCCGCGTCATCTGTCGGCTCCTCGAGACGAGCCATCCGAAGTAACTGATCGAGCAGCATCGAGGCGCGCCGGATTCCAGCACGAATTTCCAGCATTGGCTCGGCTTGCTCAGCCTTCGCTGTAGCTTGCAAATTGTCAATCTGGACCTGAAGAGCAGCCAGCGGCGTTCGCAATTCATGCGCCGCGTCCGAGACGAAACGTTGCTGTTGCACGACTGCCTCTTGCAGACGGACTGCCAAGCTATTCATCGCCTCAACAAGCGGTAACACCTCCATTGGCACACCTGACACTGAGATTGGATCCCGGCAATCAGTCGCACGCGCAGCGATATTTTGTGCAAGTCCGCTCAGCCCTCCCAATACTCGATTGAGCGCCCAGCCTATAACCAACCAGGCCAACGGAATGGCCCCTAGAACTGGAACCCCGGCTTGGATCGCCGCAGACTCAGCCATTTCGTCGCGCACACTCATGCGCTGAGCAGCCTGCACCGTGCGACGCCCATCGCTTGCCAAGTAGACCCGCCACTCCTCTCCATCAGCGACGATCGATGAGAAACCCAAGTTCACCTGACGTGGCAGTTCGATGCCATTCGCCGGCTTGCGCACAGATTCACCTGCCGCGTTCCAGATATTGATGACAAATTCGTCTTCCGGATCGAGTTTGGCGGTTGGTACGGCGATCTCCGCGAGACCTTCGCCAGCGTTGAGCGCGACCTGGCGCAATTGTCCGTCCAGAAAATCCGCAGCTTCGCGGCGCGCCATTTCGTAGGCAATGGCAAAGGCAAGAGCGCCAACGACCGCAAGCAGAGCGGTCATCCAGAGAAGCGCAGACCGCCGCAGTGACGTCATGGTCTGTCCTTGAGCACCATCCAGCCTGCACCTCGCACGTTTCGAACGACCTCTTTGTCAAACCTCTTGCGGATTGAATGGATCAATACGTCGACGGCATTGCTTTCGACCTCTTCGCCCCATCCGTAAAGGCGCTCCTCAAGCTGTCCTCGTGATAAAATGGCCCCCGGCCTTTGCAGAAGTGCTTGCATTAGCGCGAATTCACGTGCCGGGAGCGTTGCTGCGACGCGTCGATACGTCATAATGTGGCTCGCCAGATCGAGCGAGATTTCGCCGACATCAATGAGCGCCTGCGCAATGCCCGCTTGACGGCGCTGGACTGCACGCATGCGAGCGATCAACTCACGTGTTTCGAACGGCTTCACAAGATAGTCGTCCGCTCCGATATCCAGGCCGGCGATGCGATCATCAACGCCATCTCGCGCGGTAATGACGAGCAAAGGAATCCGATTTCCCGCTTTTCGAGCGGCTTTCAATAGGTCAAGGCCGTCCACGTCGGGAAGTCCGAGATCAAGCAGAACCAGTGCGTGGCCGCCGGTCGCAACGGCTTCTGCTCCCTCCGTTCCATCCCGGACCCAATCGACCGCCATCCCCTCGCGGCCCAGAGCTTCAACAAGGCCACGCCCGATCATGGGGTCGTCTTCAATCAGAAGAACTCGCATATCGGAACTTCCGCTCGTGAGGAGAACCCGCCGCGAAATCGTGGGCGCAAGCAGGACATTGACCAGATTATCGCCATTCCTACCGATACGATACCCAAATATTTTCCAATCATTACACTACACTATTACAGCGCTCCTGCGTTTCCGTGCACCGTTACGTCCGGGCCGATTGGAAGCCATTTGGTCTCCATCGGAAAGGCTGTGGTTTTGCACGCCGGCGCTTTTTCACTGAGGCAAAATCTCTCAATGCTTTTCGAGACGGGCGTCCAACATGATTGCATGACCTGCAACTTCGAAACGGCTGTCAGCTCACGATGGCTGGCGTAACATGGCCAAGGTGAGTGGAATGAGCTTGGTCGGCACCCCACGGAGTAGTCTACGACTACGTGACCCATCATCTTCAGCGAGCATTGAAACCCAAACACTCACACGATATCCTGCTCATGAAGAACTGATTGTCCGAAATGCCTACCATCGCGGCAACCTTGATGTTGCCGGTGGGATGGTGAGCAGCCCGCGTCCAGCCGTCCGAAATTCCAATTGGCCGACGCTCCTCCGCGGTCCACAGCTAATAGATTGCGTTCAATGAAAAACGTGACACCCAAATGTCCGGGTTTTCTTTCGTTGAGCGTGGCGCGCCAATGGTCGATCTCGGACTCGTCGTCGCGCGGTTGTTGCATTACGCCGCAGTGACCCTCCTCGCCGGTGTGGCGGTATTTCCCCTGTACGCCTACGCCGTGGCCGAACCCAAGGAACTGTCCCACCGACGTCACGCGGTGCTTCTCGCCGCCGCCATCGGTACGGTACTCAGCGGCCTGCTTTGGTTCGTTTTCGCAGTCGCAAACATGAGCGGCACCTTAGCCGATGTTGCCGACAAAGAGGTTCTGTGGACGGTGTTGAGCGAAACGACTTTTGGCGGCGTGTGGATGGCCCGAATGTTACTTGCTGTGGTGATTGCCAGCGTGATGGCCAACCGTCCGCTCGGGGCGGGAACCGCGGGCCGGGACGTGGCCGCGGCATGTCTGGCGGCGGCGCTAATGGCGTCGTTGGCCGGAACGGGTCATGCCCAGATCGAGGAAGGCTGGTTGAGCGTCGCACACGTTGCGTTGGATGCCATGCACCTTCTTGCCGCCGGCGGATGGCTCGGAGGGCTGTTCCCGCTCGGCTTTATACTTCTCGACTATTCGACACGCGCGGATGCGCCGATTGTTGACGTAGATCGGATCCTGCTGCGGTTTTCAAGCATGGGATACGTCGCCGTGGTCACGCTCATCGTCTCGGGTCTCGTCAACAGCTGGTTCATGGTCGGCTCGGTGTCCAGTTTGCTGAACACTTCTTACGGGCAGATTCTTCTCGCGAAGCTGGCGCTTTTTGCAGCAATGCTCGCGCTCGCTGTCGCAAACAGGTTCTGGCTCGTTCCCCGGATGATCGAGGCTCGAAATTCCGCACAGCCCTCTTTCTGGCTCGGCAGATTGCGCTACCACGTGCTCGGCGAGCAGTTCTTGGGTCTGATGATTCTTCTGGCCGTGCCCGTTTTGGGCACGATGCGGCCGGCAGTGGGCCAATGATGCGATGCAATGCACCGGACGCGCCCCCGGCCGCTGACGCCGATCTTCCTTCCGGCGCAACGGTCGTGATTTGCAATCAGCGCGCTACCTCGAACGAGTACTCGCCTTTCACACGATGGGTATCTTCGGAAACGGCATGCCACGACACCTTATAGCGTCCCGCCGTCAGCGGTGCCGCCAGCGGAACGATGAGTAGCTTCCGATTCCTGGGATCATTCAACGGCGTGCCGGTCGCGATAGTATTTCCGGCTTCCTCCTTGAGTTCTAGGCCGGAAAGCTTCGCTATCACGCCCTCGCTGAAGTTCAGCTTGATCTCCCTGGGGGCGACCTTGCTGGAGACATCGGCTACGGGGCTGACTGACGTCAACTTCGGATGAGCGCCGGCCGAAGTAGCAAGCGCGCCCATCGTCAGGACCGCGAGAACAGCCATCGCTATCATATTTCGCGACATTTCATCTCCTTCCCTTGTCCCTGGGATCGCAACGTTGTTCGCGCTCTGCCGAGGCCTACCAACCCCGATAGCCATAGCTGTAACCGTAGTAGTGAGGCCGCGAATAATATTGGTATCTCGGGTACCCATGGGCGTCGTCATGAAAATCCCGAAGGGCACGATGATCAGATCGGTGCTCGCCGCGACTGTAAAAGCCTTCCTCATGCGCACGATGGTGCGAGTCGGACAGTCGGTCGTGGAAGCGATCGTGAGAGTTATAGCCGTAGTTTTCGTCATCATGAGCCAGAGCCGGCATAACGGGCAGGCTGAATATCACGGCGGCCGCCAAAAGTGCTTTTCCTAGGATCATGTTTTCCTCCGTCGCTGTGTAAGTCCACCAACCTTGGTGCGGCTTACCAAGTTTCCTCGTCGGAGATCATAAGCAGTTAATGTGAACGGCAGCCGAACGGTCGGTTACTGAACACTTATTTCCAGCCTGCTGGAGCGGCGCTTTTGTAAGGTCGCCACATTTCAACCACGATGACGAATTGGCGCTCAAGCTATCGAAGCTCTGGACCCGGGCTTCAAAACTTGTTGCGAGGATGCGACACACGCTCAAACGTTTGCTGCTAACGCGCAGAACCACTGATCTCTAATCACTACACTCGCGTCCGTGAAGCCCGCCGCGGTGAGTAGTTCCGTCAGTCCGTTGTTGGGCTGGCCCGAATAAATCGTAAAGCCGAGCGCGAGCTTGGCAGACGGTTTCATGACCCGCCGTATTTCTCGCAATCCACGCGCCACATCCGGCCACACTTGCATGGAATTAATCGCCAGCACCTTGTCAAAGCTATTGTTATCGAATGGCAGGCGGTCCACGGACGCGCGTCGCAGGTCGACGGAGCCATCCTTAATAACGGCAGCATTCCGGGCGCGAGCTTGCTCCACCATTTCCCGCGACGGGTCAATGCCCGCAACATGTCCCTCCGATACGAGCCTCGACAAACGTTGGACAATCACTCCGGGGCCGAAGCCGACTTCAAGCACGGTATCATTCGGTTCAACTTCAAGAAGTTCAGTGACCCATGCGCCGCAGCCCTCGTTCGTGCGCGCCATTATCATCCCACCCGCTCGTCCCAAGAGTCCCTTGGGCCGACCAAACATGCGCATGAAGGTGTTTCGAACGGCGCTCATCAGATGCCAAAATTATGTTCCGCCCTAATCTGACAGCGTTGCGCTAAAGGTTCCAGCGAAGCAGGTTCGGACCCTTCACTCGCTTATCGGTCTTTGAGTGCTGGGCTTGAATATCGCGGGGTTGCGAACCGCGATATTCATTCTCGTCACGATATGGTAGAGATTGTTTCAATGGAATGCTCGGTGCCCCGGGTTGACGAAGGACCACTGCGGAGAACCGCGCGATCAGTTGCAGACGTGGACTCTACGGTACACCCAGCCATATCCATCCCAATAGCGCTCTCGAACAACCCGGCAGACCGGCTCTTCGACATAGACCGGCTCCGGCGCATAGTACACCGGCGGCGGAGCAGGCCGCGACGCCAGTGCGCCGCCGAGCAAAGCTCCCCCAATGAGTCCGCCTACGACACCCGCGGCGATTTGTCCGTTTTCAGCTCTTGCAGACACCGGCAACAGAAGCGGACCCGCGGCCAATGCAACAGCCGCGATCGTTGATACGATTTTGCCCATATCGCTTTCTCCAAATTTCGCCCGCAAATCGCTGGCAAACCCCGATCATCATACATCTCGCGGTTAATGCCTTCTTAAGCCTGCACTAAGGCTGAAAATTGTTTTTCGCAGGAACCACAGAGGCCAAGTAATTTCGAGCCAGATCGATCTCGAACAGGGCGTCGATCCGGCGGACTGTTTCCAGCGCCAGCGGCGAGATCACGGCCGGCTTCTTGCCCTGGGCTCTGCGACGCGCGTTCTCGGCCAGATCCGCCATCACGAAGAACGGCCGTCAGGCGTGGACCAACAGGCCGCTTCCAGGATCGGTCCAGGCGCGCGGCCGAGTTCGTGGAGCTTGCCATAGCCGCCGTAGGCGTCAGTCTGGAGGGATCATCGGCTCGGAACCGAACGCGCGCCGCCATGTCATCAGCAACGAACGTGATATGCCATGGCGCCTTGCTGTCGACGATATTGCGCGTGGCGCTTGAAAGCTCTCGGTCACATCCGCAATTTCTCGTCAACCGACCAGCGCCGCCGGCGACCAGTCTCGACCACCTCAAGCCGTTCAAGCTGAGTACTGCGCTTATGGCTGTCCATAAGGACTATTGCGCACCAATAGGACTAATCCAACAAGGCGGCCCTCCCGGAGGGGAGACTTTGCTCTTGGCCAAAAGTAACTTGCTCGTAGAGCCGAGACGAGCTGCCATACGACCGGATAGACGTCGACGAAGGGCTCAGCATGCAGCAGATGTCGACGTTGATTTCGCGCGTGGCGTATCGTATCCGCCCATCTAACGCTTGAAGGCAGGCGACTCGTACGCGGCGCGCAATGATAAATATGCGGCGCGGGATGCGCCTTGAGCCGCTCGGTCACAAAGTTCATAAAGCGCTCGAAGGCCGCTCGCTCCTTTTTGCGCGTTGATGCCTAGTCACCGAAGTAGCAGAGGGCATCATCGTCTCCGCGTCAAGGTATCCGAGCAGAAACTCAAGCCGCCCTCGCCAACGAGGGGATCTCCCTCGAAATCGAAGATATCGCCTGCCGAATACTCCGATAGTCGCGAAAATGCAAACCCCGCATTTCGGGTAGGCAGAGCTTCGTAGATGACCGCGGTTTGTGCCC
>Ga0265318_10000641_pt1 | contig 24104 bp, 19 predicted proteins | sample 4821metaG_FD_192431 | JGI IMG/M metagenome (GOLD analysis project Ga0265318, IMG submission 192431) | Rhizosphere microbial communities from Carex aquatilis grown in University of Washington, Seatle, WA, United States - 4-8-21 metaG | ecosystem: Host-associated > Plants > Roots > Rhizosphere >... | reverse complement strand
CGTACAATTCGCCGTTCGGTGCGTGCGACGCCTGCCGCGGGTTTGGGCGGCTCATCGCCATCGACTGGGACAAGGTGATCCCCGACCCTGGCAAGTCGCTCGGAGCGGGCGCGATCAAACCGTGGAGCGGCCCGAGCACGACGTGGGAGCGTGGAATCCTCGAAAAGTTCGCCAAGGCTCGTAAGATCCCGCTCGAAGTTCCGTGGGAGAAGATGACGAGCGAGCAGCGAACGCTCGTCATCGACGGAGAGGGGAGCTGGCGCAAGGGCAAATACCCCGGCGTGCGGGCCTGGTTCGCGTGGCTCGAAACGCGAACGTACAAGATGCACGTACGCGTCCTCTTGTCGCGGTATCGCGAATACGCGCTTTGCAAAGACTGCGGGGGATCTCGTTTGAACGCGACGTCGCTCACCTACCGCGTCGCGGGGCTCAACCTCGCCCGGTGGCACGCCCAGACTGTGAGCGAGTCTCTCGGGCGCATCGCGGGCTACACGGCGCGGGATCCCCAAGGAAGGCGGGTCCAGGAGCAGCTCGCGTCGCGACTGCGCTATCTCGACACCGTGGGACTTGGATACCTCACGCTCGATCGCCAGGCGCGAACCTTGTCGGGAGGAGAAGCGCAGCGCTCGGGCCTGACGACCGCCCTCGGCGCGGCCCTCACGGGGACGCTCTTCGTTCTCGACGAGCCGACGGTCGGACTGCATCCGACCGACGTCCCCGCGCTGGCGCACGTCATGGGCGAGCTGGCACGGGCGGGCAACACCGTGATCGTGGTCGAGCACGAGCCGGGCGTCGTGCACGCGTGCGATCGCGTCATCGAAATGGGGCCGGCCGCGGGGCCCCGCGGGGGCCGAATTCTCTTCGATGGAACGCCGCGCGGCCTGGCCGAGCGACGCGACCTGCCCACCGGTCGAGCTTGTGCCGACTCTCGAAAGGCGGCGCGAACCCGAAGAAGCCCCCGAGGCTGGATCTCCGTGCGCGGTGCGCGCGCTCACAATCTGCAAGCCGTCGATGCCGATTTCCCGCTTGGAGTCGTGTGCGCGGTCACAGGTCCGAGCGGTTCGGGCAAGTCGACGCTGGTGAGCGACGTGCTCTACCGCAGCGTTGCTCGCGTGCTCGGCGACATGTCGGTCGAAAGGCCCGGGCCGCACTCCGCGCTCGACGGCGTCCGGGCGCTCGAACGAACGGTTCTGGTCGACCAGTCGCCGCTCGGACGGACCGCGCGGGGCAACCCGGCAACGTACGTGAAGGCCTGGGACCGAATCCGCGCCCGCTTCGCGGCCGAAGGCGCGGCGGAGCGCCGCCACCTGACCCCGGCGCACTTCTCCTTCAACGTCGCCGCGGGTCGGTGCGAGGAATGCTCCGGCGAGGGATACGAGACGGTCGAGATGCAGTTTCTCGCCGACGTACAGCTGCTTTGCCCGGTGTGCCATGGCAAACGGTTCAAGCCGGAAGTGCTCGCGGTCGAACATTGCGGTCGATCGATCGCGGAAACGCTCGCGATGAGTATCGACGAGGCGATCGCCGTGTTCGACCCCCCCGGCGACCGCGACTACGTCCTCCGGCGGGCACTCGACCCCGTCGTCCAAGTCGGGCTCGGGTACCTGTCGCTCGGGCAACCCCTGTCGACTCTGTCCGGCGGCGAGGCGCAGCGCCTCAAGCTCGCGCGCGCCCTGTCCGAGAGGCCTGACAAGACGCTCTTCGTCGTGGACGAGCCAAGCGCGGGACTTCATGCGCAGGACACGGCGTTCGTCATCGACGCCCTTCATGCGCTCGCCGAGCAGGGGGCGAGTGTCATCGTCGTGGAGCACGATCTCGACGTCATCCGCGCGTGCGACTGGGTCATCGACCTCGGTCCCGGCGGCGGTCCGTACGGAGGGCAAATCGTCGCGACGGGGACGCCGGAAGACGTGGCCAAGTCGGAGACGCGGACGGGCGTGGCCCTTCGCTCGCCCGCCTCGATGGCGGCTCCGGCGCGCGCGAGCGGAGCACCGATCGCGACGCCGAAGGCAATCACGGTCTCGCATGCCCGTGAGCACAACCTCAAAGAGGTGACGTGCTCGATTCCTCACGGCAAGATCTGCGTAGTCACCGGGCCGAGCGGATCGGGCAAATCGTCGCTTGCTTTCGACGTCGTCTTTGCCGAGGGCCAGCGCCGATTCATGGAAACACTCACCCCTTACGCGCGACAGTTTCTTCCGACCCTGCCGCGTCCCGACGTCGACGCCGTCAGCGGAGTGCCGCCGGCGATCGCTCTCGAGCAGCGCACCGCCCGGGGCGGCGCGAACTCCACGGTCGCGACCGTCACCGAGATCGCCCACTACTTGCGCTTGCTCTACGCAAAAGTCGGTGAGCTTCACTGCCCGGAGTGCGACTCGGTCGTGGCACCGGCGAGCCCCCAATCGCTGTTCGAACGTCTCACGGACTCCCCCGACGTCAAGAGCAGGACGGTGTACGCGCCGGCGGTGCGGGCGCGCAAAGGAACCTATCTCGATCTGTTCACCGGCGCGTCGCGGGCCGGGGTCAAAGCTGCGCGCGTCGACGGTGCAATCATCGCGATCGATCCGCCGCCGAAGTTGGCCAAGACGAAGGAGCACACGATCGACCTCATCGTCTACTACGGCAAGCTGTCCGCGCTCGACCGAGCGACGTTCGACCGCGCGCTTGCCTGGGGCGCGGGGGCCCTTCGCGTCGCCGACGGTTCGCCGAGCGCCAAGCAGGGTCCATCCGAACAAATCTTCTCGACGGCTCGCGCCTGCCCCAGTTGCGGCGCGGGCGTGCCCGAGCTCGACCCCCGATGGTTCTCGTTCAACACGAAGCAAGGGCAGTGCGACGCATGCGAGGGGACGGGCGTGGAGGGGGGCCCTGAAGCGCTGGAAAGTACATCCGCGCGGTCGCCTTGCTCGGCGTGCGGCGGATCGCGGCTGAGCGCGGTGCCCCGGCGCGTGAGACTCAACGGTGAGACGTATGCGGAGTGCACTTCACGCGCGGTCTCGAGGGCACTCGCCGCGGCGCGGTCGTGGACGTTCGAAGGGAATGCGGCGCAAATTGCCAAAGCGCCGTACGCCGAGCTGGTGCGCCGCCTCGCATTCGTCGAGGGCGTGGGCCTCGGCTACCTCGCGCTGGACCGCCCGGCGGCGACTCTGTCGGGTGGAGAAATGCAACGGCTCAGGCTGAGCGCGCAGCTCGGAAGCGGGCTAACCGGTGCGCTCTACGTTCTCGATGAACCGACGATCGGGCTGCATCCGCGGGACACGGGGCGCCTGCTCGCCAACCTGCGGCAGCTGGCCGACATGGGCTCGACGGTGCTCGTCGTGGAGCACGACGCCGAGACGATTCGCGCCGCCGATCACCTCATCGACCTCGGACCGGGGGGCGGACGGCAGGGAGGACACGTCGTCTCCGAAGGTCCGGCTGCCCGCGTACTCGCCGATCCGAGATCCCCGACAGCGCGCGCACTCGAGCAAAGCGCGCGCATCGCGCGACCGAAGCGGCCGATGGCCGACGCGTGGATCGAACTGTCGGGCGCGCGCGCCAACAACCTTCGAAACGTGAAGTTCCGCGTCCCGGTCGGGCGCATGTGCGTCGTTGCCGGCGTCAGCGGCTCCGGAAAATCGACGCTCGTGCGCCACGTGTTTTACCCCGCGCTGCGGCGCGCGCTGAAGCTCGTCGCGCCCGAGCCGGGCGAGCACGGCGGAATTTCGGGCACTCGGAGCGTAAAGCGTGCACTTGCCGTCGATCAATCGCCCATCGGGAGGACTCCGAGGAGCGTCCCGGCGACGTTTCTGGGGATCTGGGACGATTTGCGAAAGCTCTTCGCGAACCTGCCCGAGGCCAAAACTCGGGGCTACCCGGCCGCACGCTTTTCGTTCAACGGAAGCGGCGGCGGTCGGTGCACGGTATGCCAGGGACAAGGAACGATTGTCGCAGAGATGCCCTTTCTGCCGGACGTGGTGGCGCCGTGCGACGCGTGCGGCGGATCCCGCTTCGAGCCATCGACGCTCGAAGTACGCTACGCGGGGCTTTCGATCGGCGACGTTCTCCACTTGACAGCGCAAGACGCGGCGGAGGTCTTCGCCAATCACCGAAGAATCGCCCGCCCCTTGGCCACCCTCTCGGATCTCGGCGTCGGGTACATCCAGATCGGTCAGGGCTCGAACACGCTTTCCGGGGGAGAGGCGCAGCGGCTCAAACTCGCCGCGGAGCTGACCGCGGGCTCCGCCCACGAACCGACCGTCTACGTCCTCGACGAGCCGACGACCGGATTGCACCTCACCGATGTGCGGCGCTTGCTCGGCGTGCTCGAGCAACTGGTCGCGCGGGGCGATACGCTGGTGGTCATCGAACACCATCCTGACGTCATCGCGTGCGCGGATTGGGTGGTGGAGCTGGGCCCGGAGGCGGGCGAAGAGGGCGGACGGGTCGTTTTCGAAGGCGAGCCGCGCAAGCTGGCGCGGGCCAAGACGGCGACCGGGCGGTACATGGCTGGGGAGACCACCCCGCTCGCACGGCCGGCGCAGTAGCCATCGCTCCTGCCTCCCGGCTTGCCTGGAAGGTAGGCGACACCGTCACAGCGGCTATGCTGACCCGCGATGACAAGCGCCCCCCGCACCCTCGTGGTCGACGACCCCTTCACCGGCGAGCCGGCGTGCACCGTCGCACTCGCGGACGACGCCCTCGTCAATGCGACGCTCGACCGGGCGCAAGACGCGGCGCGTGCCTGGAAGGAGACGCCGATCTCCGAGCGGGTGAGGCTTTGCGAGCGCGCGACCGCTGCACTCGAGGCGCAGGCGCAGGCTATCGCAGCGGACATCACTCGCATGATGGGCAAGCCGATCGCGCAAGCGCTTGGGGAAGTGAAGACCTGCGCGGCGCGCGCCCGATACATGACGGGCGCCGCAGAGAAAGCGTTGGCTGACGTCGTCCTGCCTCCGTCGACCGGCTTCGAGCGGCGCGTCGTCCGCGAACCCCTCGGCGTGGTCCTCGACCTCCCGGCCTGGAACTACCCACTGCTCACGGCCGTGAACTGCGTGGTCGCGGCCGTGCTCGCCGGGAATGCCGTTCTCCTCAAGCACAGCCCCCGCACTCCCCTATGCGGAGATCACTTTGCACGGGCGTTCGCGGTCTCGGGTGCGCCGCCCAACCTCGTGCAGGCGCTCTCCTGCGACCATTCGACGAGCGAGCGCATCGTCGGCGACGCGCGCATCGATCACGTCGTCTTCACGGGCTCGATCTTCGGCGGGCATCGGATCGTGCAAGCGGCCGCCGCACGTTTTCTCCACCCGTGCCTCGAACTCGGCGGCAACGACCCCGCCTACGTCGCGCCCGATTGCGACATCGTCAAGACCGTCGAGAACGTCGTCGACGGCGCGATCTACAACGCAGGCCAGAGCTGCTGCGCCGTGGAGAGAATCTACGTCCACAAGAGCGTCTACGGGCGCTTTCTCGAAATGGCCGAGCCCCTCGTCCGCGCCTACGTCATGGGCGACCCGAGAAGCGACCAGACGACTCTCGGGCCGATCGCTCAACCGCACCATGTTCCGGAGCTCGAGGCGCTGATCGAAGACGCGCGCAGCGGCGGCGCGCGGATCATCGCGGGCGGCAAGCGGACGAGCGTCGACGGCCGCGGGCGATTCTTCGAGGCCACGCTCCTCGGTGACTGTCGCCAGTCGATGAAGATCTTTCGCCAGGAGTCGTTCGGCCCCATCGTGCCCGTGATGGTCGTCGACTCGGACGAAGAGGCGATCGCGCGGATGAACGACTCGCGCCTCGGCCTCACCGCCAGCGTTTGGACCTCCGATCGCGAGCGGGCGGCGCGGTTCGCGCGCTCACTCGAATGCGGCACGGTCTTCATGAATCGCTGCGATTACCTCGACCCGGCGCTGCCGTGGAGCGGCTGGAAGGATTCCGGTCGAGGAGTGAGTCTGGGAACGCTCGGCTTCGAAGCGCTCACCCGCCCCAAGGCCGTGCACTTCCGCCTCGGCTGGTAGACCGAAACGGCGGGGGGCCTCAGCGCTGCCAGCCGTCCACACCTCGCTGAACATCTTTGCAGCGCGAGACGCACTCCGGATCGTCCACACACTGGCTCGTGCAGTCGACGTACCGCCCCCGGCCCTTGGCACACTCCGGATTGCGTTCGCACTTCATCGGGTCTTTCGCGGCCGCGTTTTCCACCGTGGCGCCGCAGCTCAACGCGGACCAGGCAAGGACGAGACAAACGAGCGAACGCACGGGCAGGTCCACAACAAAGAGAGTGGGTCGCAGGCCGGCCACCGTCGAGGGGTATCTACGGCTTGGCCGGCGGGGGCAAAGTGACTGACGGTCGACTCTTCAGGCACCGCTCGAGCTGCGGTTCCAGGACGGCCGCCGTCGGCGGGAGCCGCGGTCGTCCCATGACGGTCGCCCCCTCGCGCGACCAGTCCATCCCGTTGTCGCTCACGCTCAGCCAGACGAAGAGAGCGCGACCACGAATGTTCTCGAACGGAACGCCCCCTCCGCGCCCACCGAACCACATCCGAGAGTCGTGGCTATTGTTCCTATTGTCGCCCATGACCCACACCTCGCCGGGCTTGGCGAAGTAAGGGCCCTGGTACTCTGGAAACATGCCGGAGGCCCGATCGTAAAAAGTCAGATACGATTCGTCGCCAAGATACTCTACGAAGAGATCTCCTTCGTGACGCGCCGGCGAATCGTAGTCGCTGTACGTCCATGTCCCAACGCGACAGTTCGGCACCTCCCATCCGTTGATGATCGGGTGCCCGCCGCGCGCCTCGAGCTTGTCGCCCTCGACCATGATCACGCGCTTGATGAAATCCTGCTCGGGATGCTCCGGGAACGCGAAGACCATCACGTCCCCGCGCTTCGGCGGCATGCTCGTCCATATGCGCGAGTGCGTGTAGGGGATGGCCGGGCCGTAGCTGAACTTGTTGACGAAGATGTGGTCGCCAACCATGAGGGTGGGAATCATCGAGCCGCTCGGAATCTTGAACGCCTCGACGACGAAAGTCCGGAGGGCAAAGGCAACCGCCACGGCCATCAAGATCGCTTCGACGTACTCCCGCACTTCGCTCTTGCGCCAGCGTCCCAGGCCTGCGTCGATCTCGCCTTCGGCTCGGGCGACCGCGTCGATGAACTCGTCCTCGTCGAACGGAACGCTGTCCATCGCGAGGCGCAGCGATACGAGCTCCTTTCGCACCTTGTCGCGCTCCTTCGCGGTGAGCTCCCGTACGACGGCTCGCTGGTGCTTCTCGAGAATCATCTCGGCTTCGTCGATGATGGCCCTGGCGCGCTCGAACGGGCCTCGAAGATGCTGCGGCAGATCGGAGCGCACCGGAGGGTCGGCATGGTTGGAAAACGGCAGGCGGTGCCGTGCCGACCAGAGCAGGACCTCGAAAAATGTGAAGAGAACGATTCCAACCGGGACCGGCTGAGCGCGCACGAGCGACTCTGCCCAGCCCAAGATGCCTCCGGCCTCCGCGGCGCCCGCTGGGGTCAGCGCCCAGACTACGACCGAGGCGAGCACCACCGGCAACAGCACAAACCAGACCAGCCAGTAGACGAAGCGCAGCACGTACGAACGTTTCGTCGTGGGTACGTCGGCCAGGGCGGCCCGAGCGGGCGGCGCTTCTTCGCCGCCTTGCCCCGAGGCCTCCGCGCTCGGAACCCCGGCTCCGCCGTTTGCTTGCGCAGGCTCTCGAACCGACTTCTCTTCCCCAGAGAGGCCGGCGGACCGGCTCCGTTGTTCATCGATGCGACGAGGCTCGTCGGTCTTCAAGGGGCATCACCAATCTGGATCGCGTAGCTGACCACCGCTGCCGCGTCGACCCCGAAGGGTAGAATGGGGGCCGGGGCGGCCCGTGCGGCCGGGGTCGTGTTGTCGATCACCACATAGTACATACCCGCGGGCACCGGGACTGCACGCTGGTACTGCACGCCGTATTGCACGAAATCAGCAAAGCGCGGGGGAAATGCCAGCGGCCCGGAGGGTCCGTAGTTCATGTAGAGCTGGAGCGAAGCGTCGCCCTCGTTCTTCGGAACGAGGAGCACATTCACCGACGCCTGCCCGTCGAGCTGCATCGTCAGGTAGATGGCGTGGCCGTCCCCCTGCACCGAGATAGGACCGATGAAGTCGCGCTCGTTCGCGTAGACACTGCTCCGGCCGCTCTCCCATTCCAGGCGGCTTGAGTTGTGAACGTTGAATGGGTGCAGCGGGCGCTGCCCCAGGGCGAGATGGCCGAGGTCGAAGTCCATGCTGCCGTCGTCGCCGCAGATGACGGTAAAGCCCTGCGCGAGCTTTCCGGACACGATCTGCCGTCCGAAGTTGTCCGAGTACGGAGCCACCCAGGCCTGGACGAGATTCGCCATCGGTTGCTCGATCTGGTCGACGTGAAAATCGGGGAGCGGGGAAACGCGCGCATCGAAGTACGCGTAGATCGAATTGTCGTCCGCGCAGCGGAAGTCCTGGTTGTACTGGACGGCTGCCGCAGAGTGGAAGGTCACCTTCTTCGAAACGTTCGTCCAGGCGTATCCGAAACCGTCGAAATGGACCAGGAGATCTCCGTTGTCGAGGACGTCCTGCTGGCAGTGCTGCGGGTAGAAGCGGCCGATGATCGGCGCATCGGGCGTGAGCTTGAGAGGGGCGCTTCGCGAGATCATCTGCGTGCAGAACTGGCCGAGTCCGAACGACATGAGGTTCCGGCGGAGGGTGCGGTTGGACGGATCGTTGATGGGACCGGCCAGCTTGCACACGCTGTTTGGCGAGCACGCGCCAAAACCGACGACCCCCACCAGCAGCACGACCGAGTGGGCGCGCGCGAAACGCATGGCGCCCCAGCATAGCTGGTTTGTGGGTTTCTCCAGCGCCGACTCTCGCTCGATCTCGATTGGGCCTCTTAGCAGGGAGGCCCTTCGAAAGCGTCGCCGCGTCGCCTTCGCTCGACTCGACCGAGTCTGCGCGGCACGATATGGGGAATGCCTTCGCCACCATGACCATCTCCGTGCTCGGCGCCGGCGCTTGGGGAACGGCTCTTGCCAGCGTCCTCGCCGAGCGCGGCGACGTATCCGTTGCGCTTTGGGCGAAGCGGCGCGAGCTGAGCGACGCGATCAACGCCGCGCGCGAAAACACGCGTTATCTACCCGGGATCACGCTTCCGACCAACCTGAACTGTACTTACGATCTCGCAACGGCTCTCCACGGCACGTCGATGGTCGTCTTCGTCGTTCCGAGCCACTCGATGCGCGAGGTCGCCCGCGCGGCATCCCCGCACCTTCGTCAGGGGGTGCCGATCGTAAGCGCCACGAAGGGAATGGAAGCCGACTCGCTTCTTTTCATGGACGAAGTCCTCGCGCAGGAGCTGCCTGCGCATGCGCGCGACCAACGAGCGGTTCTTTCGGGACCCAGCTTCGCAAAGGAGCTCGCGATGCACTTGCCGACGGCAGTGGTCATCGCTGCGCGCGACTCTGCGGTCGTGTCGCGGGTCATGAAACGCTTCCACACGTCCTATCTGCGCACGTACGCGAGCGACGACGTCGCAGGAGTCGAATGCGGGGGGGCAATCAAGAACGTCATCGCGATCGCGGCCGGCGCGGTCGACGGCTTGGGGTTCGGGCACAACACGCGCGCGGCGCTCGTGACGCGGGGGCTCGCGGAGATCGCGAAGCTGGCGATGGCCCGGGGAGGATCGGCGCTGACTTTGGCTGGGCTCGCCGGCGTAGGCGACCTCCTTCTCACCTGCACCGGGGAGCTCTCGCGCAATAGGACCGTCGGCTACGAGATGGGCCGAGGACGCTCTCTCGAGAGCGTCCTCGCCGGGCTCGGGCACGTCGCCGAAGGGATTCGGACTGCGAAGAGCGCACACGAACTCTCGAAGAAACTCGGAGTGGAGATGCCTATCACCTCGGAGGTGTACGCGGTCCTCTACGAAGACAAGCCGGTCTCCCAGGCGTTGAGCGACTTGATGGGGCGCGAACTGGGTTACGAATTCGATCCACGCACCGTGGCTCGCACGACACGGTCCTGAGGGGTGTTAGTCTGGATGTCATGGGAACGTGGGTCGCGTCACTGGCGTCTCTCTCGGTCGTAGTGGCCTCGTCGAGCGCCTGGGCGCAGTATCCGCCTTCCCCGACGCCGTATCCGCCACCCGCGCAGCAGCAGCCCTACCCGCCGCCGCAGCAGCAGCCTTACCCGCCGCAGCAGCAGCCCTACCCGCCGCAGCAGCAGCCTTACCCGCCGGGGCAACAACCGTATCCTGTTCCCGCCCCGCAGCAACCGTACCCGGCCCAACAGCAACCGTATCCGCAGCCGTATCCACCGGCCCCTGCGCAGACGCAGCCCTACCCGCCACCCCCGCAGCAGCCCTATGCCCCGCCGACCGCCCCGGCACCGGCACCGGCGCCCTACCCCGGTCCGTTGCTTCAGCAGCCGGCGCCAGCGCAGGCGTACGGCCCCGCCTATCCGCCGCCGTATCCACCGCCGCCTCCAACGGTAGCCACGAACCGATATCGCAGCCCGGGCGAGCTCGCGTTCTTGTACGGGGTCGGAATTGCCTATGGGGTCGGCAGCGGGGTCTGGATTGACGCCATCGGCAAAATCAACGATCCGGGCATCGCTTTCATCCCCCCAGTGGCGCTCGGCGCCGCAGTTCCGATCGGCATTTACTTTTGGGATCAGAGCTCCAAGTTCGACCGCGGCGTCCCCTCCTCGATGGGGACGGGGGCGCTTCTCGGTGGCCTCGAGGGGATGGCCATCTCCGGGCTGCAATGGCAGCTAACGGGAAACGGAGGTCCGAGCTCCTGGGGCTTCCCGACCTGGTCGACGATCACGTTCCTGACGGCCACGGCGGGGGGCATCGGCGGCTACGCCTTCGGGGAGTGGTTTCAGCCCGACCCGCGCACCTTGGGTTTCATCGCGAGCGGGGCGGGTTGGGGGGCCATCACCGGCGTTCTCTTCGGAGCCGGGGTGGTCGGCGGGGATTGGAAAGACGGGGCAGCGGTGTGGGGATTCTTGGGATACAACGCGGGTATTCTGGCGACCGGGGCGCTGTCGACGGTTTACGTGCCGTCCTGGGAGACGACGAAGTACATGTGGCTCGGCGATGTCCTCGGGACGCTCGCCACAACGCCCGTCTATCTCTTTTACATCGGAAGCAGCGCGGATCCGCGTCACGGACTCATCGCGAATGCGGTCGGCGGACTCGCGGGCATTGGCCTCGCCGCTGTGCTCACGGCAAACATGACGGACGGCCCAAGCGCTGCGTCTTGGCTGCCGCCGTTTCAAGTCGCGGTAGGGCCGACGCCGTCGGGCGGCGCGCAACTCACGGCGTACGGTCAATTCTAGAGCACCGGACGGTTTGGGGCCTGTCCGAGATAGGCCCTGGACTACGCCCTGGTCATCAATCGACAAAAAACGCGGGGCCTCGACGAAGCAGGCCCCGCGACTGTTGAAGCCGAGGAGCGCCTTCCCAGAGGGAAAGACGCTCATTTCAATGGGTGTTACGTCGACCGCGACTGGTCATTTCGGGGCTGCGCTGCTGCTTCCGGCGGGCGCGGCGGCCGAGGACGAATCCGCCGGCTACGTTGCCGATGACGGCGAGGCCGCTGGCGGGGTATCTCCGCCGCCGCACGCCGCGACGATGGCCCCCACTGACGCCATGGCCGCGAGAAGCGCGACAATTGCGATGTTCTTCATGATCGTTTTTCTCCTCCGAGGGTCCCGAGCGACGTCGAGGACGCGCATCCTTATGCCTCAGCTCGACCTGAGCCGTCAATCGCGCGCCGTTTTGATGTAACGTCGATGGGCACCCTGCCCGGTCCTGCCCGATGCCCCTCCTCAAGTGGTTTCCCCGTGAAGGCCCGCCGCGCGGGTTCGTGCTCTACAAGCCGGTCACGACGGTCGGGCGCGCGCTCGGAAACGATGTCGCGATACCGGACGAACACCTGGCGGAAACGCACGTACAAGTGCTGTTCGACGGTCGCGACTTCAACCTGGAAGAGGTGGACAAGCAGGCGGACATCCTAGTCAACGGCAAGAAGAAGCGCCGCACGCGGCTGGTGCACGGAGATCGGATCACACTCTCGAACGTCGAACTCTCGTTCAGCATCTTCGACGAACCGCAGAAGATGGCTCGCTTCTCCGATGCTGCGGCTGCCGCCGGCCACGAGGCTGAACCGGGAGACGGAAGTCCCCTGCCGGCGATGAGCGACACCCAGCTTCAAGTGACGCAGCAGCAGCTCTCCGGATTGCGCAAACTCTACGAGTTCAGCGAGAAGCTGATGACGATGAAGGACATCGACAAGCTCCTCGAGGCGATGCTCGATGCCGTGATCGAAGCGACGGGCGCCGAGAAGGGGTTGATCCTCCTCAATGACGATGCTTTTTCGAAGGAACCCGCCGTCGGGCCGGCTGCCGAAAAGCGGGACGCGTCAAGCAGGGGGGGCACCATCCGCGCCGCCCGCAATGTCAGGCGCGAAGCGATTGCCGATGCCAGCGGAACGATTAGCGACAGCATCGTTCGGAAAGTGATCGAGACCGCGCGGCCCGTCATCGTCAGCGACGCGCTGACCGACTCTCAGTTCAAGACGAGCGAGAGCGTGCTCGCGCTGCGGCTCTCCAGCGTCATGTGCGCTCCGCTCGTGTCGCAAGGACACGTCCAAGGCGTCCTCTACGTGGGCAACGATCGGGTCAAGGGACTGTTCGACAAGAACCAGCTCGACGTGCTCTCCATATTCGCCTCGCAGGCGAGCCTCATTCTCGAGAACGCAATGCTCCTCCATGCCCTTCGCGCGGACCGGGAAAAACTGGTCGCCGAGCTGAAAGACAAGCGCTTCGGCGAGATCATCGGGGCCTGCCCGTCGATGATGGAAGTGTTTCGCAAGCTTCAAAAAGTGGCGACGACGGACATCTCCGTTCTCATCACGGGCGAGACCGGGACAGGCAAAGAACTCATCGCGAGAGAGATTCATCGACGAAGCAATCGGGCCAATGGCCCGTTTGTCGTCATCAACTGCGGCGCAATTCCCGAGAACTTGATCGAGAGCGAGCTCTTTGGGCACGTGAAGGGCGCCTTCACCGGAGCCGTCGCCTCGAGGGCCGGCAAGTTTCAAGCGGCCGGTGGCGGAACCCTATTTCTCGACGAGATCGGCGAACTTCCCCCGAATCTCCAGGTGAAGCTCCTTCGCGCATTGCAAGAGCGCATTGTCTTTCGCGTTGGCGACAGCAAGCCAGAGAAGGTGGACATTCGAGTCGTGGCTGCGACCAACCGCGTCCTCGAAGAGGAGATTCGCACCGGGCGTTTCCGCGAAGACCTCTACTACCGACTCAACGTCGTCAACATTTACCTTCCTCCTCTGCGCGAACGAGGCGACGACGTGATTATCCTCGCCAAGGCGCTGCTCTCCAAGCACGCCGAGGAGCTCGCCAGCCAGGTGCAGGGTTTCACGCCCCAAGCACTGGCGGCCATCAAAAGGAGCCCCTGGCCCGGGAACATTCGCCAGCTCGAGAACCGCCTCAAGAAGGCGCTGGTGCTCTGTGAGAAGTCGCTCCTGTCACCGGAAGACCTCGATCTCGGCGAGGAGGCAGAGAGCACGATCCTTCCGCTCGAGAAAGCCAAAGAGGAGTTCCAGCGCAAGTACGTGCTCGAAGTACTCGAACGCAACAACGGCAATCGAACGAAAACCGCGCGCGATCTTGGCGTCGATCCACGCACCATATTCCGGTATCTCGAGCGAGAGGCGAACCCGCCCCCGCCCGGCGGGGCAAACACGACCGAGGAATAGACGGCGGCGGGACTCGGCTATTCAGCGAACGGTGGCGAATCGTCGCCTCCGTCGAGGTCGACCGGTGGGCCGGCCGCCGAACAGGGAGCAACGATGGACCCGTCGGGCTGCGGAGCGCATAGGCAGCCGCAGGGACTGGCGCCTTCGCATCCGAAGGGGCCGGCGCACATGGCCAAGAGGAATGCCGCGCGCAAGCGCCACACGCACCAAGTGTACACGAGCGGAGGGCTGCGCGATATTTGCGCGCCGCAGGAACAACTGCGCGATGCGCAGTCGCACATGCCGACGAATCGATACGACTTCCCGCGCAAAACGACGCGTGGCCAGTTTGGATTCGAGCCGCGGCAGCTGACGGGCCTGGGCTCCATTCTTGCTTAATCGGTTGCGTCCGACACATGAAGGCGCGAATTCCGTGGTTGAGCCTCGTCGTCACGGCGGCTTGCTCCAGCCAGGGCCCCAGCGAAGCCGCAGACGCCGGCGATGCACGTGCCGGTGCCCCGCTTTCCGACGATTCCGCCGGTCCCGCGGACGCGTCCGACGCCAACATCGAGGTCCCGGTCATGGAGGACGACGGGGCGTGCGAATCGGGGGTGGCCTGCGATAGCGACAATGGGAATGAGGTTGTCGGCGCCATGCGGCTCTTCGAACTGACCGGAAACGTGGCGACGGACAGTGGGCTGTCGGCCGTTACCCAGCTCGAGGCCGCGGCGTCTTTTCACGTGGCCGTGCCCGACGATTACGACGACCGCCAGGCTGGCATAGGCTGCACGGCGGACCACTACGACGCGACGACGAAGCCAGCACCGACCGACGCCGACGCTGGTTGGCTGAGGATCAGCGGGTTTTCCGGGGGCACGCTGCGAAACGGTGCGCCGGCGGGACAGCCCATCATTTGCGCACGAAGCGGAGGATACTACCAATGCGCCTACCCCACGGAAACAGCTGTATCCGGCGCATTGTTCGCTGCCGCCGCCGAACCGCTCGGGCCTGGACCCATCACCTTCGCCTCGCCTGGGGCGGCAGATTTCGGGGCGCGCGCGGTCAGCGGCTCGCCCATCGGAACCGCGACGACCACTGAAGACCTGGACGCCATTCATTACAGTTCGAGCACGGATACGCTCCTCCACCTCGCCTGCTCCAACTCGTGCACGGCTGGTCGTATCGCGGTAAACCTCATCGCGGAACACGCGTCGCCCGCCGACGTCGGGTGGCCTTATGCGAGCGTTGGAATCGTGCGGTGCGTATTTGCAGCTGCAGCCTCGGTCGCGATACCGCACGCGGCAATTGGCGCGATGTTCGCTCAAGACCCAGCTCTCGACGTCGTCCTGACTTCAGTGGCCTTATTGCCGACAGAACCTTTGACAACGACGGACGTCATGGGCAATCGACTCGTCGCCGAGGTCGGGCGAGGAACGTTTGGGATCGCCCCACGCTAGACGCATTGGGGCGTGATTTCCGTTTCGAGAATGTGTCGACTGCAAGAACGCTGCGTATCGACGTTCAGGCGTCGTACGACGCGGAGTTGTCACGTGCGTTCCTTCCGCAGCGGAGTATTCTGCTCCCCTGGAAGTGAGGGCCGCGATGAAACGACCGTTCGTAAGCGTGGTCTTGTTCGCAAGCTTGTGCACGATGACCGAGTCTGCGCCCGCCGACAGCCTCGTTCCGCCTGGCCCCTCGGCGACGCCGCCCGACGTGCAGTGGGCGCTCCATGTCCTTTACCTCCCGGGGAGCCAGGACCTGCGCTCGACACTACCTGCGAAAGAAGGCGTCATCGCGGTACAGCCCCCGTGGGAGTGCAGCTACAAGCGAACCACGATGGATCGCCAGGACCTCGTCAAGATCAAGTGCATTCACGAGGACGGTGCTGTCGTAGGCACCGTCGCCATGTGCAGGCGGGAGTTTGGGCAATCGGACCTGGCGCAGCTATCGATTGGCGTCGATGGAGTACCTTCCTACGAGACGATCGATCTTTCGTGTTCGGTACCCCGCGATCGACCGCGCACGGATCTCTCGTACAGAGAGCGCTACTGAGCCGAGTGCGTTCGAGCTCGTGCGCGGCCGTCGAGATACTCGGGCCGCGACTCAAACTCGCTCCCACGAGTTCGCCAGTGCAGCGCCGTCCAGATGGTGGATGCCACCTCCGCGGCGCTGCCCGGAGTCATGGATTTCCCAGCTTGGCGAAGGCGGCCCGTCCTCGGTCGCCCACGCTACCGAGGATAGACTCCGCGATCGCGGTGACGGTGGCGGTGGCGTCTTTCACGAGGGCTCTGCCGCTCGGGGTGAGTACCGCGTAAGTGGCACGCGCGTCGTTGCCGTCAGCTTGACGTGCGACGATACCGCGTCGCTCGAGCGGGCCGAGCAAGCGCGTCACGCCGGACGGCGTGAGGGCGAGACGCCGCGCGAGATCGACTCGGCGGAGGCGGCCACCGGGCGCGTCAGCCAGATAGTAGAGCGCGGCGAAGTCCGACAAGCCCAACCCATGTACCCCGCCGAGCTCGGTGTCTGCGCGATTCTCCCACAACGCGACAACACGACGGATTCCCAGAAATTCCTCAAGAGCGGCCATGCAACAACATTAAGTCCAAGTAGTTGCTTAGTCAAGCACAGGTCACGCTTATGGTCCATCCTCGCGCAAGTCAGGGGGGGCCACGCCGTCGGAGCGCCCTTCCTGGGACCACCGCGCCGAAATGACCATTGACTCTCATGAATAACTCGACGACAGAGCTTCCAACATGAAAAATGCTCGATCTGCGCTCGCGATCATTGGGGCGACGTCGCTCGCGACGGCCGGAACCCTGGGCTGCTCCTCCAGCGCCAACGGACCCTCCAGCGCGGCGGTTGCGGATGGTGGAGATGCCTCTTCGATCCCTGCAGAGGCCGGCCCTGCGCCGGAGGCGGGTGCGCCAGAGAGCGGCGCGCTGGACGCGGGCGGCGACGCGACGGACAGCGGCGGCAAAGTGGTGCTCTACGCGAACTCCGGGCCTTCGCTCGGCGTCTTCGACTTGAGCCTGATCGACGGGACCCTCACACCTCGTCCGCCCATCGCGGTGCCCCAAATTCCCCAATACGGCTGGTTCGACTCCAGCTTCCAACACCTTTACATCGGAGCCACCACAGGATCCGACCACTACTATTACGCCTACACGGTCGACCAAGCCTCGGGGGCACTGGCAGCGCTCGGCAGCCCACTCCTCTCGCCCAACGGTCGGGTAATCAACCTCACCTTATCTCCCGACGACAAGTACCTGTTGTCCGTGCACAACGTGACGAAAACGTACTCCGTGTTCGGCATTGGAAGCGACAGCACCATCGGGTCACTCGTCACGCAGGCGGACGGCGGCGATACCAACGTCGGCGCCTACCTTCACCAGGTCCGGGTAGATCCGAGCGGAAAGTTCGTCACTATTTGCGACCGAGGCAACGACCCCGCAACGGTGATGACTGACGCCGGGCCGATGACGACCGCCGAGGCGTTCGGGCACCTCCTCGTATTTTCGTTTTCGGACGGCATTCTCACGCCGACGCAAAGCATAACCTTCACCGCCGGCGTCGGTCCCCGACACCTCGATTTCCATCCGACGCAGCCGTGGGTCTACTTGTCCGCCGAGCGCGGCAATCGCCTCATCATGTACACGTTCGAGAATGGAACGCTCACCGAGAAGTACAACGTGACGAGCGTCGCCAACTCTGCGGACTCGATGGTTACGGACAACACGGAGGCCGTCAACGGGCAGCGCGCCGGCGCCATAAAGGTCGACCCATCCGGCCAGTATCTCTGGATCACCAACTGCAACAACATGACAGAGCCCGACCCAGGACCGACCCTGGAGGCCGGTGCCGCTGCCCAAGATGCCGCGAGTCCAAAGGACGCTTCCGGAGGAGACGCGACGAGCGCGTCGGACGCAACAGCTGTGCACGATGCTGCGGGCTCGCAAGACGGCGCGAGTGGGGGTCAGGACGCCGGCGTCGCGGATTCGGCAGCGCCCGTCCAGGTTTTCGCGGGCGCAGGAGAAAACAACATTGCCCTCTTCTCAATCGATCAGACAACCGGAGCGCCGACCTTCGTTGCGGCGGTGGACACACACGGTATCGAACCTCGAACGTTCACCATCGACCCGACACATCAATTTTTGATCGTCGGCAATCAGAAGCAACAGATGGTGAGGCAAGGGGCCACACTCGCTACGATTCTGCCGAACATAGCTGTCTTTCGAATCGCCGCGGATGGCCGTCTCACGTTTGTTCAATCGTACGACCAGACTTCCGGGGAGGTCGTTTGGGTGGCAAGCACGGCGCTCGGTGCGAAGTAGGGCGCGCGTTGCAGCGAACCCGCGGCGCATCCTTTCACCACGCCTCTCCGAAGGGGCGCGCTTCGACTTCGAAGGACCAAGCCGACGGTCTCTGAGCCGTGAGGCGAAAGGCAGTGTCCGCGACGTCGGTAGGGTCGATGAAAAAGGTGGCCGGCTTGTCCGCCAAGCGTTGCCTTCCTGGAATGTCGACCACGCCATCGACGATGATCACGGAAACATGGATCCCCGACGGCCAGAGATGGCGCGCCATCGATTCCGCAAGACTGCGTTGCGCGGCCTTTGCGGGCGCAAATGCGGCCGTCTTTACGTTCCCTCGGCGGGAGGCGGTCGCGCCGATGAAGACAATGCTACCGTGCTTCGCTTTCTTCATCGCGGGAATTACTTGTTTCGAGGTCAGCAGGGCACCGAGCGTGTTCGTGCGCCAGGACGCTTCGAAGTCGGCCGCGCTGATCTCTTCTACCGTTCCCCAAACGCCGGACCCGGCATTGTAGATGAGTACATCGACCTCCCCGAGATCCTCACGGATCGCCTCGAACGCGCTTTCCACCGAGGTTTCCGCCCCAGCATCGCAAGCGTACGCGCGCGCTCCCGGAAGGGCTGTAGCGAGCTCGCGGACGAACTCCATTTTTCGCGCCAACAGAGCCACCGCATATCCCTCGGCCGCGAACCGGCGACTGAGTGCAGCACCGTTGCCCGGCCCCACACCGACCACCGCGCATACCGGCTTCATCCCTTCCCGCATCGGAGCCTCCTCTTCGGCGAAACCATTGGATGCAGCCGGAGTCGAAGGCGTCGTCCCCCAGCCGGACGCTCCGCGTCGCATGCGGCTATCCAAAGCCGACGCCGGTGGGCGTTTCAGTACGAGCGCAATGGTGAAGCGGGAGAGCGCGTCTCAATCACGCTTCGCTTCGGAATGGGCGAGACGCGAGGCATGCCGGGGTCCAAGCTTGGTCACAAGATGAACTTAGCAACGCGGAGGATCCTGGTTGGGTCCGCAACGGCGTTCTGTTTGATCGTGGCGTGCGGTGGCGGTGTCGACTCTGCTTGGAAAAACGGGAGTGGAACTACTCTGAGCGCGGACGGCACTTGCGGCCCTTGCGCATGGGATAGCGATTGCCAGAACAACTGCGGGCAGCCGGCCGTCGGGTACAACACCTGGTGTTGTGCACTCAACACGAGTCCGCCGAGCTGCTACAACTGGGCGGGAATCGAGTGCCCGGCGCCGACTGGCGGCGACGACGGCGGAGCAGTCAGCACTGCGAGCAGCAGTAGTAGCGGGGGAACCGCCGTCGGCGCGTGCGTTGGAAAAGGGTGCGATGGCGGGGGCGGCGCCACGAACAAGCGGCCATGCCGCGGGCGCAAGTGCGACGCCGGCGGCGACTGAACGCAATTGAGACCGCGACTCACTTCAAACCGTCAAGGCTGATCCCGCGCGCCGATCGAGCTCGTTCGAAACGATCGCGACGACGTCGTCCGCGTGAACGCTCAACGGCCCGACGGAGATGCGTTGTGCGCCGATCGCCAGGATTTGTGCGCGGCTTGCCGAATCGAGTCCAAGGTGGTCGCCGATGAAAAACGCCGATGGAAGGGCACCGAGCTCTCGAACCTCGCGTATGTCCCGAGCCCCCTCTTCTAGCAGGTAAGAGGCCCCGTCTCCCGCGTCGGCAATCGCGTGCTCGAGACCGCCCGAGCTCACGGAGATCCCCGGTTTGACTTCGACGAATCCCGAAGCCGCCATGTCTGCGCGGCTCGCGAGCGCTTTTCGTATCAGCGTTGCGAGACTCCGCTCGTCCGGACGAAGGAATTTCGTCGCTGCCGCCTCTATTCGCAAAACACGCGGAGCTCTCGGCCCACCGAGGAGCACGAGGTAAACGATGACGTTTCGCCGCAAGCCGTTCGAGAACAGCAGCGAAGCGCGAATGCATCGCAAAAGAACGTCCAGTCGCCCGCTTGTTCCCGGAAGGTCGTCCAGGAGGAAGTCGTCCGACGCTGTCGCTTTCTGTCCGATGATGACGAAGCGCCGCATCCACTTCACCCCCGCGAACGCGCCGCTCCAGTCCTCACTTCACCAAATGCGAGAGGGCTGCGGTCTCCGTCGCGTCCCCTCGTCTGCTGTTGCTTGCCATGCGGAAATGCAGGTTGACGTCGGACAGCATACAGAGCAATCTGCCGCCCGGGGAAGACAATTCCTCACTTACCGGAGGAACTCACCGATGAATCGACGGGGCGCGTGGTTGACGTTGGCGGTCCTCACCGGATCGAGCTCAGTCCTTTTGTTCACGGGGTGCGGCGACGATACGGCAACGCCGCCTCAGCTCACGGATGGTGGTGGCCCGGACGGCACGACTCCCGACGCGACGATAGAGGCGGGGCCGGACGTGGGTGCGGACCAGACGACAACCGGAGACGCGCCCGGCGATCGAACCGTCGAAACCGGTAGCGACGCGGGAGACGCGAGCGACAGCACTACGGCGAGCGACGCCGATGCCGCCGCGGACGCGGCCGCTTGCGTCCTCTTCGACGCCTCAGGGCTCGACGAGGCATCGGTCCAAGCGGGCAAAGTGGCCTTGTGGACGGTCTACAAGTGCCAAGCGTGCCACCAGAATGCTTCCCTGATGGTCGACGACGCGGGAAACGGCCTCGTGCTCGCTGGAAATGACGCTGGCATTGGCGACTCCGGCATGGTGTTTCCGCCCAATCTCACGAGCGATCCGACGACGGGGCTCGGCTGCTGGACCGACACGCAGATCGTCAACGCGATCCTCACCGGGGTGGACAACGACGGCAAGATGCTCTGCCCCACGATGCCGAAGTGGGGCCACGCCCTTCCGACGGCGGACGGCGGCACACGTGCCGGAACGCCGATGGACGCAGGGACGGCGCAGCAGATCGTGGACTTCTTGCGTAGCCTGCCTTCGGTGACCAACAAAGTGACGCAGACAACGTGCCCGATGCCGCCCCAAGACGGCGGCGGAGACGCAGGCGACGGCGGCGATGCGTCGGACGCTGCAGCCGACGCCGGAGGCGACGGGGGAGGCGACGCGGCCACGGCAGACGCCAGCGACGCCGCGAGCGAATAGCGCATTCCGAGCGCGCCTTGCGCCGTGACACGGTGAGGTCCAGGGGGATTTTCCCCTTGCGCCTCGCACCGAAGCTGTCACCCTCCCGCCCTTCTCCGTGGTCCGCCTCGACTCCGTCTCCAAACAGCACGGCAGCCAGATCTTGTTCGTCGACGCGTCGATGGGCGTGTTTCGAGGTGAAAAAGTTGGCCTCGTTGGTCCAAACGGCTCGGGTAAGTCGACCATTTTCCGGATGATCGTCGGCGACGAGCAGCCCGACAGCGGACAGGTGACGGTCGACCGCGGCGTCACCGTCGGCCACTTCAGCCAAGACGTCGGCGAGATGAAGGGACGGACCGTTCTCGCAGAGACGATGGCCGGAGCGGGAGAAGTGTCTACCGCCGCGCAGGAGCTCCACGAGCTGGAGCACGCGATGGCGGACCCGGCGCGTCAAGAAGAGATGGAGCAGCTGCTCGACCGGTTCGGGCACGCGCAAGCGCGTTTCGACGAGCTTGGCGGTTACGCTCTTGAGTCACGTGCTCGAGAGATTTTGGCGGGGTTGGGTTTCCGGGAAGAGGTCGTTGACCAGGACGTCGGGACTCTCTCCGGCGGCTGGAAAATGCGCGTCGCCCTCGCCCGTATTCTCCTCATGCGGCCCGACGCCTTGCTGCTCGACGAGCCGACCAACCACCTCGACATCGAGTCGATCATTTGGCTTGAACGCTTCCTCCAGGACTTCGAGGGGGCTCTCGTGATGACGTCCCACGACCGAGAGCTACTGAACCGGCTGGTCACGAAGATCGTCGAGATCGACGGCGGTGACGTCAGGACGTACTCGGGAAACTACGACTTCTACGAGAGACAGCGCGAGGTCGCCGAGGCCCAGCACGAGGCACAGTACGCGCGCCAGCAGGCGATGCTCGCGAAGGAGCAGGCGTTCATCGACAAGTTCAAAGCGCGCGCGAGCCACGCGGCTCAAGTGCAATCGCGCGTGAAAAAGCTCGACAAGATCGACAAGGTCGAACCGCCGAAGCGTCGCAAGGTCGTCGAGTTTGTGTTCCGGCCGGCGCCGCGTTCGGGCGACGACGTCGCGAAGCTCGAGGGCGTCGTCAAAGGGTACGGCAGGCGCCCGATTTACGACGGCCTAGACCTGCTCGTTCGACGGCGCGAACGGTGGTGTGTCATGGGGGTCAACGGGGCGGGCAAGTCGACTCTCCTCAAGCTCGTCGCCGGCGAGACCGCACCCGACGCCGGACGCGTTACGCTCGGCGCCGCAGTCAAAGTCGGTTACTTCGCACAGCACGCGATGGATCTCCTCGACGCCGACGGAACTGTCTTGGAGACGTTGCAGGCCACATTCCCGCTCGCGACTGTCGGATCGATGCGCACGCTCGCGGGCGCCTTCGGCTTCTCGGGGGACGACAGCGACAAGGCTTGCCGCGTTCTCTCAGGCGGCGAGAAGGCGCGGCTCGTGCTCGCGACGATGCTCTACGACCCTCCGAATTTCCTCGTGCTCGACGAGCCGACGAACCATCTCGACATGGCCACCAAAGACATGCTCGTCGCGGCACTCTCCGACTTCGACGGGACGATGCTGTTCGTCTCGCACGACCGGCGCTTTCTGGCGGCGCTTTCGAACCGCGTCCTCGAGCTCACCCCGAAGGGGGTGCAAGTCTATGGCGGGGGCTACACCGAATACGTCCAGCGATCGGGGCACGAAGCGCCGGGTGTGGGTTGAGCAATCCAACGTCGCCTTGGTCGCACAGGGCTCCGCGTTGTTCTCGACCGACGTCCGCTCGCAGCTAGAGCACCGAACGGTTTGACTCCCGTCGGCTTTGCCGCGATTTTCTTCGCATCGCTTCGGTGCTCTAGGTCGCGGTGTGTCCGCGTGGAATCGGGCACGAGTGCCGGCCCGTTCGCTCGTCGAATTGCTGGTGATAGGCTTCGCCCTTCCAGAAGCGCCCCATAGGCTCGATCTCCGTCGTGATTCTTTCCTTGTAGTGGGCCTGGGCGTCTGCGAGCGACTTGCGGGCCAAAGCGGCCTGCTCGGGCGTGAACGTGAAGATCGCACTTCGGTATTGATCGCCGATGTCGGGGCCTTGCTGATTGGGGGTCGTCGGATCGTGCGAATCCCAGAACGTTTGCAAGAGCTCCTGATAACGAACCTTCTTCGGATCGAACTCGACGAGCACAGTCTCGGCGTGGCCCGTCAAGTGAGTGCACACGTCTTCGTAACTTGGGTTGGCCGTGTGGCCCCCCGTGTAACCGACCGCGGTCGCAACAACGCCCGCGACATGGCGGAACGTGTCCTCCGAGCCCCAGAAGCACCCCTCTGCGAACGCGGCGAGCTGGTGGCCATCGGCTGGGGCCAGAGGGGTTCCCGCGCCGGCGTGGCCTGGGTTGGTCCCGACGGGGATGCCAGCGGTCGAGTGACCGCCTGGCGAGGGCGGGCTCGTGTCGGCGGCGGCCGAGGACGGAGCGTGGCATGCCAGAAGAACGGCGAGCGCGGATAGCGAGAGGTTGCGGAGCATCGTCGAGAGATACGCGAGGGGACGGAAATGGTTTCGCACTTGGACAAAGGATCGATCGCCGAACTCTACGACGCTACGCTCCTGCCGTCATGGCAGAGCCCCTCGAAGTCCGGCCCGGCGTTGTCGTACCCGCTGACGCCATGGAGCTGCATGCCGTCCGCTCGGGCGGCCCGGGGGGGCAGAACGTCAACAAGGTTGCCAGCAAAGTTGAACTTCGGGTCGACGTCTCGCGCATCGCCGGGCTCGACCCAACGGGCCAAGCCCGCTTGCGCGCGATCGCGGCTCGAGCTCTCGATGCGGACGGTTGGTTGCTCGTGACGAGCCAGCGGACGCGCGACCAACGGTTGAACTTGGACGACGCACGCGGGAAGGTACGAGCACTGGTCTTGCGCGCGCTCGAGCGACCGCGACCACGACGAAGGACGAAGGCG
>Ga0265318_10000633_pt1 | contig 24181 bp, 27 predicted proteins | sample 4821metaG_FD_192431 | JGI IMG/M metagenome (GOLD analysis project Ga0265318, IMG submission 192431) | Rhizosphere microbial communities from Carex aquatilis grown in University of Washington, Seatle, WA, United States - 4-8-21 metaG | ecosystem: Host-associated > Plants > Roots > Rhizosphere >... | reverse complement strand
CCGAGCTGGTCGACCTCTACGGCCGCAGCGGCTTCGACGTGCTCTGCGTCACCGATCACGTCGTCCGCAGCGATCCGGCGGGCGCGCCGCCGCGCGGCGTCCACGCGTATCTACGGCTGGAAGACCCTCCTGCCATGCGCGAAGGAGGAGGCCGCGGTGGTCGGCTATCTCCGCTCCGTCCGCCCCGCGTTCCTCGCGCGCTTCGACGCACCGCTCGAGCTCTCGCAGGCCGCCTGACCGGCTCCGAGGCGGCGCCCCGGATCGGGAGGGGCGCCGCCTCTTCGTCGCGGAGGGTCGTCCGGACCCTACGGCCGGCCGCGGCTGCCGGTGGGCGGCGATCGTGTAACGGTCCGGTGACGAGGGCCGCAGGAGAAGACGACCGATATCGTTGGGCCCGTGAAGATCACGACCGAGTACGAGCTGAAGCTGGAGGCGCCCGAAGGCTTCGAGCTGCCCGACCTGGGCGGCTCGCCGCTCGAGCCGCGCGTGTTCACCTCGGTCTACTACGACACCGCCGAAAGCTCGCTCGCGAACGCGGGGATAACGCTGCGCCGGCGGACGGAACGGGGGCGCAGCGTCTGGCAGCTCAAGCTCCCGGCCGCCGCTGCGCGCCTCGAGCTCGAGCAGCCCGGCGGGCCGGCCCAGCCGCCCGGCGAGCTGGGACGGCTGCTCGCGACCCACCTCCGCCGCGGTCCGGTCGCCCCCGTCGCCGAGCTGCGCACGCGCCGGCACGGCGCGCTCGTCGCGCGCAACGGGACCACGGCCGAGGTGACGATCGACGAGGTCGCCGTGATGGACGCCCTGCGCGTGACCGGCGAGTTCGTCGAGATCGAGATCGAGCTCCGCTCCGGCGACCGGAAGGGGATCGACGAGATCGCCGGCGAGGTCACCGGCGCAGGCGCGCACCCGACGAGCGGCGCGCCGAAGCTCTTCCGCGTGCTCGGCATCGCAAGCCCCCGGGAACGCCGCCCCCGCGATCCCTTCGCCGCGCTGTGCGCGCTCCTGCGCACCCAGCTCCACGAGATTCTCGCCCACGATCCCGGGACGCGCCTCGGGACGGATCCCGAGAGCCTGCACGACATGCGCGTCGCCGTTCGCCGCTCGCGCGCGCTGCTGCGCGCCGGGGAAGCACTGGTCGCAACCGACACCGAGGCGCTCACGCTCGAGCTGCGCTGGCTCGGCGAGGTGCTCGGCGCCGTCCGTGACCTCGACGTCCTGCTCGAGCGCCTGCATGCCGAAGCGGCCGGGCTCGGCGGCCCCGACCGCACGGCGGCGAACCGCCTGCTGCGCGCGCTCGAGCGAGAGCGCACGCGCACGCGCCGCGCGCTGCTGAAGGCCCTCGACAGTCCGCGCTATTTCGAGCTGCTCGACGCCTTCGAGGCGACGCTCGCCGGGCTGGAGCCGACCGCGGCCGGGGCGACGCTCGACGCGCTCGCGCGCCGCCAGTTGAAGAAGCTCGGTCGCGCCGTGCGCGCGCTCGGCGCCGATCCCGCGGACGCGGAGCTGCACGAGATTCGCAAGCTCGACAAGCGCGCGCGCTATGCGCTCGAGCTCGCCGGACACGGCCGCGCCGTCCGGCGCGCGAAGGAGCTGCAGGACGTCCTCGGCGAGCACCAGGACGCGGTCGTGGCCGAGGCGAGGCTCCGCTCCCTCGCCGCCGGCGCCCCGCCGGAACAGGCGCTCGCAGCGGGATTGCTGATCGAGGGCGAGCGGCGCCGTCGCGAGCAGGCGAGGGCGACGTGGCGGAAGGCATGGAAACGGCTCGAGCGCGCGGCGACGTGACGGTCGTCCGCGCCGCCGGCGGCCTCGTCCGCCGCAGCGGCGCGCACGGGCTGGAGGTGCTCGCCGTCCACCGGCCCAGATACGACGACTGGACGTTCCCGAAGGGGAAGGCCGAGGACGGCGAGAGCGACGAGGACTGCGCGCTGCGCGAGGTCGACGAGGAGACGGGTCTGCGCTGCCTGCTCGAGTCGGCCGCCGGCACGACGGAGTACGTCGACGCGAAGGGCCGGCCGAAGCGCGTGCACTGGTGGCTGATGCGGCCGCTCGAGAACGGCGGCTTCGTTCCGAACGACGAGGTCGACGAGCTCCGCTGGGTCACGCTCGGCGACGCCGCGCGGCTGCTGACGTACGACCGCGACGTCGCGCTGCTCGACCGCGTGCGATGACCGTCGTCCTGCTGCGGCACGCGTCGGCGGGCGACCGGCTCGACTGGGGCGGCGACGACATGCTCCGCCCGCTCGACCGGCGCGGGCGCGCACAGTCGCTGGCGCTGCGCGACGCGTTGCTCGGCCGCGGAGTCACACGCGTGCTCTCGAGCCCCTACGTGCGGTGCACCGAGACGGTCGCCCCGCTGGCCGCGTCCCTCGGCATCGACGTCGAGCTCGACGACCGCCTCGCAGAGGGCGCAGGCGGCGCAGGCGCACGCGAGCTGCTGGCGGCAAGGGACGGGTGCGTCGCGTGCACGCACGGGGACATCGTTGAAGAACTGCTCGGCCGCTCCCTGAAGAAAGGAGCGGCAGTCGTGCTGGACGCCGAGTTCCGCGTGTTCGAGAAGCTGAAGGCGCCGTAGGGCCGAAGGCTTACGACTGCGACCAGGTCGCGACCACGTCGCGACCTGGTCGCTGCCGTAGACGGTTGCCCCTCGCGAGCCCGCTACGCCGCAAGCGCAGCGACGGTCGCCAGCACGGCTCCCTCGCGAATCCCGCCGTCGCAGACGTGCAGCGGTACGCCCAACCGGCTCTGCACCTCGGCGAGCAGTGCGACGCCCGCGGGGAGGATCCGCGCCCGCGAGCGGTCGACCCGGAAGCGGCGGGCGATCTCGCGCGCCGGCCGGGTCTCGACGAGGCGGAGCGCCTCTGCGAGCTCGGCCTCGCCGAGCCAGGGGCCGACGAGCCGGCGGGTTGCCCGCGCGCTGCCGCCGACGGCGAGCGCGGCCTCGACGGCCGGCGGGGAGACGGCCGCGAAGGCACGTGCTGCCTCCTGCCGGGCCTCTGCGAGCCCGTCGACGCGGGCGGTGAGCCGGACGGAGCCGAGATCGACGGAGGAGACCCAGGTCGGTGCGCGTCGCGGCGAGCCGACGGCGATCTCGGTCGAGGCGCCGCCGACGTCGCAGACGGCGATCGTCTTCGGAAGCGGAATATCCGCGGTGGCGACGGCTCCGCCGTAGGCGAGCCGCCCCTCCTCGTCGGTCGAGAGCACGCGCACGGGGTGCCGCGCGGCGCGGGCCAGCGACGCCACGAGCTGCCCTGCGTTGCCGCTCTGCCTCCCGGGTGCGGTGAGGAAGACGTCGAGGGACTCGACCGCGTGCCGCCGCGCGAGTGCGCACAGCTTCGCGACCGCACGCTCTGCGGCGAGGATGCTCGTGTCCGACACCTCGCCGGTCCGCTCGATCTCCTCGCCGAGCGACAGGCGCACGCGCGCCTTGGTCACGGGCAGCACCTCGCCGCCCTCCAGACGGGCGACGAGCAGGCGAATCGTGTTCGAGCCGACATCGACGACCCCGATGCGCATCGCCGACCATGGTAGGTCCGGGATCGGAGGGACGTAGGAGCGCGCTCGTGAACGAGCGGTGACAAGACGGTAAATAAGACGCGTAGCGTTTAGCGCTGGCGTGCGAGCGAGATCCGCCTGCGGGCGCGACGCATGAGCGTCGCCTGGGCCGAGCGCGGACGCTCCTCCTTCTTCGGTCGGATGCGGTGCCACGTGCCGTCCCCGGCCAGGTTCCAGGAGGCGGCGGTGTCGGTGAGCAGCGTCTCGAGGGTCGCCGCGATCTCCGCCTGATTGCCGATGTCCTCGACGGGCGTGACGACCTCGACGCGATGGTCGAGGTTGCGCGGCATCAGGTCGGAGCTGCCCATGTACGTCGCGCTGCGGTCGCCCGCCTCGAACAGGAACAGACGACTGTGCTCGAGGAAGCGGCCGAGCACGCAGCGAACGCGGATGTTCTCGCTCAGGCCGCGAACGCCGGGCCGGAGCGTGCAGGCGCCGCGGATGATGAGGTCGATGCGCGCACCGGCCTGAGAGGCGGCGTACAGCTCGTCGATCACCTCGACGTGCGTGAGCCCGTTCACCTTGATGCGGATGCGTGCCTTGCGGCCGGCGCGCGCCGCTTCGGCGACCAGGCGGATCTCTTCGACGAGCCGCTGCTTCAGCGTGAACGGCGCGACGAGCAGCTTCCGGAACTGCGCCGGCCGCCCGAAGCCCGTCAGGTAGTTGAAGAGATCGGCGACGTCGGCGCCGATGTCCTCGTCGGCGGTGAAGAGGCCGAAATCCTCGTAGATCTTGGCGGTGACGTTGTTGTAGTTGCCGGTGCCGAGGTGGACGTAGCGCCGCAGGGCGCCGCCCTCCTTGCGCACGACGAGCGTCGTCTTCGCATGGATCTTCATCGTCGGGAAGCCGTAGACGACGTGTACGCCCGCCTGCTCCAGCGCCCTCGACCACTCGATGTTCCGCCGCTCGTCGCCGCGCGCCTTGATCTCGACGAGGCACACGCTCTGCTTTCCGTTCTCGGCCGCCTCGATCAGCGCAGGCACGAGCGGCGTCTCGTCGCTCGTCCTGTACACCGTCGACTTCAGCGCGATCACGTACGGGTCCTCGGCGCTCGTGTTGAGGAACGACTCGAAGCTCGACGAGAAGGAGTCGTACGGGTACTGGACGAGGACGTCGCCGGCGCGGATCACGGCGAACTGCTCACCCGCCTCGAGGTTCGCGAGCGGAGGCCGCGCCACCGGATGCCACGGCTCGTCCTTCAGGTCGGGCCGGTCGAGCTTCACGAGCTCGTTCACGTCCTCCAGGTCGAGCATGCCGGTGATCGGGTAGACGAGGTCGTCGGCGACGCGGAGACCCTGCTGGAGCCGCTCGCAGAGCGCCTGCGACATGGAGCGCGAGATCTCGAGGCGCGTCACCTCGCCGAAGCGGCGGCGGCGCAGCTCGACCTCGACCGCCTCGAGCAGGTCGTCCGCCTCGTCGGAGACCTCGAGATCGGCGTCGCGCGTGACACGGAACGTGGAGCGCTCGAGGATGTCCATCCCCGGGAAAAGGCTCGGCAGGAAGTGCGTGAGCACCTGCTCGAGCGGGACGAACCGGCCGTCGTCGCCGACGGGCAGCAGCCGCGGCAGACCCTCGGGCACCTTCACGCGCGCGAACCGCTCCTCGCCCGTATCCGGGTCGCGCACGAAGAGCGCGAGGCTGATCGAGAGCGCCGAGATGTACGGGAACGGCTGGCCGGGCCCGACGGCGAGAGGCGTCAGCACCGGGAAGATCTCGTGCTCGAAGCGGGTCTCGAGCTCGGCCGTCTCCCCCGGCGAAAGGTCTTCGACGCGCGAGACGACGATTCCCTGCTCGGCGAGCGCGGGGCAGAGCTGGCGCGACCAGACCTGGGACTGGGCCGCGTACAGCTCGAGCACCCGCTTGCGCGCGTCCGCAAGACCCTGCTTCGGCGTGCGGCCGTCGGGCGAGCGGACGGTGATGCCCGCGGCCGCCTGGCTCGTGAGCCCGGCGATGCGGACCATGAAGAACTCGTCGGTCATCTCCGAGGAGATGGAGCAGAACTTCACCCGCTCGAGCAGCGGCACGTCCGGATCTGCGGCCATCGCGAGCACGCGGGCGGCGTAGTCGAGGAACGACAGCTCGCGGTTGAGCAGACGGTCAGCCGCGGCCGCAGTCCGCTTCTTGGTTCGAACGGCTGCCATCGAGGACCAGCAATCATCGTTGCACACGCCCGGCCGGGGGGCGTCTTTTGGGTTACGGACCGGTTGACGTCTGGTTACGAAAAGGCGAAGGCGAGCGCGCAGGCGCCGCCCGCGGCCGCGCAGTAGACCGCGAACGGCGTCAGGGTGTTCGTCTCGAAGAACCGCATCAGGAAACGCACGGCGAGGTAGGCGGTGGCCGCCGCGCAGACGGCTCCCACGGCCGCGGGGCCACGCACGCCGTTGCCCGTCGGGCCGGCGAGCTCCGGCAGCTTCAGCACGGCCGCGGCGCCGATGATCGGCGTAGCGAGCAGAAAGGCGAACCGTGCCGCGTCCTTGTGCGAGAGCCCGACGAGCAGGCCGCCGCCCATCGTCGCGCCGGAGCGGGAGAAGCCGGGAATGAGCGCGAGCGCCTGCGCGCCGCCGATCAGGACGGCACTCCGCCACGAGACCCGCTTCGCAATCCGCGCGTCGTCGTCGGCCTCCGCCTGCGGCGCGCGCCGGCGCAGAAGCTCTGCGCCGTAGAGCAGGAATCCGTTCAGGAAGAGGAAGATCGCCGCCGACTGCGCCGACGCGAAGACGCTGCGCAGCTTGTCCTGGAGGAGCAGGCCGAGGATCCCGGCCGGGATGGTGCCGACGACGAGCAGCCAGCCGAGCTTCGCGTCGGCGTCGTCCGGGGCGATTCCCCGGTCGCGCAGCGAGCGGCCGATGCCCTTGAGGATCCGTACCCAGTCGCGCCAGAAGAAGAGCAGCAGCACGATCGCGGTGGCGAGGTGCGTGGCGACGAGGAAGGTGATGAAGAACTTGTCGTTCTGGTGGATATGCCAGCCCACGAGCCGCGGCAGGATCACGCTGTGACCGAGGCTCGAGACGGGGAACAGCTCGGAGACGCCCTGGAGCAGCCCGAGCATCGCGCCCTGGAAGTAGCTGATCGGCAAGGCGCTAGGCGGCCGGGGTCTTCTTCTGCCCGGTGTTGAACCAGGCGAAGACGAAACAGGCCAGCCCGACGAGGAAGGACGCGATCCCGTGCTTCACGTGGTGGTGGCTCGATCCGGCCTGGTGCCCCGGGAAGAAGGACGGAAGCGACTTCGCCGGCTCGGCCCAGTAGACGCCGGCGATCGCGATCAGGACGACGCCCACGACGATCGCGGCAAGGACGAGGAGCCGGCGGCGTTCCATCGGCGGCAATCCTAGCGCCGTCACGAGGGGCGGCGGTCACCGACTGCGACCAGGTCGCGACGAGGTCGCGACCTGGTCGCTGCCGTAAGCGTTCGCGCCGCTACTGCGCGGCCGGGTGCGAGGCGTCGGTGAACTCGCGGAACTCGGCGGTGAGCAGGTAGGCGGTCTGCTCGCCGATGTCCACAGCGCGGTCGCCGATTCGCTCGATGGTGCGGGCGACGACGACCATCCGCAGGCCCCACTCGCGCAACGCGGGGTCGCCCATCACGTCGACGAGCCGCTCGACGAAGCGCCGGTTGGCGCGGTCGATCAACTCGTCGAGCTCGACGAGGCTCTCCGCGCCGGCGAGGTCGCGCCGGTCGAACGAGTCGAGCGCCACGCGGGTCATCTCCTCGGCCCGTTCGCCCATCTCGGCCAGCACCCCGACGAGCGCCGGGTCCGGCTCGGCGTCCGAGACGAGCTTCGACAGCTTGGCGATCGTGACGGCGCTGTCGGCCTGGCGCTCGAGCAGGAGGTTGATGTGGATGATGGCGAGCAGCAGGCGCAGGTCCCGGGCGACGGGCGTCTGGAGGGCGAGCAGCGACTGGATCAGGCCTTCGATGCTGACGAAGAGCGCGTCGATCTCGTCGTCGAAGGCGATGACCTCGTCGGCGAGCTCGACGTCCCGCTCCTGCAGCGCCCGCACGGCGCCGCGGACGGCCGAGACGACCCGCTGGCCCTCCTCCTGGAGCTGGGCCTCGATCCGGTCCAGCGCTTCGTCGATTGCCATTGCGACACCGTACACCGACCCGCAGGTCGCTTTTGAGGGTACGTCACCACTTCGTCACCATCCCGAAACAGCCCCGTATCCCACCTGCGTCGGACCCCGCCGTACGTTGGCCCCGAACCCCGAAGGAGGAGAGACAACGATGCCGAAGCTCGGCCATCCGATTCGCACATTCACCGTTCTCGCCGCGGCGGCGGCCGCTCTGGCTGTCGCCGTCTCCAGCGCCGGTGCGGCTCCCGCCCGGCACTCCAGCACGACCATCACCGGCGCGGGCAGCACGTTCGTCCAGCCGCTCGTCTCGCAGTGGATCTCGCCGATCGGCTCGGCCTACGGCTACGAGCTGCAGTACAGCGGTGTCGGCTCGGGCGCCGGCGTCGCGGCGATCACCGCCCGTACCGTCGACTTCGGCGCGAGCGACGCCCCGCTGACCCCCGACCAGTTCACGGCCTGCAACGGCTGCGAGCAGATTCCGTGGGCGCTCGGCGCTACTGCCGTGCTCTACAACCTGCCCGGCGTCAAGAACCTGCTCCACATGGACGGGCCGACGCTCGCGCAGATCTTCATGGGCCAGATCACGACATGGAACGACCCCGCGATCGCGAAGCTGAACCCGGGCGTCTCGCTCCCGAGCTCGAAGATCTCGATCGCCCACCGCTCCGACAACTCCGGCACGACGTTCAACTTCACCGACTTCCTCTCGAGCGCCAGCCCCGCCTGGAACTCGCAGATCGGCAAGGGCGTCGCGGTCAACTGGCCGGTCGGCTCGGGCGGCAAGGGCAGCTCGGGCGTCGCCGCGCTCGTCTCGCAGACGCCGGGCGCGATCGGCTACGCCGACATCGCGTACGCGCTCCACAACCACCTCAGCTACTTCGCGATGAAGAACAAGTCCGGCAAGTTCGCCACGCCGGGCCTGCGCGGGATGCTCTCGGCCGCCACGAGCGACGAGACGCCCGCCGCCGACAACTCGCTCTCGATCGTGAACCCGCCGGCAAAGTACGCGAACGCGTATCCGATCTCGACGTTCACGTACGTGATCGTCCCGCTTCAGTCGAGCAAGGCGCCCGACCTGAAGAAGTTCCTCTTCTGGGCGGTCACGAAGGGTCAGACGTACGGGCCCAAGCTGCTCTTCGAGCCGCTGCCGAAGAGCGTGCTCGTCGTCGCCGAGAAGGCGATCGCGAAGATCCACTCGTAAGGATCGGGTGACCTCGCTCGATCTCACCGACGCTGCCCGCCGCCCCTTCACGGGGCGGCGGGTGCGCTTCGGGGACGTTTCGCTGCAGGTGGTCGCCGGCGCGGCAGCCGCGGCGGTGACCATCCTCGTCGGCCTCATCGTCTGGAAGGTGATCGAGGGCGCACGCCTGTCGATCTCGCACTACGGCCTGGCCTTCGTCACGCGGATCGCGTGGAACCCGGTTCTCGGCCACGAGATCTACGGCGCGGGCAGCTTCCTCTTCGGAACGGCGATCACGTCGCTCTTCGCGCTCGTTCTCGCCGCCCCGCTGGCGATGGGAGTCGCGCTCTTCCTCAGCGAGCTTTCGCCGGGGTGGCTCCGGGCGCCCGTCACCGCGCTCGTCGAGACGCTCGCGGCCGTCCCGAGCGTCGTGATCGGCCTCTGGGGCATCCTCGTCCTCGGCCCCGCGCTGCGCGGGCACATCGAGAGCTGGCTGCACTCCGCCTTCGGTTTCATCCCGTTCTTCGGCGACCCGTCCCCGGCCGGAGCGAGCATCTTCACGGCGATCATCGTCCTGACGATCATGATCCTGCCGATCGTCTCGAGCATCAGCCGCGAGCTGTTCCTCGGCGTGCCGCACGACCTGAAAGAGGGCGCGCTCGCGCTCGGGACGACGCGCTGGGAGATGGTCAAGGGCGTCGTCTTCCCCTACTCGCGCGGCGGCATCGCCGCGGCGCTCATCCTCGGCCTCGGGCGCGCGCTCGGCGAGGCGATCGCGGTCACGCAGGTGATCGGCGGCGGCGTCTTCATCCACTGGAGCATCTTCGACGGAGGCGACACGCTTGCGAGCAAGATCGCCGCGTCGTATCAGGGGTCGTCGACGAACCTTCAGACCGCGTCACTCGTGTATCTCGCCCTCATCCTGCTCGTGTTCTCGCTCGTCGCGAACATCTCGGCGCAACTCATCGTGCGCCGCGTCGCGCGGAGGCACGGGATCACGCGCGGAGGCCACGCGTGAGCGCGCAGGGCCTCACCGGGCCCGGGCTCCGCGTCGACCGGCTGCCGCGGCGCCGGCGGGTCAACCGCGCCATGGAGCTGCTCGCGTGGCTCGCGGCTGCGATTGCGATCGCGATCCTCGCGATCGTCGTCTACTCGGTGGCACGCAGGGGGGCCAGCGAGCTCAACCTCAACCTGTTGACGAAGGACCCGATCCCGTTCAGCTTCGGGAACCAGCCGCAGGGTCTCGCCAACGCCTTCGTCGGGACGCTGGTCATCGTCGGCATCGCAATCCTGATGGCGCTGCCGGTGGGCATCCTCGTCGCGATCTACCTGAACGAGTTCGCGCCGGCGGCGATCCGCAACGGCGTCAGCATGGTGCTGGACGTCCTCAACGGCGTGCCCGCGATCGTGATCGGGATCTTCGTCTACGGGCTGATCGTCGTCGGCCACGGCCAGAGCGCAATCGCAGGCTCGTTCGCGCTCGCATGCCTGATGCTGCCTCTGGTGGCGCGCGCGACGATGGAGGTGCTCGCGCTCGTGCCGAACGCGCTGCGCGAGGCCGGCCTCGGTCTCGGCATCCCGCGCTGGCGGACGACGCTCAGCATCGTGGTCCCGCAGACAGTCGGTGGAATCGTCACCGGCACGGTGCTCGCCGTCGCGAGGGTGGCCGGCGAGACGGCGCCGCTGCTCTTCACCACGTCCTTCGTCGGCACCCAGACGCACTGGGATCCACACCACGCGCTCCAGTCGGTGCCCGTCGCGATCTTCGAGCTCTCCGAGTCGGCCGACCCGCAAGATCACGCGCGTGCGTGGGCAGCGGCGCTCGTCCTGCTCATCTTCATCCTGATCGCCAGCCTCGGCGCCCGCTGGGTCGCCACCCGTAGCCGCGCCAAGATGGCCGCCCGTTGATGGAAGGAGACGAGGACATGTCGACTACGATCGAGCCCACCGTGCGAGTCGAGACGGCACGCCGACAGCCCATGCCGCCGCGCGAGCGGCTCGAGACGATCTTCGCCGTCGACGGCCTCGACGCGATCTACAGCGGCAAGACGGCGGTGAAGGGCGTGACGATGGAGGTCTACAAGAACCTCGTCACTGCGATCATCGGCCCTTCCGGCTGCGGCAAGAGCACGTACATCCGCTGCTTCAACCGCATGAACGACCTCATCCCCGGGTTCACGCAGACCGGGACGATTCGCTACGCCGGCCAGGACATCTGCGGCTCGGACGTCGACCCGGTCGCGGTCCGCCGGAACATCGGCATGGTCTTCCAGCGGCCGAACCCGTTCCCGAAGTCGATCCAGGACAACGTCGCCTGGGGCCTCAAGGTGCTCGGGATGAAGGACGACCTGAACGACCGGGTCGAGCGCGCGCTGACGCGGGCCGCGCTCTGGGACGAGGTGAAGGACCGGCTGAAGGCGAGCGCGCTGTCGCTCTCCGGCGGCCAGCAGCAGCGGCTGTGCATCGCGCGCGCGATCGCCGTCGAGCCGGACGTCGTGCTCATGGACGAGCCGGCGTCGGCGCTCGACCCGATCGCGACGCAGGCGATCGAGCAGCTGATGCACGACCTGAAGAGCGAGTACACCTTCGTGATCGTCACGCACAACATGCAGCAGGCCGCGCGCGTCGCCGACATGACCGCGTTCTTTTCGATCTCTCAGGGCGAGGAGGGCCAGCGCTACGGCGAGCTGATCGAGTACGACGCGACCGAGAGGATCTTCACCGCTCCGTCCGACAAGCGGACGGAGGATTACGTCACCGGGCGCTTCGGCTAGCGGTCAGTCGCCATGGGCCGGGCTCGGCCTTGACAAATCGAGGATCGTCGATACGATTAGATCGATGAACTTCGATACAACGCCAACGGCAATCTCGTGCTGCGCGCCGCTCGCGGCGCCGGCAATCGACGACGCCGAGGCGATCGCGACCGCGGAGATCTTCCGCGCCCTCGGCGATCCGGCGCGGGTGAGGATCGTCAACCTCCTCGCGACGAGCCGCGAGCCGGTCTGTGCGTGCGAGCTGTACGAGCCGCTCGGCCTTTCGCAGCCGACCGTTTCCCATCATCTGAAGAAGCTGACCGACGCCGGGCTGCTCGAGCGCGAGCAGCGCGGCAAGTGGGCCTTCTTCTCGCTGAAGCGCGATGCCGTCGAGAAGCTCGCGGCCATCGCCGACCTGAAAGGGGTGTGTTGTCGATGACCACGACCGCTGACGACCTGCGCGAGGAAGTCCGGCGCCGCTATGCGGAGTCGGCTCGCGCGGTCACGGAGGCTTCCGGCGGCTGCGGCGGCGGCGCCTGCTGCTCGGGCGAGAGCGCGAGCAGCGCGACGCAGGCGCAGTTCGGGGACGCGCTCTACGACGCGGAGCAGCGCGGCGAGCTGCCCGACGCGGCGGTGCTGGCGTCGCTCGGCTGCGGCAACCCGGTTGCGGTCGCCGAGCTCCGCGAAGGCGAGACCGTGCTCGACCTCGGCTCGGGCGGCGGCATCGACGTGATCCTGTCCGCGAAGCGGGTCGGCCCGACCGGGACGGCGTACGGGCTGGACATGACCGACGAGATGCTCGCCCTCGCCCGCCAGAACGCGGCCGACGCGGGCGTCGCCAACGTGCACTTCCTGAAAGGGATCATCGAGCAGATCCCGCTCCCGGCGAGCTCGGTGGACGTCGTGATCTCGAACTGCGTGATCAACCTCTCGACCGACAAGGCAGCCGTGCTGACCGAGATCGCACGCGTGCTCAAGCCGGGCGGCCGCGTCGGCGTCAGCGACGTCGTCGCGGAGGACCGGCTCAGCGCCGAGGACCGGGCAGAGCGCGGCTCGTACGTCGGGTGCATCGCCGGGGCGCTCTCACAGACCGAGTACGTCGCCGGGCTGGAGGCGGCCGGGTTCGAGGACGTGAGCGTGGAGTTCACGCACGAGGTCGCCGACGGCATGCACGGCGCGATCGTCAAGGCGCACAAGACCGAGCTGCCGGCGGCGAAGGGACTGCCCGTGCTCCAGCCTGCCGCGCAGGCCGGCTGCTGCTGAGCTCAGGCGAGCAGCGCGCGGAGCGCCGCCAGGGGCTCTTCCCGGATCCGGAAGTACGCCCAGCTGCCGCGCTGCTCGCGCTCGACGAGGCCCGCCTGCAGGAGGACCTTCAAGTGATGGCTGACCGTCGGCTGGCTCAAGCCGAGCGGCTCCGTCAGGTGGCAGACGCACGCCTCGTGACCCGGCTGGGCCTGGATCAGGCTGAGCAGCCGCAGCCGCGAGGGGTCGGCGATCGCCTTCAGCGCCGCCGCGAGCTGATCGGCGTCGCCGGGCTCGAGCGGCGCCTGCAGCAGCGGCGGGCACGACGGGGCGATGGTCGCGATCGTCTGCACGGGGTGCATATTGACAGACATCGATGCCCTTGTCATCATGCCGGCGGAGGAGATCGATTGTCGTCGATACCGAGGAGGCCGGCATGTCGCAGGCGCTCGATCCGGTCACGCAGCACCACGTCGACCAGGCGGCCGACCGGCTGGCCGAGGAGTTCGCCGGGATCTTCGCCCAGGAGACGATTGCCCGCTACATCGCGGAGTCGCTGAACATGCTCGAGGGGGCGAGGATCAACGTGTTCGTCCCCGTGCTCGCGCATCGCTTCGCACGCGAGCGGCTGCGCGCGCTCGGGCAGGCCGAAGGAGTTCTCGGGAAGGACCAGCCGGAGGTGCTGTTCGTCTGCGTCCACAACGCCGGGCGCAGCCAGATGGCCGCCGGCCTCGTGAAGTTGCGCGCGCGGGGCAAGGTCCACGTGCGCACCGCCGGCTCCGCCCCGTCCGACGAGATCGACCCGGCCGTGGTCGAAGCGATGAAGGAGGTCGGCGTCGACGTCGGAGACGAGTTCCCGAAGCCGCTTACCGACGAGGTCGTGCGCGCTGCCGACGTGGTGATCACGATGGGCTGCGGCGACGCCTGTCCGATCTACCCGGGCAAGCGCTACGAGGACTGGGACCTCGACGATCCGGCCGGGCTGGAGCTCGACACGGTGCGGATCATTCGCGACGAGATCGACCGGCGCGTCGGCGCACTACTGGGCGATTTGCTCTCAGGGTGAGCCGGCGGGTACAGATCGGCATCAACGGCTTCGGCCGGATGGGGCGACTCGCGCTGCGGGCCGGCTGGAAGTCGCCGGACCTCGCCTTCGTGCACGTGAACGAGCCGCACGGGGACACGGCCACGGCTGCCCACCTGCTCGAGTTCGACTCCGTCCACGGACGGTGGCCTCGCCGGATCGAAGCTGCGAACGACCGGCTCGCGATCGACGGCGTGGAGCTCGGGTACAGCCGCGGCGCCGAGCCCGGCGCCGTGCCGTGGGGCGAGCTCGGCGTCGAGATCGTGCTCGAGTGCTCGGGGATGTTCCGGACGCGCGCGACGCTCGACCCGTACTTCGAGCAGGGCGTGCGCAAGGTGGTCGTGGCGGCGCCCGTCAAGGACGGGGCGCTGAATGTCGTCGTGGGCGTCAACGACGACCTCTACGACCCGGAGCTGCACGACGTCGTCACGGCCGCGTCGTGTACGACCAACTGCCTGGCGCCGGTGGTGAAGGTGATCCACGAGGCGATCGGCATCCGGCACGGCTCCATCACCACGCTGCACGACATGACCAACACGCAGACGATCGTCGACGCTCCGCACAAGGACCTGCGCCGGGCACGGGCCGCGTCGTTGTCGCTGATCCCGACAACGACGGGATCGGCCACGGCGATCGGCCTGATCTTCCCCGAGCTCGAGGGACGGCTGAACGGGCTCGCGGTCCGCGTACCGCTGCTCAACGCCTCGCTCACCGACTGCGTGTTCGAGGTCGCCCGGCCGACGTCCGTCGAGGAGGTGAACGGGCTGCTGGCCGCTGCCGCCGCCGGCCCGCTCGAACGGATCCTCGGCTATGAGACACGGCCGCTCGTCTCGGTCGACTTCAAGGACGACCCGCGCTCGGCGATCGTCGACGCGCTCTCGACGATGGTCGTCGACGAGACGCAGGTGAAGGTTCTCGCCTGGTACGACAACGAGTGGGGCTACGCCAACCGGCTCGTCGAGTTGGTGGAGATCGTCGCGTGAGGACCGGCGACCTCCGCAACTACGCCGTCGTCACGGGCGCCTACTGGGTCGACACGATCGTCGACGGCGCGATCCGGCTGCTCATCCTCTTCTACTTCGACCAGCTCGGCTACTCACCGTTCGCGCTCGCGTCGCTGTTCCTCTTCTACGAGATCTTCGGCATCGTCACCAACCTGGTCGGCGGCTGGCTGGCGGCGCGTCTCGGCCTCAAGGCCACGCTCCTGATGGGCCTCGGCACCCAGATCTGCGCACTCACCATGCTGGCCGTCGCGCCCAGGTCGGTGCTGGTCGTCCCCTACGTGATGACGACCCAGGCGCTCTCCGGGATCGCGAAGGACCTGACCAAGATGAGCTCGAAGAGCGCCGTCAAGCTCGTCGTCCCCGAGAACGCCCCTGCGGCCCTCTTCCGCTGGGTAGCGATCCTCACGGGCTCCAAGAACGCGCTGAAGGGCGTCGGCTTCTTCGTCGGAGGCGCGCTGCTGACCGTGGCCGGCTTCCGTCCGGCGCTGGTGATCCTGCTCGCGCTCGAGTTCGCCGCCATCGCCGGGGTGGTGGCCTTGATGCGCGGCGCGCTCGGTCGCGCCGACCGGAAGGCCAAGTTCACCCAGATGTTCTCCAACAACCCCGCCGTGAACATGCTCGCCCGGGCGAGGCTCCTGCTCTTCGCCTCGCGGGACGTCTGGTTCACGATCGGCTTGCCGGTCTTCCTCTACACGAAGCTCGGCTGGAGCTTCTGGCAGGTCGGCGGCTTCCTTGCAATCTGGGTGATCGGCTACGGGATCGTGCAGGCCTCGGTGCCGGGGTTCCTGCGCCGTGGTCGGCATGCGCAGCCGAACGGCGGCACCGCCGTCCGGCTCGCATTCATGCTCGCCGCGTTCCCGGCCGGGATCGCGATCGCGCTGCGGGCCGGCGCCGATCCGACGATCGCGCTCGTCGTCGGCCTGGCCGCGTTCGGCGTCGTCTTCGCAATGAACTCCACCGTCCACTCCTTCCTCATCCTCTCGTACGCCGACCGCGACAAGGTCGCGATGAACGTGGGCTTCTACTACATGGCCAACGCCGGCGGAAGGCTGGCCGGGCTGATCCTCTCCGGCGCTCTCTACGAGTGGCGCGGCCTCGACGCCTGCCTGTGGGCCTCGGACGCATTCGTGCTCGGCGCGGCGCTCATCTCGCTGCTCCTGCCGCGGGGCGTCCACGAGCGGCGGGAGTTGCCGGCCGCTCCCGCCGAGCAGGTGCAGGCGTGACCGTCACCGCCCCGCACCGGCCCTTCGTAGGGGCGCCGGAGCAGGCTGCGGTGCTCAGGAGGCTCTCGCGGCTCGACCGCTTCCTACCGCTCTGGATTGCGCTCGCGATGGCGGTCGGCCTGGGACTCGGCTCGCTGGTCCCGAGCTTGAACGACGGCCTCGACAAGCTCCAGGTCGGCACCGTCTCGCTTCCGATCGCTGCGGGGCTGCTGCTGATGATGTACCCGGTGCTCGCGAAGGTCCGGTACGAGGAGCTCGGGAAGATGAGCCACGACGGAGTCAGCAACCGCCGCTTCTTCGGCACGTCGCTCGTGCTCTCGTGGGTCGTCGGCCCGGCGCTGATGTTCGCACTGGCCTGGCTCCTCCTGCGCGACCAGCCCGCATATCGCACGGGTGTGATCATCGTCGGCCTGGCGCGCTGCATTGCGATGGTGCTGATCTGGAACGACATCGCCAAAGGCGACCGCGACCGCGCAGCGGTGCTGGTCGTGTTCAACGCGCTCTTCCAGGTCGTCGCGTACTCGCTGCTCGGCTACTTCTACTTGACGGTTCTCCCGGGCTGGCTGGGCCTCGACACGCAGGGGTTCGAGGTCGGCATCTGGCAGGTCGCGCGCACGGTGCTGATCTTCCTCGGCATCCCGCTCGCCGCCGGCTATGCGACCAGGCGCATCGGGCTGCGCCGCCGCGGCCGCGACTGGTACGAGCGTGAGTTCATCCCGCGGATCGCGCCGATCACGCTCTACGGCCTGCTGTTCACGATCGTGCTCCTGTTCGCGATCCAGGGCGACAAGATCACCTCGCAGCCGCTCGACGTCGCGCGCATCGCGCTCCCGCTACTCGCCTACTTCGCCGTCATGTGGACAGCGGGCTTCGCGGCGGGAAAGCTGCTCGGGTTCCCGTACCCGCAGACGGCGAGCCTCTCGTTCACCGTCGCGTCGAACGACTTCGAGCTGGCGATCGCCGTCGCCGTCGGCGTCTTCGGCGCCACCTCCGGCCAGGCGCTCGCCGGCGTCGTCGGCCCGCTGATCGAAGTGCCCGTGCTCGTCTCGCTCGTCTACGTCGCGCTCTGGGCGCGGCGGTTCTTTCCGGGTACCGAAGCGACCGCGTAGCTCTCAGCGGGCGTCACAACAACTGCGACCAGGTCGCGACGTCGTCGCGACCTGGTCGCTGCCGTAGACCTCAGGCGGAGGGGAACCGGCAGACGATCTCGAGCCCCCGGCCGGGCCCGCCGCGTGCCTCGACGGTGCCGTGTGCCGAGGTGACGATGTGCTTCACGATCGCGAGCCCGAGGCCGGTGCCGCGTGACGTGCGGGCCTGGTCGGCACGGTAGAAGCGCTCGAACAGGCGGAGCAGGTCGCCCTCCTCGACGCCCTTGCCGTCGTCGGCGACGACGAGCAGCGGACCCGCGCCCTCGTGCGAGATGGTCAGGGTGCACGTGCTGCCCGGGCCCGCGTAGCGGATCGAGTTCGCGACGAGGTTCTCGACCACGACGCGCAGCATCCGCGGCCGCAGGGGCAGCTCGACCCCGGGACCGCCGCTGAGGATGAGGGTCACCTCCGCGTGCTCGGCCCGGTCGGCGAACGCCGCGATCGTCTCCTCGGCGATCGGGAGGGCACGGGTGCGCCCGAGCGAGACGACCTCCCGCCCCGTCTCGAGCTCGCCGAGGAAGAGCACGTCGTCGATCAGGTCGCGCGTCTGCTCGATCTCCTGGCGCGCCTGCTCGACGAGGTCGTCGACGTCGGCGCCGGGCAGAGTGGCGGTCTCGAGCAGCACGAGCAGCCGCGCGAGCGGCGTGCGCAGCTCGTGCGAGACGGCGGCCGTGAAGCCGGCCCGGAGCTCCTGGTAGGCCGACAGCTCCGGCAGGGCCGCGAGGTAGAGCACGAGCAGCGACGGCTCCACCGAGAGGGCGTCCTCGCCGATCCGGCGGCCGGGCGCGACGTCGCCGAGCAGGCCGACGGCCGCCGGGCTCGCGGCGACGAGCCGGCGCTCGTCGTCGAGGACGACGACGGGCTCCGCCAGCGACTCGACCAGAGCCCTGACCCGTGCTGCCTCGTCGTTCACCACACCTTCACCACTCTTTCACCCTTCGGCGACCCGTCGGCATCCGGCGGAACTCGATAATGACACCATGCCCAAGGTGCTCATCGTCGAGGACGACGAGGTTATCGCCCAGGGAATGGCGCGGCACCTCGGCGCCGCCGGCTTCGACGCCACGTGGGTCGGAAACGGCGACCAGGGGCTGGCACGGCTCCGCTACGAGAAGCCCGACGCCTGCGTGCTCGATCTCATGCTCCCGGGGCTCGACGGCTGGAAGCTGATCGAGACCGTCCGCGCCGAGGGGATCGCGACGCCGATCGTCGTGGTCTCGGCCCGCGGTACCGAGTACGACCGGGTGCACGCGCTCGAGATCGGGGCCGACGACTACCTCGTGAAGCCGTTCTCGATGAAGGAGCTCGTGGCCCGCGTGCGCGCGGCCGCGCGCCGGGGGATTCGCCGCGAGGAGACGCCGCGCGGCGAGCCGATCGAGATCGAGGAGCTGCTGATCGACCCGCGCGAGGTGCAAGCGTACATCGACGGCGAGAGCGCCGAGCTGACCCCGACGGAGTTCCGCCTGCTCTACCAGCTCGCGCTGGACCGCGGCCGCGTGTCGACACGCGACGAGCTGCTCCAGAAGCTGTGGGGCCGGCGGGAGTCGCACCGCGACCGCACCGTGGACGTCTTCGTCCGTCGGCTGCGGGAGAAGATCGACCGGCGCGCCTCGCGCCACACCTTCATCCAGACGCGCTACGGCGTCGGCTACAAGCTCGAGGCGATCCCGAAGGATCGCGCCGCCGCCGGCAGCGGCCGGTAGCCGCTCCGTCACCCGGCGTTCACCGGAGCGAAGCCCATGGGGCGTCCGCATGCGCCCACGATCACTGCGATGCGGTTCGCCGTCGTCGCCCAGCGAAGCACCGAGACGAACGAGGCGCTCGCCGGCGCCGCCGCCGCTCTGGGCCTGGACTCGGCGGTGCTGTCCCCGCGCGACGCGCTGCGTTTCCTCGAGCCGGGCGACGTGGCGCTCGGGCGGCTCGACGTGCGCGAGGGATTGGACGGAATCGAGGGCGGCATGCACGAGCTCGAATGGCTGGCCAACGCGGGGATCGACCTCCTGAACCCGGCGGGCGCGCTCGCGCTCGCGCACGACAAGCTGCTCACCGCACGCGCCCTGCGCGTCGCCGGCCTGCCGCATCCGCACACGTGGCTGATCGCCCCGGGGCAGCCGTCGTCCGCGCCGGAGCTGCCGCTCGTCTTGAAGCCGCGCTTCGGCAGCTGGGGCCGCGACGTCATGCTCTGCCGCACGCGCGAGGAGCTCGACGAGGCGCTCACCCAGGTGGCGTCGCGGGCGTGGTTCCGCGACCACGGCGCGCTCGTGCAGGAGCTCGTGCCGCCGCAGGGCTGGGACCTGCGCGTCCTCGTCGCCGGCGGACGGGTCGTCGGCGCCGCCCGCCGCGTCGCCGCGTCGGGCGAGTGGCGGACGAACGTGGCGCTCGGCGGCCGGGTCGAGAAGGCCGCGCCGCCGCCGCTGGCGCGAACGCTCGCGCTGGCCGCGGCCGCAGCGATCCGCGCCGACTTCGTCGGCGTCGACCTGCTCCCGACGAGCAACGGCTACGTGATCGCCGAGCTGAACGGCGCCGTCGACATCCGCCCGTCGTACGCCTTCGACGTCGAGGACGTGTACGGCGAGTCCGTGCTCGAGCTCCTGCGGGCCGCGCGCGACCGCAGCGTCTTGGCTGCGAGCTGAGGCGGAAGGTCTACGACTGCGACCAGGTCGCGACCTAGTCGCGACCTGGTCGCCTGCCGTAGACCGTTTCCCCTCCCTGCGGCCGAAGCCCCGTCTCGACCATGCGCCGGCCGTCGGCCTGGTAGACGACGTCGACGGTCTCGTGCTTGCGGTACGAGCCGACGACGCCGAGCCCCATGAAGGCCCACCGCCAGAAGCCGAGCCGGCCCTCCTGGGCGATCGGGCGCCGGAAGAGGAGCGTCCGGCCGGCGACCTCGTAATCGACGCCACGAGCCTGCCGGACGCCGTTGACGAACACCTCGAACTCGCCCGGGACATGGGGCGGGAGATCGACGCGCGTTTCCTCGTCCACGGCCGTAGAATGCCTACTCGGGTGCGCCGGAAGCTGTTGCTGCTGACGTTCGTGGGGATCGCCGTGCTGGTCGCGGCGGGCGTCGCGTCGGCTGCGAACGGCGGCTTCACGCCTCCGGCCCCGCACTCGCCGAACGCCGTCAAGACGAACGACGCGTACGACGTGATCCTCGGCTTCACGGGCGCGATCTTCCTGCTCGTCGAAGGGGTGCTCGTCACCTTCATCTGGAAGTACCGCGGCCGCGGCCGCAGCCGGACGGACGAAGGCGTGCAGGTGCACGGCCACGCACGGCTCGAGCTGATCTGGACCGTGATCCCCGTGATCATCCTCTGCGTGATCGGGCTCGTCGTCTTCTACGAGCTGCCCGGGATCTCGAACGCGCCCGCGGCTGCGAATCCGCTGCGCATCACGGTGGAAGGGCACCAGTTCTACTGGCAGTTCGACTACCCGAACGGGGCGCGCTCGATCAACGACCTCTACGCGCCCGTCGGCCAGGTCGTCGACCTGACGGTCGTCTCCTCGGACGTGATCCACAGCTGGTGGATCCCGGAGCTCGGCGGCAAGATCCAGGCGATTCCGGGCCGGACGAACCGGTTCTGGTTCAAGGCCGACCGGCAGGGCACGTACACCGGCCAGTGCGCCGAGCTGTGCGGCCTCTACCACGCGAAGATGGAGGCGCGCGTCATCGTCGGGACGAGCGCGGACTACACGCGCTTCGTCACGTCGACCGCGAAGACCGACCTCGGCCGCGCCGAGTTCCAGGGCGCCTGCGCAACGTGCCACGGGATGCAGGGCCAGGGCGGCTACGGGCCCAACCTCGCGAGCAACCCGCTGCTGACCCAGCCGTCCGCGCTGGCGTCGATCGTCCGTAACGGCCGCAACCTCATGCCGGCGGTCGGCGACACCTGGACGAAGCAGCAGATGCAGGCGCTCGCGCAGTACGTCAAGGCGCACGTCTACACGGGAGCGGCGCCAAGTGGCGGCTAGATCGGAAGCCGTGTACCCGGTCACGTGGAAGAGCGGCCGCGTCGCACGCTGGCTCGTCACCGTGGACCACAAGCGGATCGGGATCATGTACATCGCGACCTCGCTGTTCTTCTTCGTGATCGGCGGCATCCTCGCCGTGCTGATGCGGGCCCAGCTTGCCACGCCGAACGAGTCGATCCTGACGAAGAACTCGTACGACGAGGTGATGACGATGCACGGCACGACGATGATCTTCCTCGTCATCGTCCCGATCATGGCCGGCTTCGGCAACTACCTCGTGCCGCTGATGATCGGCGCGCGCGACATGGCGTTCCCCCGCCTCAACGCGCTCTCGTACTGGCTCTTCCTGCTCGGCGGCGTGGTGCTCTGGTCGAGCTGGTTCGCCACCGGCGGCACCGCCAAGGCCGGCTGGTGGTCGTACCCGACGCTGTCCGAGTCGCAGTTCAGCCCTGGTCACGGCCAGGACTACTGGATCCTGAGCATCCACATCCTCACGCTCTCGTCGCTCGCAACCGCGATCAACCTCGTGGTCACGATCGTGAACATGCGCACCCGCGGCATGAGCTGGATGCGGCTGCCGCTGTTCGTCTGGGCGATGCTCGTGTACGGGATCCTGCTGCTCGTGGCGCTGCCGACGGTGTCCGCAGCAGTGACCTTGCTCCTGCTCGACCGGCAGGCGGGCACGCACTTCTTCATACCGTCGCACGGCGGGAGCGTCGTGCTCTACCAGCACATGTTCTGGTTCTTCGGGCACCCCGAGGTCTACATCATGGCGCTGCCCGCGTTCGGGATGATCTCGGAGATCCTTCCCATCTTCTCGCGCAAGCCGATCTTCGGGTACAAGGCGGTCGCGTTCTCGACGGTCGGGATCGGGTTCTTCTCGATGCTCGTGTGGGCGCACCACATGTTCACGACGGGGCTCGGCACCGGGCTCGACAGCTTCTTCATGATCTCGTCGATGGTGATCGCAGTCCCGACCGGGATCAAGATCTTCAACTGGATCGCGACGACGTGGGGCGGCAACCTCATCTTCGACACGCCGATGCTCTTCGCGCTCGGCTTCCTCGCGCTCTTCACGATGGGCGGCCTGTCGGGAATCTTCCTCGCCGCGTTTCCCGTCGACTGGCAGGTGAACGACAGCTACTACGTCGTCGCGCACTTCCACTACGTCGCGTTCGGGGGCGTCGCCTTCGCGATCTTCGGCGGCCTCCACTACTGGTGGCCGAAGATGTTCGGGCGGATGCTCGACGAGCGGCTCGGCAAGGTGAGCTTCTGGCTCATGTTCGTCGGCTTCAACCTGACGTTCCTGCCGCAGCACATGCTGGGCCTGCTGGGCATGGCCCGCCGCGTCTACACGTACAGCCACGGCGGGCTCTGGGAGTGGTACAACCTCACGTCCACGATCGGCTCGGGCGTGCTCACGATCGGCGTCGCCGTCTTCGTCGCGAACGTCTGGATCGCTCACGGGCTGCGCAAGGGCGTGCGCGCCGGCAACGACCCGTGGCTCGCCGACACGCTCGAGTGGTACACGACCTCGCCGCCGCCGGAGCACAACTTCGACTCCGTCCCCTACGTGACGAGCGCACGGCCGCTGCGCGACCTGCGGCGCCGCCTCGCGGAGCAGACGTGAACACGCGCATCGCACCCGGCCCGTGGCTGCGGCTGACGGCGCTCGCCGCAGCGGCGGGAACGCTGCTCGCCACCGTCTCCGGCGCGGCCCACCTCGGCACGGCGCACCGGCTGCTCGCGGCCCTGGTCGCGCCGCCGCTCGCCGCGCTGCTCGTCGCCGCCTGGCTCTCGCACCGCCGGCTCGTGCCCGGCGTGCTCGCGTCGGCGGCGCTCTTCACGGCGGCGGCCGCGGTGCCCGAGCGCCACCTGCACGCGGCGTTCGCCGCCTGGGCGCTCGCGGGGCTCGTCGTCGTCTCGGTGCAGAGCATGCGCGGGGAGCGCGTCCCGTGGGGCTCCTGGCGCGACTACGTGACGCTGACGAAGCCTCGGATCATGACGCTGCTGCTGATCACGGGCTTCTGCGGGATGATCGTCGGCGCACGCGGCTGGCCCGGGACGGCCACCGCCGCCGCCGCGATGGCCGGGCTGGCGCTCGCCTGCGGCGGCGCGAGCGCGCTGAACCACGTGCTCGACCGTGACATCGACCCGCTGATGGGCGAGCGGACGAAGCGCCGCCCGGTGGCCTCGGGCCGCGTCGCGCCGAGCCGCGCGCTCGAGTTCGGGCTGGCGCTGTCGGCGTTCTCGTTCGTGCTGCTCGCGAGCGCCGTCAACCTGCTCACGGCCGTGCTCGCGCTCGTCGGCAATCTCTTCTACGTGCTCGTCTACACGCGCTGGCTGAAGCGGACGACCTCGCAGAACATCGTCATCGGCGGCGCCGCCGGCGCCGTGCCGCCGCTCGTCGGCTGGGCGGCCGCAACCGGCCACATCACCGTCGCCGCCCTGATCCTGTTCGCCATCGTCTTCGTCTGGACGCCGCCCCACTTCTGGGCGCTCGCGATCCTGATCAAGGACAACTACGCCGCGGCGAAGGTGCCGATGCTGCCGGTCGTCCGCGGCGACCGGGAGACGGCGCGTCAGATCGTCCTCTACTCGCTCGGCCTCGTCGCGGTGACGCTGCTGCCCTGGGCCTGGGGAACGGTCGGGCTGCTCTACCTCGCCTCGGCGCTCGCCCTGGGCGCCGTCTTCGTCTGGCTGGCCGAGCGGCTGCGCCGCAACACAACCCCGCGCGGCGCGATGCTGCTCTTCCACTACTCGCTCGCCTACCTCGCGCTGCTCTTCGCAGCCATGGCCCTCGACCTGGTGGTCTGATGGATCCCGAGCTCGCCCGCCGCAACATCCGCCTCGGCTGGCTCCTCTTCGCCGTCTTCTGCCTGCTCTTTGCGGGCTCGATCGGCGTCGCCTTCCTGTATCTGGCCTTCGACTAGGGGCTTCCCCTAAGAC
>Ga0265318_10000629_pt1 | contig 24327 bp, 23 predicted proteins | sample 4821metaG_FD_192431 | JGI IMG/M metagenome (GOLD analysis project Ga0265318, IMG submission 192431) | Rhizosphere microbial communities from Carex aquatilis grown in University of Washington, Seatle, WA, United States - 4-8-21 metaG | ecosystem: Host-associated > Plants > Roots > Rhizosphere >... | reverse complement strand
TCGTGGGCGATGATGTGGCTCATCATCGCGTTGATGAGGCTGTTGTCCGTTCCCGGCTTGTGCTTGATGTGGATGTCGGCCCGCTTGGCCATCCACGTGTCGCGTGGATCGCACACGATCAGACGGGCGCCCTTGCGGAGGGCCTTCTTCATCTCCAACCCGACCACCGGGTGGGCCTCGGTGGGGTTGGCTCCGATCAGGAACATCGTCTGGACGTTCTTGATCTCACCGATGGCGTTGGTCATCGCCCCGGAGCCGAAGGCCGAAGCGAGCCCGGCAACGGTCGGCGCGTGACAGGTCGTAGCGCACTGGTCCACGTTGTTTGTCTTGCCGGCCATGCGCGCGATCTTCTGCATCAGGTAGTTCTCTTCGTTGGTGCACCGGGCCGAGCTGAGGAACGCGATCCCCTCGGGCCCGTGCGTGTCGCGGGCAGCAGCCAGGCCATCGGCCGCAACGCGGATGGCCTCCTCCCAGGAGGCGTCCCGCAGGGCACCGTTCTCCCGGATTTGCGGCGTCGTCAGGCGCTCCGGGGAATGGATGAAATCGAAGGCGTACTTGCCCTTGACGCACAGGTTGCCGTCGTTCGGAAGGCAACCCGGCTCGCTGGTGACCCGGACGACGCGGTTCAGGCGGCGGTTGACGTTGAGGTCGATCTGGCAGCCGACGCCGCAGTAGGCGCAGGTCGTGCGGACCTGCTCGAGGTCGTTGGTGCGCCCGAGACCCTTGGCGCCCCTGTCGTAGAGCGCTCCCGTCGGACAGATGTTCACGCAACCGCCACAGAGCTCGCACGTGGAGTCATTGAGGTCGACGTCGAAGCCGGTCGTGACCTCCACCTGGCCGCTTCGCCCACGCAGGGTCAGCGCTTCGGCCATCTGTATCTCCTCGCAGAACCGGATGCATAGCTGGCAGCGCACGCACTTGGACGGGTCGTACTCGATGGCCTTGTTACCCGAGGAGTAGTTGTCGCGGCCGAACGGCAGCGCGATGTTCGGAAGGCTCGTCTCGCTCGCCTGGTACTCGTAGGCGTAGTCCTGCAACAGACATCCGCCGTCCATGTCGCAGGTGGTGCAGGCCACGCGGTGCTCGCTCAGCAACATCTCCAGCGTCGCCTTCCGTGAAGCGTGGGTGACTTCGGTGTTCGCGTGAACGACCATGCCGGGAGCCACCTGGCGCGTGCAGGAGGTCTGCAAGCCACGTTCACCGTCGATCTCGACGACGCAGAGCCGGCATGCGCCGGTCGGCGCGAGGCGGGGATCCGAGCACAGATGGGGGATGCGCACGCCCGCCTGGTTGGCGGCCTCCAGCACGGTCATGCCCGCGAGCGCGGTGACTCTCCGATCGTCGATCGTGAGCGTGACCAGCGAGGCGAGTTCCTCTTGCATATTCGCCTACTCCAGATCGCAGCGCAGGCAGCGCTGAGCTTCCAGACACGCGATGGGCGCCGAATAGCCCTGCGCGATCTCGTCGAAGGCCCCGTTCAGCTGTTCCGGGGAGAGCAGCGGTAACGGCTGCCGGTTGATCGCCATCGCCGATTCGCCCGGCATCACGGCTTCGGCGAGAACCCGTTCTGCCGGCAGCTCACCGGCTCCGCCGAGGAACATGTCGATCGCCCGCGCGGCGCGCTGTCCCGCTCCGATGGCCTGGATGATCGTCGAGGGTCCGGTAACGACATCGCCGCCCACGAACACCGGGCTTTCGCCGGAGCGCTGCGTCACCGAGTTGGCGCGGAACAGACGGCCGTCGACCTCGAGGCCCTCATATCCCTCGGCCAGTCCCAGGTCCGCCTGCTGGCCGATGGCAACGATGACGCGATCGACGTCGATCGAGCTCTCGCTGCCCGTCACCGGTATCGGCCGGCGGCGCCCCTGCTCATCGGCTTTCCCCAGCTCCATCTCGACGCAGCGGACCTTCGCAACCCGGCCGTTGCCTTCGATCGAGACCGGCGCCGACAGGAAGTGCATCTTCACACCCTCCACGATGGCGTCCTCGACCTCTTCGGCCAGCGCCGGCATCTCCTCGCGGCTGCGGCGGTAGAGCACGGTGACGGACTCGGCCCCGAGTCGGATGGCCGTGCGCGCCGCGTCTATGGCCGCATTTCCGCCTCCGACCACGACGACATGGCCGTCAACCTCGGCCAGCGTGCCGGAGTTGGCCTTGCGGAGGAACGCCAGCGTGTCCTCCACTCCGTCCAGATCTTCACCGGGAATCTCGAGCTCTGCGCTCTCCTGCGCCCCGATCGCCACGAACACCGAGTCGAAGCCGGCGTCGAGCAGTTCCTGGATGGAGTCGACCTTGCGACCCGGTTCGATCGTCACACCCGCGCGGCGGATGTACTCGACATCGCGCGCCAGCACATCACGTGGCAGACGGAAGGCAGGGATGCCGGTGATGAGCGCGCCGCCGATCGTCTCGTCCTTCTCCAGGACGGTCACCTCGCGGCCCATCAAGGACAGGAAGTACGCCGCCGTGAGCCCAGCCGGTCCAGCGCCGATCACCGCGACTCGCCCTTCGCGCGGTCCCTTCCAGACGGGCGGTGTGCCGACCTCCTTGACCTCGTCGCTCGCGAAGCGCTTCAGGTTGCGGATCGCGACCGCCTCGTCCAGGTCGGCGCGTCGGCAGAACATCTCGCAGGGGTGGTCGCACGCGCGGCCGCACACGGACGGGAACGGGTTTCGACGGCGGATCGTCTCGAGCGCCTCTGCAGGCCGGCCTTCCTTGATCAGGGCCACGTACTCCGGCACGTTGACGTGGGCGGGACAGGCCGCGACGCAGCTCGTTCCCACCATCTTCTTGCAGGAGTTCGCCGCGCAACGCCTCTCGACGATGTGCGCCACGTACTCGTCGCGGAAATGGCGGATGGTCGACAGGACCGGGTTCGCCGCGGTCTGGCCGAGTCCGCACAGCGACCCCTCCGTGACGGCCTTGCCCAGCCTCTCGAGCCGATCGATGTCCTCCAGCTCGCCCTCGCCCTCGGTGATACGAACGAGGATGTCGTACATCTGCCGGGTGCCGATCCGGCATGGCGCGCACTTGCCGCAGGATTCGTCCTTGACGAACTCCGTGAAGAACCTCGCGATGTCCACCATGCAGTTGGACTCGTCCATCACGACCATGCCGCCGGAGCCCATGATCGCGCCCGCTTCCTTGACGGAGTCGTAGTCGATCGGCAGATCCAGGTACCGGGCCGGGACACATCCGCCCGACGGTCCTCCCATCTGCGCGGCCTTGAAATGCCGCCCGTTCGGGATTCCGCCGCCGACCCCGAACACGATCTCGCGAAGGGTGGTTCCCATCGGAACCTCGACGAGGCCGGTGTTGTTCACCTTGCCGGCCAGCGCGAAGATCTTCGTTCCCTTGGAGCCTTCGGTGCCGATACCGCGGTACCAGTCGCTGCCCTTCAGGACGATGAGCGGGACGTTCGCCAGAGTTTCCACGTTGTTGATGTTGGTCGGCTTGCCCCAGTAGCCCTTCACGGCGGGGAAGGGCGGGCGTGGGCGCGGCATCCCTCGTCGACCTTCGAGCGATGCGATCAGGGCCGTCTCCTCACCACAGACGAACGCGCCGCTTCCCCGGTGGATGGAGATGTCGAAATCGAATCCGGTCCCGAGGATGTCGTTGCCCAGGAGTCCCGCCTCGCGCGCTTGTTCCACGGCGATCTCCGAGTGGTGCACCGCCGTCGGGTACTCGGCGCGAACGTAGATGATCCCGTGCGAGGCGCCGATCGCGAACGCCGCGATCATCATGCCTTCGACGATGGCGTGCGGCGTACCTTCCAGAAGGCTCCTGTCCATGAAGGCGCCAGGGTCGCCTTCGTCAGCGTTGCAGATGAGGTATTTCGGCGAGCCCTCGGCCTCGCGGCAGAAACCCCACTTGACCCCGGTCAGGAAGCCCGCGCCGCCGCGCCCACGCAAGCCCGCGTCGCGCACCTCGTCGATGACCTGTTCCGGGGTCATCTCCGACAAGGCCTTGACCGCCGCCCCGTAGCCGTTGCGCGCGACATAGTCCTCGAGGTCGAGGGGGGCGAGGATCCCGTTCAGGCGGAGCACCTGACGCTGCTGCCGGCTGTAGAAAGGCAGATCGTGGTCGTGAGCGATCCTGGAACCGGTGGCGGGGTCCTCGTAGAGCAACCGCTCTACCGGCTCGCCGTTCAGCACGGTCTGCTCGAGGATCTCCGGCACATCCTCGGATCGCACGCTGGGGCAGAACACCCGCTCGGGAAGCGTCACGACGACAGGCCCCTTCTCACAGAAACCATGACAGCCGGTGGTCTTCACCGACACCTGGTCCTGCAGGCCGCGCCGGTCGATCTCGTTCTGGAAGGACTCCCGTATCCCCTCGGAACCGAAGGCACGGCAGTTGGTGTCGCCGCAGACGGTCACAACCTTCGCCTCGGGATCCAGCCGGGAGGCGAGCTCCTCCTGCCACTGACGGAAAGATTCGACGGACTCGCTCGGCTGCATCAGCTCAGGTCCCTATCCCGCCGACTCCGCGGCCTCGATCGATCGAAGCATCTGCTCGACACGCTCGGGAGTGACCTTGCCGGAGTACATGCCGTCGGCGACGACCACCGGCGACAACGCGCAAGCGCCCAGACAGGCCACGGTTTCGAAGGTGAACATGAGATCCTCGCTGGTCTCACCATCGGCCAGGCCCAGGTAGCTCTCCGCGGCTTGGATCACGCGCTTGCCGCCGCGAACGTGGCAGGCCGTGCCCCGGCACGCGAGAACCGTGTGCCGTCCGCGCTTCTCCAGATGGAAGTGGGAGTAGAAGGTGATCACGCCGTACATGCGACTCGTCGGGATTCCGGTGCGCTCGCTGACGTGATGCAGCACTTCGGCAGGCAGGTGCCCGTACTCGTCCTGGATCTGCTGGAGGAGTGGAATAAGGTCATCAGCCCTGACGGGCTGGAATCGCTCGAGGATCCCGTCCACGTCCGGACCACTTCGAGCCGGCACCCCTTCGGCGGCCACGATCGTCACCGCGACCTCCTCAACGCCCGCCGGCGGGTGCGAATGTCAGCACAGCACCAGGCTCGCACCCCGCCCACTCCAACCCATCGGCAACGACGCGCACACCCGTGCGGGAGAACTACGCACGCCCGAACTGGCTCGCGTTCACAGCCCTGGTCGACCGGATGCCGCTCGGGCTCGCCGGCCGCGCTTCAGTCGTCACTCAGTGGTCGGCGGAAAACCCAGAGCAGCCTCGAGGCCGCACCCGTGGGAGGCTCGTCGGCCGGGTCGGATGCGCCCAGCTTGGTCAACTTGCCCGCGGCCTCCTCGAGCCGGCCGAGAGCACGCGGCAGCGGAAAGGCCCCAGCCCGCTCCGGGCTCGTGGCCGCGACCGCCTCCGACGTGACGCCGACGAGCTCCCAGCCCTCGCGGCCGAACTCGTTGAGCGCCGCCGTGTAGTGCTGATCTCGCAGCGACACGACCCTGTATTCCCAGCGCTGCATCGGCGAAGCCTACGGCAGAGCACACTGCCGCTGAACCGACGTATGGACGCTTGACGGCGATTACACTTGACCACCCTGGAAAACGACCTCGATGCGATCGCCGCCGAGACGGCGTTCTCCGGCGTGGTACGCGTCGACGGTGCGGACGGGATCGAGCTGGCGAAGGCCTACGGCCTGGCACATCGCGGCTACGAGATCCCCAACGAGGTCGACACGCGCTTCGCGATCGCGAGCGGAACGAAGGGCCTGACTGCGCTCACCGTCGTGAGCCTGATCGAGGACGGTCTGCTCGAGCTCTCCACGCCGGCGCGCTCGGCGCTCGGCCGCGATCTTCCGCTCGTCGGCGACGACGTGACGGTCGAGCTGCTCCTCTCGCACCGGTCGGGCATCGGCGACTACCTCGACGAGGAGGCCGAGAACGACCTCGCCGACTACTTGATGCCGTTGCCGGTGCACGAGCTGGCGACGACCGAGCAGTACGTCGCCGTGCTCGACGGGCACGCGAGCAAGTTCGCTCCGGACGAGCGTTTCGCGTACTGCAACAGCGGCTTCGTCCTGCTGGCGCTGATCGCCGAGCGGACGAGCGGCGTGCCGTTCCACGAGCTCGTGCTGCGGCGCGTGTGCGAGCCGGCCGGAATGAACGACACGGCGTTCCTGCGCTCCGACGAGCTGCCGGGGAACACTGCGCTCGGCTACCTGATGATCGACGGCGTGTGGAGGGCGAACGTCTTCCATCTTCCGGTGCGAGGCAGCGGAGACGGCGGGATCTACACCACTGCCGCCGACGTCAGCGCTCTCTGGCGCGCGTTCTTCGCCGGCCGGATCGTGTCGACGGACTGGGTCGGTGAGATGGTGCGCGCCCGCAGCGAGGCGCCGTCACAGTCGATGCGCTACGGCCTCGGCTTCTGGCTGCACGCGTGTACCGACGCGGTACTGCTGGAGGGCTGCGACGCAGGCGTCTCCTTCCGCACGGTGCACGACCCACGCTCCGGCGTCACGCACACGGTGATTTCGAACACGACGGACGGCGCGTGGCCGATCGCCCGTTACCTCGACGAACGGGTTAGCTGATCGTCAGCGGCGCGCAGCTCCAGCGGCTGCGATTGCCGTTGAGGTCCTGCGCTCCCACGCAGAACGTCAGCGAGCCGCTGATCGTCGACGGCAGCGTGGCCGGGCCGCGCTGGAGCCGCCCGTCCCGCTCGCCCGCGAGGATGCCCCACTTCTTGAGCAGCTTCGTGCCGCTGAAGATCGCGTACGTCTCGCCGGCGAAGCCCCGGTCGTCCTTCGCGTAGTACTGGAGGTAGAACGTGCTCCCGCGCGTGCCGGCGCTCGCCACGGCCTTCACCGTCGGAGCCGTGTGGTCGCTCTTGAAGCGCTTGTCGGGTGGGATCTTCGGGTTCCGGGGAACGAGCCCGGTGAGAGGCGCCTTGACGGGCGCCGCCGGGGTGGTCGCCGGCGCCGCGGTGCCGCCCTTCCGGTCGAAGGCGACGTAGCACCCGTTGCCGGGCGAGTCGTCGATGCAGAGGCGGTTGTACGGACCGTCCGCGAGCGGCGGGGTCTGCGTCGAGTCGGACCACTGCGCGAGGTGAGCGTAGTAGGGGCCCTGTAAGCCGACGAGCGCACAGGCGCCCGGCACCTGGGCCTTCAGCAGCTGGCCGGTGTACTCGCGAATGCCGGAGACCGTCCCCGTGTAGCGGAAGTGGCCGATGACCATCCCGGCGGTCATCGTGCACTGCGGGTTGTCGTCCCAGGCCGACGCGCGCTCCAGAACGGAGAACGTGACGCCCTGAGGCGCGCCGGACTTGTAGGGCACGGTCGTGACGAGGTCGAATCCGTCCCCCGCGACCGCGATCGTGTGCAGCGGCATCGACGGGAGATCCGATCGTCTCGAGGTCAGCAGCCAGCTGCCCGTGATCGGATCCGCGGCGTTCAGCTTCGGCGCCTGCGTCGTGCGGGCGGACGCCTGGGTGGACCAGCCGCACGCGAGACCGAGGATCAGGAAACCGACACCGCAGAGGGCCGCTCGCCGCATACGCTCACACACACAGCGCTTCCCACCGGCCTTTGCATCCGGACGACGCCGCAGCCGGCCTGCGGGAAACTACGGAGCCGAGGCTACAAGGAGTGGCCCTCGAGCCAGGCGAGGACGGCGTCCGCGACCTCGCGCCAGCCGCTGTCGAGCACGAGCGAGTGGCCCTTGCCCGGGAACTCCTCGAGCTCGGTCACCGCCGGCGACTTGCGATACAGCTTCAGCGTCGCCCGGCTGATCGCGGCCGGCACGGTGTGGTCCTTGCCGCCCGCGGTGATCAGCAGCGGCCCGCGCGTCGCGTTGCCGGTGTCGACCTTGGCCGGCGAGCCCGGCGCGAAGTTGGCGACGGCCGCCTCGAACAGCGGCTTGGCCGGTGAGGGGATCGTCCAGCGCTCGTACAGCTCGTTCGACTCCGCCTCGGAGACGGCGTTGCCGAAGCCGTAGCGGAACTGGTTCGCGGTGAGCGCGACGGCGCGCTTCCGGTTGGCCGGGTTGCGCAGCGCGATCCCGGCGACCTTCAGCGCCGACGGCGGCAGGGTCATGACGCCCTTGATCGGCGCCGGGTCGATGGCCACGGCGGCGGCGGCGAGGCCCCGTCCGAGCAGCCGCTGGGCGATGAGGCCGCCGAAGGAGTGGCCGATCACGATCGGCCTGGTCTCGAGCAGGCCGGCGACGCGGGCGTAGTGGTCGACGACGTCGCCGATCCCGTAGCCGGCGACGCGGTCGGGTTGCTTCCGGGTGTCCTCGACGGTGTCCCCGTCGCCGGGCCAGCCGGGCGCCTGGGGCGTGTAGCCGGCTTCCCGAAAGAGGTCGACCCAGTTGCCCCACGAGTCGGCGTGCAGCCAGAGTCCGTGAACGAACACGACGGGCGTGCCTGTCCCTGCCATGGCGATTCCCCCCTTATGCGACGCGGCCGAAACGGTCCGCCGCGCGGGCGCGGCGGCGTGCCGCCTCGACCTCTCGGTCGCGCGGCGGTGCAACGGTGACGAGATCGGCGAGCAGCCGCTCGGTCGCGGCGGCGACGTCGTCGACCGCCTGCTCGAACGAGGCCTCGTTCGCGTGCGACGGCTTCTGCATGCCGCTGACCTTGCGGACGTACTGCACGGCCGCCGCGCGGATCTCGTCCTGCGTCGTCGGCGGCTCGAAGTTGTGGAGCGTGCGAATATTGCGACACATGGCGGAAGTAATAGCGGATGCCGATCTGGCCGCGCTCGTCGCAGAGGCCGAGCGCCGCTACGTCGAGGCGAACCCCGAGTCTCGCCGGCTGCACGGCGAGCGGGCGCGCGTCATGCCGGGCGGCAATACGCGCACGGTCCTGCACGTGCCGCCGTTCCCGCTCACGATCGTGAGCGGCGACGGCGCGCGGCTGACCGACGCCGACGGGCACGTGTACCTCGACTTCCTCGGCGAGTACACGGCCGGTCTCTACGGCCACTCGCATCCGGTGATCCTCGAGGCGATCAGGGACGCGCTCGCCGACGGGCTCGTCTTCGGGGCGCCGAACCGCCACGAGCTGGCGCTGGCGGAGGCGATCTGCGCGCGCTTCCCGTCGCTCGAGCTCGTGCGGTTCTGCAACTCGGGCACCGAGGCGAACCTGTTCGCGCTCTCGCTTGCACGGGTCGCGACGGGGAAGCAGAAGATCATGGTCTTCGAGGGCGGCTACCACGGCGGCGTCTTCTACTTCGTCTCGGCCGAAGGCTCGCCGATCAACGCGCCGTTCCCGTTCGTCGTCGCTCCGTACAACGACGAGGAGACGGCCACGAGCCTGATCGCCGAGCACGCGCACGAGCTCGCCGCGGTGCTCGTCGACCCGCTCCAGGGTTCGGCGGGCGCGATTCCGGGCGAGCCCGCGTTCCTGCAGGCGCTGCGCGACGCGACCTCGGCGCACGGCGTGCTGCTCGTCTTCGACGAGATCATGACCTCGAGGCTCTCCACCGGCGGGCTGCAGCTGACGCTCGGCATCACGCCGGATCTGACGACGCTCGGCAAGTACCTCGGCGGCGGGCTCGCCTTCGGAGCGTTCGGCGGGCGCGCCGACCTGATGAGCCGCTTCGACCCTGCCCGGCCCGACGCCCTCCCCCACGCGGGCACGTTCAACAACGCCGTCCTGACGATGGCGGCAGGCGTGGCCGGCCTCACCCGCGTCTACACCGCCGCGGAGGTGCAGCGCCTGAACGGGCTCGGCGACCGGCTGCGCGATCGGCTGAACGCGTTCGCCGCCCGCGAAGAGCTCGCGTTCGTCGCCACCGGATACGGCTCGCTCGTCGGCCTCCATTTCGCCCGCGGCCCCGTGCGGCGGATCTCGGACCTGCCCGCCGCGGACGAGCTGCGCACGCTTCTGCACCTGCATCTGCTCGAGCGCGGCTACTCGTACGCGCGCCGCGGCTTCATCGCGCTCTCGCTACCGCTCGGCGAAGGCGAGATCGACGGGTTCGCCGCAGCCGTCGAGGAGTTCCTCGACGCGCACCGTCACTGCGTGTCGCCGCCCGGCCACGTGTCCGAGAGCAGGTAGCCCTCCGGAAACGGGTCGGCCGGGTCGACGAGCACCTGCGTGATGCCCGTGATCCAGGCGCTGCCCCGGACCGCCGGCACGATCGCCTCGCGGCCGCCGACGGTCGTCTCCGCGACGATGCGGCCGTCGAAGGTCGAGCCGAGCACGGAGGCGTGCGTCATCGCGTCGCCGGCGTGCATCGACCCGCGCGCGTGCAGCACCGCCATGCGCGCACAGAGGCCGGTGCCTGTTGCGGAACGGTCGAGCCGGCCGGGCGCGACGACGACGGCGTTCTTCGTGACGGCGCCGATGCCCTGCCACGGCTCCGCGATCTGGACGATGCTCACGCCGGCGATCTCGGCGTTCTCCGGGTGCGAGCACGGAAGCTGCTCGCGCGCCGCGGCTCGGATCCGCTCGCCGGCGAGTGAGAGGTCGCGCGCCTCGGCCGGCTCGAGCGCGAAGCCGAGCGCGTGCGCGTCGGCGATCGCGTACCACATGCCGCCGAAGGCGACGTCGACGGTGAGCGTGCCGAGGCCGTCGACCTCGAGCGGCGCGTCGAGACGGTCGGCGAAGCAGGGGACGTTCGTCAGCTCGACGCTCTCGCAGCGGCCGTCGCGACAGGCGGCGCGCACCTCGACGACGCCCGCGGGCGCCTCGAGCCGCAGCGTCGTCTCCGGCTCGCGCATCTCCACCATGCCGGTCTCGAGCAGGACGGTCGCGACGCAGATCGTGTTCGAGCCGGACATCGCCGGATACTCGGTGGGCTCCATGATGATGAAGCCGGCGTCGCAGTCCGGCCGGGACGGCGGCACGATCAGGTTCGCGTGCACGGCGACGCTGCCGCGCGGCTCGCGCAGGAGCAGCCGGCGCAGCGAGTCGTCGGCGCGCAGCGCCTGCATCCGCTCGAACACCGTCGCGCCCGGAGGCGGGAGCACGCCGCCGACGACGACGTTGCCGATCTCGCCGCCGGCGTGGCAGCCGACGACCGTGAGCGTGCGGCGGGCGCGCATCACGGCCGACGATAACCCGTCTCAGTGCGCGGCAGGCGCCTGCGGTGCGTGCCAGCCGTGGCGGAACGTCGAGACCGATCGCGGTGCGGGCGTTCTCGTACGGAAATCCCAGGAGGGTGAGCCGGCGGTCATACGTTTCGCATACCGCACGTGCCCCCGAAACCATCGGAGGATCCCCGATCGTGTGTACGTGGCCACACCCCTCTTCGGGCGAGTCCTCGTGCTGTTGCTCTTCATTGCCGGCCTGGCCGGGGCAACGGGCGGTTCGGGTCTCGCAATCGGCCCTCCGACCGTCGACTTCGAGAGCTTCGCGACAGGTTCCGTGAACGGCCAAGACGGCTGGACGAGCGGACACGGGTCGTCGTTCTGCCCGGTCTACGACGAGGGCGTGGTCTCGAATACGTACGGCTATCCCAGCTTCGGAACCCAGAGCCTGCGCATCTCGAATGCCATCGCCTGCGGCAGCTTCAACGACCAGACCTTCTCCCCGTCCCTGACCGATGAGGCCGGAGAGACGTCGGCGTCCACCAGCACATACTCCGGCGGCACGCGCCAACCGTTCTTCGAGGCGCAGTGGGACTTTGCCTCGACCGTGCCGGGCAGCGAGCAGCCGGGCCTTTCGGTGGTCGCGAGCGCAGACCGGGGCGACCCGTCTCGCATGAGCTGGCTGCAGATGACGGATACCCCGGCGGGCCTTCAGCTGAACTTCGAGGACTACCAGCACGCGCTGATGGATTTCGTGACCACTCCGATCGCAAGCGGTCTCGACCGTACGGTGCCGCACACGGTGAAGGTGACGCTGCAGTTCGTCGACGGCCCCTCGAACGACGTCGTGAAGGTGTACCTGGACGGCGCGCTCATCCACACCGGGACGACCTGGGAGGACTACTACCGCGATTGGGCCGGCGGCATCCCGGCTCCCGTCGACTCGATGATGTTTCGCGTCGCCGGCACGGCCGTCCCGTCGGTTTCGGGGCAAGGGTTCCTGATCGACAACTTCTCTTCCTACAGCGGGCCGGTGCCGACGGCCGACCTGACGAGCCTGTCGCTCTCGAGTGGCACGCTCTCGCCGGCCTTCGACCCGTCCACGACCGCCTACTCGGCAAGCGTCGACAACGCCACCACCGACCTCGTCGTCGGCGCGGGCACGAACCCCGGCGCCGCCGCCGCGGTCAGCGGCGCCTCCAACCTCGCCGTCGGCAGCAACACGGTCACGATCACGGTGACCGCCGCCGACGGCACGACCACCAGGACCTACACGGTGACGGTCGACCGCGCGGCGCCGCAGGCGCCAACGCCGCCGGCGCCCCTCCCAGCCCCGCCGACGCCGCTCCCAGCCACGCCGACGCCGCTCCCAGCCACGCCGACGCCGCTCCCAGCCCCGCCGACGCCGCTCCCAGCCCCGCCGACGCCGCTCCCGGCCACGCCGGCGCCCCTCCCAGCCCCGCCGACGCCGCTCCCGGCCACGCCGGCGCCGGCGCCGGTCCCGGTCCCGGTCGACGTTCCACCGGACCAGCCGGCGTCCACCGCATTCGTGGTCAAGGTCAAGACGTCCCGCCGCATCCCGCTCGCGATCAGGCACTCGTTCACCCCCCACATCCTGACGACGATCGCCGCAAGGGCGACCATCTCGCTGACGAGATACAGGAAGGTCCACACGACGTATGCGACGTGGTCGCGGACGCTGAAGGCCGGTGCGAACTCCCTGACCCTGAGGGTCCCGCCGCACCTGAAGATCAAGCTGCCCGGCGTCTACCGCCTGACGTTCAGGATGCACGCCCAGAGCCAGTCGAGGCTGTACAGCGTGCGCGTGCGGCTCGGCTGGCGCGTGCTCGGCGTCGCTCTGCCCAAGCGGTAGACAACCCTCTGCCGACTGTACGACGACGCTCGACCGGGCCGGTAGAGTGTCTCCTCCAGCCCTCTTAGCTCAGTTGGTAGAGCACCTCCATGGTAAGGAGGGGGTCGACGGTTCGAGTCCGTCAGAGGGCTCTGCAAAAGATCCATAAACGGCTCCATACCCACCGCACGTGCGACGAAGAGCAAGTCGACCTGAACGAGAAAGCGCCGACGTGGCGCGGGTGTCGGTGCGGTGGCACGCTGACCTCGGTCGCTATCTCGCTGGCGGCCCGTTCGGCTAGAGAGAATCGGACGGACGGACCGCGACCGTCGAGGGGCAGTGGCGGAACGCGAAAGCTACTAGCGCCAGGGCTGCCGGCAACTTTTAGGTAGCGCCCAGCCGCTGCCGATAGATGCGGCGATGAGCGAGAAGCTGCTGCGGCTGCGCTATCCGGCGACGTGTTCGAGCTGCGGCGGCGCCCTGGCGAAGGGAACCGCGGCCAGCTGGAACCGAGAGACGAAAACCGCCACTTGCGCGACCTGCCTCGGCACGCCAGACGTTGCGACAGCAGCTGGTGCCGAGGCGATCGAGCGGGGCGAGGCCGGCGGCTCGGCGGCGCGCGAGTGGCGCCGAAGACACGACCGGCGCGAACAGGCGATTCGCTCGCGCTACGGCAGGCTGAGCGGCGTCGTCCTCGCCCTGAGCGACGACCCGCACTCGACCGCTGCCTGGGCCTACGGCGCCAACGGCGAGCGAGCGCTCGGAAAGCTGCTCGATCCGCTGCGCGATGAGGGCATGGCCGTCCTGCACGACCGACGCATCCCCGGCTCGAAAGCCAACATCGACCACCTCGTCGTCGCGCCGTGGGGCGTGTTCATCGTCGACGCCAAGAACTACAAGGGCCGGGTCGAGACGCGCGACCGGGGCGGCTTCTTCTCGACCAACCACCGGCTGTACGTCGGTGGCCGCGACAAGACCGGGCTCGTCGCCGGCATGACCAAGCAGACCGAGGCGGTGCGAGCTGCGCTCGACGACGAAGACTCCTCGCTGCAGATCTGCAAGACCATCTGTTTCATCGACGCCGACTGGTCGCTGTTCGCGCGGCCGATCGAGATGGAAGACGTCCACGTGCTCTGGCCGCGCGCGCTCGGCAAGCTGATCCGCACGGAAGGATCGCTCTCACGCGACGAGATCGCGCGGATCGAGCGCAGGCTCGCCCTGGCACTTCCCGCAGGCTGAATCAGAGCCGGCCGTGGAGCTCGATTTTCGAGCCACCTCCGTTAGGCGGGGATGCCAATCTCGATTCGTTCGCCGTCGAACACAGCAGCAACCTCGAGTTCGCCACCAAGCGCCTCGATGTAGCGCTTGAGCGTCGAGAGGTAGAGGTCGCTCTGGTTCTCGAGTTGCGACACGCGCGCCTGCGAGGCGCCGAGGACCTCAGCGACATCGTTCTGGCTGAGGCTTCGGTGCTCTCTGATCTCGCCGAGGAGGAGCGCATGCTCGATGGCTGCCTCCATCGCGGCGACACGCTGCGCGCGCTCGGGATCAGCCACAACCTTTCTGCTGAGCTCAGCGAACTTACGGGTCTTGGACATAAGGGGCTCCTTCACTCTCGAGCTCGCGAAGATGCTCGTCGAAGAGATCGTCCGCTACCGGGACCATCCGGTCGTACCACGCGCTCCACTCGCCGCGCTTATCGCCGCCGATCAGCAGGATCGCGGCGCGGCGCGGGTCGAACGCGAAGAGGACGCGGATATCGGCTTGCCGGTGGGATCAGTTCCTTCATGTTCTTGTGTCTCGACTGCTTGATCGTGTCCACGAGCGGCCGCCCGAGGCTCGGCCCTCCGCGCTGGAGGACGTTCACGGCGGCGGTGACGGCGTCTTGTTCCTCTTCGCCGAGGCTGTCCCACCACTCGCCGAGCTGGTCGGTGTATTCGACCTCCCAGGTCATTAGTTAAGTGTTATACAACAACAGCCTTATACCGTCAAGCGCAGGCGCCGAAACTCGCCGCCGGTATGGAGCACTTATGGAGCAGAGCGGACGCAAACAGTGGCAGTCCAGCGCAAGCGAGACAGCGGCGGAAGCGGCCTAGACAAGCCGAATTCGTTGCCGCTGACCGCTGTTAGTTGCGGGCACAAGAAACTGGTAAGGAGGGGGTCGACGGTTCGGGTCCGTCAGAGGGCTCTGCAATGGGCGCCAGAAATGGAGGCTCTGGGGCAGAGCTCGTCATAGCTCCATGAGAATTCGCGTCGCACCCGACTGGCGACTGTAGGCGCAATCCAGGTCCGCGACGTATAGAGGGTGTCACCGTGTCCGATGCAGAGTGCGAGGACATGGATGGCGAAACGCGGCGGAGTCGGGTCGCGTAGATACCGCAGCGACGCTCGCAACATCGACAACGCCCGAGCGTCGTGTCGGCCGGGCGCGAATGCGTCGTAGACCGCCGCCCGTTGGATGGACGCCACATCGTCCGCGAGGCCGACTAACGATGGCGGTCCTGATGCTTGAAGGAACGCCCGAGCCTCGGCCACGAACGCTCGAACGACCTCCTTTTCGAGCCGAGCCCCTCTGCCGTCATATCTTGTGCGAGCCTCAGCTCAGGCCGCGCGTCTCGTCTCCGACGCGTGGACCCACCATGATGTTCCTCGCGCGCGCGAGTGCATGTACACGTACAGATAGGGCTCGGACCGCTCGTCCGCCCACTAGGCCCCCGCTCCCGCGCCCCGCGGCAAATGCGCGTATCTCGCGCGGCGCGTAGCTCGTCAGCGTCCGACGCGGAAGCTCGCCCGCACCCTCGGCCGCGCGACCGACGAGTACTTGTAGGTCAGCCCGGGGCGAAGCTGCACGCGCCAGACGACGCGCCCGACGAAGCTCCGACTCGTCGCCCGGAGCAGGCCCGGCCCGACCAGGCGAAAACCGTCGCGCGGGCTGCTGTCGTGAACGACGACGTCGTATGCGCCCGACCTGACCCCGTCGAGTTGCGTCCCGTCGGACGTTCCCAGGCTCGGGTACGCGCCGGTGGCGCCGTAAAGCGTCGACACCGGCGCGTCGAGTTCGCGGCGCGCGTAGAAGTTCACCGAGTCGTCCGTGTAGACGATGTCGTGCCCGCCGTCGCCGTCACCGTTCAAGTCGGTCACCTGCATGTCGAGTGGCTCGCCGGTCCGCGCGAAGGGCTTCTTCGGGAGCGAGCCAGGCAGGATCGAGAAGTGGCCGTGGTGGTCGTTGAGCATGACGAAGGTGTTCGGCGGGAACGTGAAGGGATTCGGCGGCGCGGAGTAGTCCGCTCCGGCGACGATCAGATCCGGGAAGCCGTCGTGATTAACGTCGGCGAAGCGAGCGGTCGACGGATTCGCGGGTGGGTCGAGCGCGCTCGGGATGGCGCCGGGAAGCACGTTGAAGTGTCCGGCAAACAGATCATGAGCATGCACGGCGGCGGCGGCTTCGCCGCCATCCTGATCCTGTTCGCAGCGTGGTGGACGAAAGAGCGAACAGCCTGGACCCACGGTCGATCGCGAAGAGCGGCACCCGATCCGTGGCGGGCGCCGCGCTGGGCAGCCTAGTGTGACGGGTTGATGAGGTCGCAGCGGTGGTTCCAGCGTCGACGGGTCGGTTTCGGCTGGCGGCCGGTCGACTGGCACGGCTGGGTGGTCACGCTGCTCGCGGTCGCCGCGATGATCGCGGTGCTGGTTCTCAAACGCGGGTCGGCTGCGCGTATCCCCGTCATGATCCTGATCGTTGCCGCCTACGTCGTCGTCGCCCTTGCGACCGGCGGCACCAGGCCCGCCAAGGAGGCCCCTGCGGCAGATGAGCCAACCGACAGCGAGGCCAAGGGCAGCGTGGGCGTCGTCGAGCAGCGGCTGGCGCTCCGCGCGCTCACCTCTGGGAGGGTGTCGACGAGTTCTCCTGATGAGCCGGCGCTGGTCGTCGAGCATCTGACGAAGCGGTTCGGAGAGCGGGTCGCGGTCGATGATGTCTCCTTCAGTGTCGCCGCCGGTGAGGTGTTCGGCTTCCTCGGCCCGAACGGCGCCGGCAAGACCACCACCGTGCGCATCCTCGCCACCCTGATCGCCCCCACCTCGGGCACGGCCCACGTGGCGGGTCTGCTGCTCGACCCGGCAAACGGCGTCGACATCCGCAAGCGAATCGCGGTGATGACCGAGAACCCCGGCCTCTACCTGCGTCTCACCGTCGCCGAGAACCTCGAGTTCTTCGCCGGACTGTACGAGCTCGCACAGCCACAGGCACGGATCGGGCAGGCGCTGGCAGCTGTCAACCTCGCTGGCCGGGCGAACGATCCTTGCGGCAGCCTCTCCAAAGGACTCCGCCAACGCGTCGCGCTCGCACGCGCTCTGCTCAGCGATCCGGCGATCCTCTTCCTCGACGAACCCACCTCCGGCCTCGATCCGGTCGCATCCCGCGAGGTACACGAACTGATCGACGGCCTTCGCGAACACGGCGTCACTGTCTTTCTCACCACCCACAGGCTCGAGGAAGCCGAGCGTCTCTGCGACCACGTCGCCATCCTCAACACCAGTCTGCGCACGATCGGCCGCCCGGACGAGCTCCGCGAACGGCTCTTCACAAAGACCCTCGTCGTGCGCACCCTGGCGCCGCTCGCCTCGCCGGACGCCGTGTTCGCGGTCGCCGGGGTCGACGGCTGGCACGCCGACCACACAACCGGTTACGTGCTGACCGTCAGCGACGCCCGCACCGCGGCGCCGGCAGTGACTCGAGCCCTCGTCGCCGCCGGCGCGGACCTGCTCTCCCTCGCCGAGGTGCAGCACTCACTCGAGGACGTCTACCTCGAGCTCATGAACGACGACGGTGAGGCGGGATCGTGAGCCTCGAGCGCGTCGTCTCGGTCGTGCGCAAAGAGGTGCGCGAGTTCCGCCGCAACAGGTTCGTGATCGGGACGATGGCCGTGTTGCCGTTCATCTTCCTGATCACACCGATGATCACCATTTTCACGATCCCCGCTTCCGCTTCCGGCCCCCAAGTCAAAGCCGCCGTCGGCGTGATCTCCCTCCTCATGCTGATCATCCCGATCGCCATCCCACCCGTGATCGCCGCCTACTCCGTCGTCGGCGAACGCGACCAGGGAACACTCGAACCGGTCCTCACCACGCCCGTCCGCGCATCCGAGCTGCTGCTCGGGAAAGCCGTTGCCGCATTCCTGCCGTCAGTCGCGATCGCCTACGCCATCTACCTCGTCGTCTTGATCAGCGTCCGCTTCGGCGCCGCCCACGTCGTCAGCAGCGTCGTCTTCCACCCGCCGCAACTGCTCGCCCAGCTCCTCTTCACCCCCCTCCTTGCACTCTGGTCGATCTGGATCGGCATCGGCATCTCCACCCGAGCCAGCGACGTCCGCGTCGCCCAGCAACTCGCGACCGTAGCCAGCCTGCCGCTGCTCGGCTTCACCTCCCTCCTCTCCTTCCAGCTCATCAAGCCCTCCGTCCCGCTCGCGATCGGGCTCGCCCTTGCCCTGCTCATCGCCGATGTCATCGCCTGGCGCCTCGTCTCCGGCCTCTTCGACCGCGAACGCCTGATCACCGGCAAGAAGGCCAGCACACCCCGCCAAGATGGCGGCCTCGCCGGGGGACAGACGAGGACGCACCCTCGGTGACCAGTGTCGGCAGCGATGACCACCTCTCTCACACAGAGGGTGTCAACCTGACGACGAGTTCGCTGCGTGGGCTCGTTGTTTGATGAGGAAACGGTGTTCGGTCGGATTGGTTGTGAGTTCGATCGCGCGGTTGTAGGCATCGATGGCCTCGCTGGTGCGGCCGGAGCGGGCGAGGAGGTCGGCGCGTGTCGCGTGGTAGGGCTGGTACTCGGCGAGGCGGTCTACGTCGAGCGCGTCGAGGGCGACGAGGCCTTCGGCGAGTCCGTGTAGCTCGCTGATCGCGATAGCTCGGTTCAACCTCACGACCGGGTTCGGGCTCTGCTCGTAGAGCTGGTCGTACAGCGCCACGATCTGCGCCCAGTCCGTGGCGTCGGCTGTCGGGGCGTCGGCGTGGACCGCGGCGATCGCGGCTTGGATCTGGAACGGTCCTGGTTGGTTGCGCTGGAGGCACGAACGGACGAGCCGCTGCCCTTCGACGATGAGTTCCTTGTTCCACAACGTTCGGTCCTGGTCGGCGAGGCGCACCATCGATCGGTGGGCATCCAGGCGGGCGGCTCGGCGGGCGTCGGTGAGGAGCATGAGAGCGAGCAGGCCGACGGCCTCGGCCTCGTCGGGCATCAACTCGACGAGCAGTCGAGCCACGCGGATGGCTTCGCTCGAGAGGTCGGTACGTACAAGCTGATCGCCTGCGGTGGAGGTGTGGCCCTCGGTGAAGATCAGCGAGATCGCGGCGAGCGCGGCCTGGAGGCGGTCGGGTAGCTCCGCGGCGCGCGGGATCTCGTAAGAGACGTGGTTGTCACGCAGCTTGCGTTTGGCGCGCACGAGCCGCTGGGCGACGGTCGCCTCGGGGACGAGGAACCCTCGGGCGATTTCGGGTGTGTCGAGTCCGCCGAGCAGCCGCAGAATCAGCGCGACCTGGGTGTCCGGAGCAAGCGCTGGGTGGCAGCAAAGGAACATCAGGCGGAGTTGATCGTCCGGGACGACCTCGACGAATTCGTCGAGCTCGCGCTGATCGTCGGAATAGTCGGCTGCCATGTCGGTCGAGTGGAGGCGTTGAGCGGCGAGGTGGCGCTCGGTTCGAGTCGCTTCTCGGCGGATGCGGTCGATAGCCCGGTTGCGGGCGGTGGTTGTGATCCAGCCGCCCGGGTTGGCTGGTACACCGGTGAGCGGCCAGTGTGCGGCTGCGATCGCGAACGCCTCGGCGACCGCGTCCTCGGCGAGGTCGATGTCGCCGAGGACGCGGATCAGCGTCGCGGTGCAGCGTCCGGCCTCGCGCCGGAAGACGCTCTCGAGGTCGTCACTCACCCTGGATCGGGCGCATCTCCACCGGCGCTTCGCAGGCTGCGGCTCCCTTTTGCGCCCAGGCAAGGGCGGCATCCAGGTCGGCTGCGTCGACCACCCAGAAGCCTCCCATCTGTTCCTTCGATTCGGCATACGGGCCGTCGGTCATCGACACCTCTCCGCTCGCCGAGCGGACGACGGTCGCCGACGCGGCCGGGTGCAGCCCGGCGGCGAACACCCAGGCGCCCGCGCCTTGCAGTTCGGCGTTGAAGGCACCGACCTGTGCTCCGACCCGTTGGGCTTCCGGCGTCGAGAAATCGAGCTCGTAGCTGTCGTCGTGCCAGACCGAGAGTAGGTACTGAGGCATAGCTGTCTTCTCCTTATCGGCTCGTTGGTCTTTGCTGGCCTAGTCGCGGACCTGTCGGGCGATCAGCGGAGTCGCAATGACCGCAACGAGCAGGTGTGTCCCGACGAGTGCGACCTTCGCCACGACATCTGCCGCGAACGCCACGGGCGGAACACACGACAAGAGTGTAAGCACGGCCGCGATCGTGATGAACTGCCGCCGCGGCTGGCTGCTGCGCCGATTCAGGGTCGCAGCAAGCAGCCCGCCGATCACGATCGCGACGAACGCGAGCTGCGCGAACCCGGCAAGCGGAATCGTCCCGCCGCCGCGCAACGCAAGCGACACGCCGGCTGCATGAACGACCGCCGCGAACGCGGTCGCCGCAGCCGCGCCCAACACAGCCGCAATCAGCGTCGCGCGGCGCAAAGGGTGGGCCCGACGACTCGCGGCGTCCGGCGTCACGAGAGCCGAAGCCGACACACTCGACCTCCGAGTGAGCACAGAAGCGCTGGTCGACATGACAGTCATCCTTTCTGCATCGGCGGTGCGGGATGCGCCGCTCACCTACACCACGAACGCCGACGCCAAAATCGACACGAGGCGAGAGAAGATTTCTCGAGGGACTCGCGCGCTGAGCAGACCGGGCGACTGCGGCGCAACCCTTTACCGCGCCGTCATCCGCCCCCGCCGTACACCCCGACCGAGTTTCCCCACCCCTACGGGCCCCGGAGGAGCCTGCCTGTATGCAAGTCCGAAGCCGAACGGAAACAAGGGGTCGTACTCCGCATCGCCGACGTTGATCGGCACCTGGTCGGCGCTGCGCGGCCACGAGTGTGGCAACGTACCCGCCGGCGCAGCCTCACCGAAGAGAACATCAGCAACGCCCGCGCCCTCGGTGCCGGGCAGCCAGGCGGCGACGAGTGCTTGCCAATGCTGCAGCTGATCGGTGATCACGAGCGGCCGGCCGGAGACCAGCACGGCGACAGTCGGAACCCCGCTCGCCGCCAGACGCTTCACCACGGCGAGGTCGTCCATGTCGAGGCAGAGATCGTCCGGAGCCGGCCGGTCGCCGAAGAACTCGACGTAGGACGTCTCGCCGAGAACTGCGATGGCGAGGTCGTGGCCCTCCGCGCCCACTCCATCGGGCGCGAAGTCGACGAGCGTCGACGGCCCGGCGACCTCGCGTATTCCCGCGAGGATCGACGTGCCCGGGACCGTCGCCCCGCTGCCGCCCTGCCAGGTGAGCGTCCAGCCGCCGCACTGGTGGCCGGCGCCGGGATCCTGCCGGACGTCGAGCTCGAGGTCGAAGGCGACTTCGAGATCGCAGGCGGCGTGAAGGCGGGCGAGGAGCTGTTCGACCTGCGCAATCCGCCGACGGCCGTCTTCGCCTTCAACGACCTCCTCGCGATCGGCGTGATCCAGGCGGCCCGCTCGCGGGGGCTGCGGGTTCCCGAGGACGTCTCGGTCGTCGGCTTCGACGACCTCGAGTTCGCCACGATCGTCACGCCGCCTCTGACGACGGTGCGGCAGCCGCTTGCGGAGATGGGGCGAACGGCCGTGAGCATGCTCGTCCGCCTGCTGGAGCACAAGCGCATCGAGACGCTGCACGTCCAGCTCGGAACGCGGCTCGTCGTCAGGGAGTCGACGGCGCCACCGCCGCCCCGGGGCCGGAGCGACTAGACGCCGGAGGACTCACGGAAGCACGGATGCCGTCGTCGCCGGCTCACGCGTCGAGCGGTAGCCGCTGCAGCAGCGCGTCCACGCGCGCGAAGCCGCCCTTCGCTCCTTCCTCGACGCCGTACTGCATCGTCGTGTCGCGCTCCTCGGTCGTAGCGAAGCGCATCGTCTGCGTCAGCTTCGTCCGGTCGCCCAGGTCCTCGAACTCGAGCGTCTGCAGGTGGTTCTGGAACGTCTGCACGAGCCGCTCGGGCGCGTCGACCTCGCGGAACTCGCCCTCGACGACGCCGAAGGCGGTGCGGAAGCGGTACGTGCCGCCGGGACGGACGTCCATCTCCTCGACGACCGTGCCGTCGCCCCACCATTCCGGGATCAGCTTCGGATCGGTCCAGACGGAGAAGACGTGCGCGCGCGGTGCGTCGAAGATCCGCTCGACGCGGATCTCGAGCTCGTTCGGGGTGGTGACGGTGGTGGGGTTCATCGATCTCCTTTCGTGCGTTCGACGAGCTGCGCGAAGCGGTCGAGCCGCTGCAGCCACGTGCTGATGCCCTCGAAGGCGTAGGGCGCGAGCATGCACCTGCGGACACGGCCGACCTTCTCCGTCGTCACGAGCTGCGCCTCCTCGAGCAGCCGGATGTGCTTCTTCATCCCGGTCAGCGACATGCCAAAGGGCTCGGCGAGCTCGCTGATCGTCGCTCTGCCGGAACCGAGCCGTTCGAGGACGGCGCGGCGGGTCGGGTCGGCGAGGGCTGCGAAGGCGAGGGCGACGTTCGTTGAATACTGAACCATTGGGTTCACTATAGTGGGTTCGGCGCTGCGATGCAATAGCGCCGGCTGTTCTCCGGCGCGCGCAGGCGCTGTGCCCTACGCTGACGCCATGGGGCTTGATCGGGTCCTGCACGAGCTCGAAGGCGCACTCCGTCCCGAGCAGCTCATCCGGGAGCCCGCGGAGTTGCGGACGTATGAGTGCGACGGCCTCACGGCGCATCGGGTCGTGCCGGGCCTCGTCGTGCTGGCCGAGTCGACCGCCGACGTCCAGGCTGCCGTGCGGGCGTGCAACGAGGAGAGTGTCCCCTTCGTCGCTCGCGGCGCAGGAACCGGGCTCTCCGGCGGCGCCGTCCCCGTCGCCGACGGAATCGTCATCTCCCTCACGCGCATGAAGCGCGTGCTCGAGGTGGACATCGACGCACAACGCGTGACGGTGCAGCCGGGTGTGACCAATCTCGAAGTCACAGCCGCGGTCGCGGCCGAGGGTCTCTACTACGCGCCCGATCCTTCGAGCCAGCAGGTCTGCACGATCGGCGGCAACGTGGCCGAGAACGCAGGCGGCGCGCACTGCCTCAAGTACGGCTTCACCGCGAACCACGTCACCGGCCTGAAGATGGTCCTGCCGGACGGCGAGCTCGCCGAGCTGGGCGGCAAGGCGCTCGATCCGGACGGCCCCGACCTGCTCGGCGTGCTCGTCGGCTCCGAGGGCACGCTCGGGATCGCGACGGAGATCACCGTGCGCGTCATCCGCAGGCCCGAAGTGGTGACGACGCTTCTCGCAGCGTTCGACTCCACCGACGCAGCCGGAGAAGCCGTCTCCGCGATCATCGCCCAGGGAATTCTGCCCTCGGCGATCGAGATGATGGACAGGCTGATGGTCGAGGCGGTCGAGCAGGCCGTCCACGCCGGCTACCCGCAGGCCGGTGCGCTGCTGCTCGTCGACCTCGACGGGCCGGCGATCCAGGTCGAGGACGACGTGGTCGCGGTCGAGGAGATCTGTCGCGCGAACGGCGCCTCGGAGCTTCGCAGCGCGCGGTCCGACGCCGAGCGGGCGCTCTTCTGGAAGGGTCGCAAAGCCGCGTTCGCCGCGATGGGGCGCATCAGCCCGAGCTACTACGTCCAGGACGGCGTCGTGCCGCGGACGAAGCTGCCGGCCGTGCTGCGCCGGATCCGCGAGCTCGAGCACGAGCACGGGCTGCGCGTCGGCAACGTGTTCCACGCCGGCGACGGCAACCTGCACCCGCTCGTCCTCTACGACGACGCAGTCCCCGGACAGGCGGAGCAAGCGCAGCACATGGCGAAGAAGATTCTCGAGGCATGCGTCGACGCCGGTGGCTCGCTGACCGGCGAGCACGGCATCGGCCTGGACAAGGCATGCGAGATGCCCCTCCTCTTCTCGGAAGCCGACCTCGCGACCATGCAGCGGCTGCGCCGCTCCATCGACCCGAAAGGTCTCTCGAATCCGGGCAAGGTGTTCCCGACACCACGCCTCTGCGGTGAGGTGCCGGGGCCTTATCGAATGCACCCACTCGAGAAGGCGGGCCTTGCCCAGCGTTTTTGAGCCGAGGACGGTCGCAGAGGCGGGCGAGCTGATGCGCCGGGCCACTGCCGAGGGCCTGCGCGTCTCGATCGAGCGCGAGGGTGGAGACGTCGTGATCTCGACGAGCCGCTTGACGCGGCTGCTCGAGCACGAGCCCGGCGACTTGACCTGCATCGTCGAGGCCGGGATGCGGCTCTCGGAGCTGCAGGAGCGGCTCGGCCGGCACGACCAGGCCCTGATGCTCGATCCGCCGGGCGACCCGACGATCGGCG
>Ga0265318_10000626_pt1 | contig 24443 bp, 19 predicted proteins | sample 4821metaG_FD_192431 | JGI IMG/M metagenome (GOLD analysis project Ga0265318, IMG submission 192431) | Rhizosphere microbial communities from Carex aquatilis grown in University of Washington, Seatle, WA, United States - 4-8-21 metaG | ecosystem: Host-associated > Plants > Roots > Rhizosphere >... | reverse complement strand
CGGAACTGCACCGGGAATCCCACCGGTGGCCCGTTCTCCAGACGCGTGATACGCGTGCGGATCGGCGCGTACTCCCGCGACAGCACCGGCCGCAGATCATGCGCCAGGGTCTCGCGATCCTGCACGCTGCGCGCCGTGATCACGAACTGCGCGAAGTTGGGCGCCTCGAGCTGCTGGTCCAGCGGCAGGTAGAAACGTGGCGCACCGGAGCCCACGAAATCGACGTAGTGATCGATCTGCGTCCGGTGCGCGAGCGTGGCTTCGAAGCGTTGCGCCTCGCGCAATGTCGCGGCATACGAGGCGCCCTCCGGCAGGCGCAGATCGACCAGCAGTTCCGGCCGGTCCGAACTCGGGAAGAACTGCTGCGGCACCAGTGCGAACCCGGCCAGGCCCACCGCGAACAGCGCCAGTGCCACCACGAGCACCAGGCGTCGCCGATCCACGCACCAGCCGATCCAGCCGCGCAGGCGGCGATAGAACGCCGTGTCGTAGATATCGGCGTGCAGCTGCTCCGCGGGTCGTTCGGTAAGCAGGTGGAAGCCCAGCAGTGGAATCACGATGACCGCGGCGAGCCAGGACAGCAGCAGCGCGATCGCCGAGACCTCGAAGATCGAGCGCGTGTATTCGCCGGTGGCTGACTGCGCGAGCGCAATCGGCAGGAACCCCGCCACGGTCACGAGCGTTCCGGTCAGCATCGGGAACGCGGTACTGGTATAGGCGAAAGCGGCCGCCTGCAGTCGGCTGTAGCCCTGCTCGAGCTTCACGGCCATGGTCTCGACCGAAATGATCGCATCGTCCACCAGCAGCCCCAGCGCCAGGATCAGCGTACCGAGCGAGACCTTGTGCAGACCGATGTGAAACAGGTTCATGCCGAGCGCCGTCGCCGCCAGCACCAGCGGGATCGAGATCACCACCACCATGCCGGTGCGGACCCCGAGGCTGAGCAGGCTGACGGCGAATACGATGCCGATCGCTTCGGCAACCGCTTCCATGAAGTCGTCGACCGAGCGCGCGACCGCCTGCGGCATGCTCGCGATCTGTTCGAGCTTCAGCCCGGCCGGCAGCCCAGCGCGCAGTCGCGCGGTCTCGACATTCAGCCGCTTGCCGAGCGCGATCACGTCGCCCGATGGCGTCATGGTCACACCGATCCCGAGCACGTTCTGGCCGCCGTAGCGCATCTGCTCGACCGGCGGCTCGACGTAGCCACGACGGATCGTCGCGATGTCCCCGAGCCGCAGCAGGTGGCCGTTGACCCGCAGCAGGGTGTCGGCGAGCTGCGCGGCATCCTGGTACTGCCCGCTCAGGCGGGTCCAGACCCGGTCATCCGCGGTAGTGAATACGCCGGCGCCGGTGACGGCATTCTGCGCGCCGACCGCATCGGCGATCTGCTGCGGGGAGAGCGCGAGCTTCGCTAACTGGGCGGGATCGATCTCCACATGGATGCGCTGTTCCTGGTCGGCCAGGAAATCGACCTTGCTGACGTCCTGCACGCGCAGCAGCTCGGTGCGCAGGCGCTCGGCGTAGTCATGCAGCTGCGCGGGCGAGAAGCCGTCACCCGAGAGGGCGTAGATGTTGGTATAGGTGTCGCCGAATTCGTCGTTGAAATAGGGTCCCTGCACCCCCGCCGGTAGCGTCCCGGCGATGTCGCCAACCTTCTTGCGCACCTGGTACCACGTGTCGGGCACCGTCGCGGGCGGAGCCGAGTCCTTGATGTTGAAGAACAGCGTCGCCTCGCCAGGCCGCGAATAGCTGCGCAGGAAATCGACTCCGGGAGTTTCCTGCAGCTTGCGCGCGATCCGGTCCGTGACCTCCTCCTGGACCTGACGCGCGGTGGCGCCCGGCCATATCGCGCGCACCACCATGACCTTGAACGTGAAAGGAGGATCCTCGGACTGCGCGAGCGCGCCATAGGAGAGCACGCCCGCTGCGGTGATCAGCGCCAGCAGGAAGGTCACGAGCGCGCGGTGCCGCAGCGCCCAGCTCGAGAGGTTGAAGCGATGGTCCTCCGGCGGCGGCGCCACGCTCACGGAGCGCCGCCCGCGTCGTACAGCGCGCGGGTCGGCTGCACGCGCTCGCCGGCATAGACCGTATGCACGCCGGCGGCCACGACGTTCTCGCCATCTCGCAGCCCACCGCTGATCAGTGCCGTGCGCTCCTCGTAGCGCTCGACCGTGACGGTGCGCAGTTCCAGTGTCGAATCCGGGGGTCGGACCACCCAGACCGCGGGCTGCCCGCCCTGGTGAAACAGCGCGGTCGCCGGCACGCTGAAGCGCGGTGCGGCGCCATCACCGGACGTCTCACCCAACGGCGCAAGGCTCGCCTCGCCGGTCATACCGAGCGCGGGCGCGCCGCCGGCAGGCAGCAGGGTGAGCTTGACCCGATAGGTACGGCTCTGCGGATCGGCCGCCGGCGCAATTTCCCGCACCCGCGCCGCAAAACTGCGCTGCGGCAATGCCGGGAACTGCAACGTGGCGCGCTGGCCGACGGCGATGCGCGCCAGATCGCTCCCGGCCGCATCGAGGTCCGCGTCCACGTCGCTGCTCCAGGCGAGTCCAAATACCGGCTGGCCGGCCGCCAGCACCGCTCCGGTATCCGCATTCTCGCTGGCAATGACGCCGTCATGATCGGCGAGCAGCGTCTGGTACTGCAGCGCGTCCTGCGCGAGCGCACGCTGCGCTGCCGCCTGCTCGCGCACCCCATGCGCCGCCGCGAAGGCGTCCTGGCTCTGCTCGAGCTGGTTGAGGGCGATCAAGTCCTGCTCGGATTGCGCCTGGTCGCGCTCGAGCTGCGCGCGCGCGTACTGCAGCCGGTGCTGGGCGGCCTCCAGCGCCGCCTGCGCGCTCGCGAGCTGTGCGCGCGCGTCGGTCGCATCAAGCCGCGCGAGCACCTGTCCGGCACGGACGCGATCGCCGAGCCGCACCGCGCGTTCGATGAGCTTGCCGGCGACCCGGAACGACACCGCGTTCGCATAGCGCGCGCTCACCTCGACCGGATAGCGCAGGCTCCCCGCGGCCTCCGCTGCGGCCAGCGGATGCACCGCCAGTGCCACGACCAGCGCCGGCGCGGGCGCGACGGCTTGCCGGGGCTGGCAGGCCGTGAGCAGCAGCGCCGCCGCTGCGGCCAGGGTCGCGGCCCGAAGCCCTGGAGACATCGCTGCGCCGCGCCGCATCGTTCCCGGGACGGATGGTGGCTTGCTGGTGTTCACGGTCACTCCCTCGGCGATACCGGCATTCGGCCCACGCCGCATGCTTCGCGTACTGTTTAGAACTCTAATACATACTTGTATCTGAACACAATGGTGTATCAAAATCCCGGCGACGCTGTGCTAGTATCGATGGCTCATGACGCGCAGACGTCTCAGCCGCGAGGAAAGTCGCGAACAGACCCAGCAGCGACTGCTGGATGCGGCGCTGCATGTGATCGCCAGGAAGGGGCTCGCGGCCACCAGCGTCGAGGACATCGCCGCGCAGGCGGGCTATACGCGCGGCGCGTTCTATTCGAATTTCCGCGGCAAGAACGATCTGTTCATCGAGCTGCTGCGGCGCGATCAGCAGCGCACCAACGAGCGCATGAATGCGCTGCTCGCCACCGGCCTGCCGCCCGGCCAGCTCGAACTGCAGCTCAAGCATTTCTACAGCCAGATGTACCTGGACAATGAATGCTTCCTGAACTGGACCGAGGCCCACATGCTCGCGGCGCGCGATGCGAAATTCCGCACCCGCCTCAACGCCCTGCTGCTCGAGAAACGTGACGCCATCGCCGACTTCATCGTGCAGTTCTGCGAGCGCGTGGGCATGCCGCCACCCGCACCGCCGGAGCAGATGGCGATGGGATTCATCAGCCTGGTCCAGGGAGTGAGGCTATTCCGCATCTCGAGCCCGCAGGAGATGGCATCGGAGGCCGCGGAATCGATCCTGGCGCTGTTCATCGAGGGCGTGATCAGCGTTGGCAAACTGCGCGCGGCGCAGTGAGCCGACCGTTTCCGTACCCGCAACCCACTGGAGCCACGCCGTGTCCGACCCTTACCCCCGCTGCCTGCCGGCTCTGGCGGCGGCGCTGCTGACCGGGTGCGCCGCCGCTCCCGCTGCCCACCGCCCCACTTCGCCCCCGCTCACCGTGCCAGCGGCGGCACGCGGGAGCGCCACCGAGCAGGTGCTCGCGACCGAGCGTGCATTCGCGAAGAGCATGGCGGACCGCGACTTCAGCGCGTTCACCGCATTGCTCGCCAGCGAGGCCATCTTCTTCAATGGCAGCAAGGTGATGCACGGCGCTGCGGAAGTCGCCGCCGCCTGGCAGCCTTACTTCAAGGGTGCTGCGGCACCGTTCGCGTGGCAGCCAGACCACGTGGAAGTGCTGCCGAGCGGCACGCTCGCGCTCAGCACCGGGCCGGTCTACGTATCGGGGGAGGTGGTCGGGCGGTTCAACTCGATCTGGCGGCTCGAGGCACCGGGCCGCTGGCAAATCGTGTTCGACAAGGGCGAGGCCGTCTGCGCAGTGACACCGCCGGGCCAGCCGGACTTCAGCCGGCTCTCACCCGGAAACCCGTGAACGCACGATCCGCCGCCGCAATGCCAGCAGCAGTTCCTGCAGTTCCTCGATGCGCAGCACCATGCCGGCGCCGACGAATGCGGCGATACCCGCCAGTACGGTCACCATCAGGCTGGCGAGCTTCGGCAGGAACGCGGCGTGCGCCCAGTCCGCGAGCAACCACTGCCTCGAGGCTAAGCAGACGGCCACCAGCGCCAGCGAGGCCAGCGCGACTTTCGCGAGCATCTTGCACAGGCGGGCCGACTCCAGGCGCTGCAGGTGGCGGCGCATCAGCGCATACAACAGCAGGAAGTTGCAGCTCGCCACCAGGCCGGTGGAGAACGCGAGGCCCCGGTGGCCCCAACCTAAGTGGAATGTGAACAGCCAGTTGCAAAGCAGGTTGAGTCCGACCGCGAGAAAGCTCACGAACATCGGGGTCTTGCGCTGATCGAGCGCGTAGAACGCGTTGACCAGCACCTTGAGCGCGGCGTAGCCACACAGCCCCACCGCATAGAAACGCAGCGCTCCAGCCGCCTGCGCCGAGTCCCAGGCGCTGAAGCGGCCGTGCTGGTAGAGCACCGAGATGATCGGGCCGGCCAGCATCATCAGCCCGATCGTCGAGGGAACGGTGAGCAGGAACGCGAGCCGCAGGCCGCGCGCCAGTTCGCTGCGAAACGCATCGCGCTGCCCCGCCACGACCAGCCGCGACAGCAGCGGCAGCGTCACGGTGCCGAGGGCGACCCCGAACAGCCCGAGCGGCAGCTGCATGAGCCGGAATGCGATCGACAGCCAGGAGATCGGGCCATCGCCAAGCGTCGAGGCGAACATCGAATTGACCAGTACGTTCAGCTGGGTCGTGCTCGCCGCGATCACCGAGGGTCCCATCAGCAGCAGGATCGAGCGGATGCCGGGATCGCGCCAGTGGCGGTCGGGCCGGTAGTGGTACCCGAGCCGACGCAGTGCGGGCAGTTGCACCGCGAACTGCAGGGCTCCGCCGAGCAGCGTGCCAATCGCAAAGCCGATCAATGCGCGCGTGCCGAAGTGAGGGTCGAACCAGTAACCGATCCCGACCCCGGCGATGATCGAACCGAGATTGAAGAAGCTCGAGGCCATCGCCGGAATGCCAAACACGTTCCTGGCATTGAGCATGCCCATCACGAGCGCCGCGAGCGAGACCAGCAGGATGAACGGGAACATGATTCGCGTCAGGGTCACGGTGAGCGCCGCCTTCGGCGCCGGGAAACCTGGCGCGAGTGTCGCAACCAGCTGCGGGGACCAGATGATCCCCGCCACGCACAGCGCGCCGAGCACGACCAGGGCCAGCGTGGCGGCCTTGTTCGCGAGCCGCCAGCCGGCGGTGTCGCCGTCGCGGGCTATGGTCTTGGCAAACGTGGTTACGAACGCGGTGGACAGCGCGCCCTCCGCGAACAGGTCACGCAGCAGGTTGGGGATCCGGAACGCCGCGGTGAACGCGTCCATCGAGACGCCGGCGCCGAACAGCGCCGCGAAGATCTGCTCGCGGGCGAGCCCGATCAGGCGGCTGCACAGCACCGCCAGCCCGATTACACCAGCGGCGCGGGTGTTGAGCCGCTCTGCCGCACCGGCAGGTTCGGGCTCGCGGGTCGGCATGCGCGTCGACTCTGGCATTCTGAAGGGCTAGTCTACACAGGTCGCTCGGCTGCCCGCCCCGGACCGGGTGCACAATTGACAGCTTCCCCGCCATCGATGAGCCTACGGGCAGCGATCGTTATACACGGGGGAATATGATGCCTGCAGTACCTGCGGTGAGGATGCGACGTCGCCAGCGCGGCCGGCTGGCGGGCGTGCTCACCGGGCTCACGGCGCTGCTGGGCCTCGCCGCGGCCCAGGCCAGCCTCGCCGCGGCCCAGGCCAGCCTCGCCGCGGACACTCCCGATACAGTACGTGTCTTCGCGGCCGCGAGCCTGACCAACGCACTGACCGAGTTCGGTCGGTCCTGGACCGACGCGCCCCATCGGGCGCCGAGCTTGGCCTTTGCCGCCTCAGGCACCCTCGCTAAGCAGATCGAGGCCGGGGCTCCGGCCGACCTGTACGCATCAGCCGACGTGAAGTGGATGGACTATCTGGACACTCGGGGCCTCATCGATCACGACAGCCGCCGCAACCTGCTCGCGACCGCCCTGGTGGTGGTCGCGCCGATCGCAATCCCGGGACAGCCCGGGCCATTGAAGCCGGTCGAGATCGCAATGCGGCGCGGGTTCCCCATTGCGACTGCATTCGAGGGCAAACTGTGCACCGGTGAACCAGATGTCGTGCCCGCCGGCATCTATGCGAAGCAGGCCCTGCAGTCACTGGGATGGTGGGACAGCCTGCAGGGACGGATCGTCGGCAGCGATGACGTGCGCGCGGCGCTGGCATTCGTCGAACGCGGCGAATGCGCGCTCGGTATCGTCTATGCCACCGACGCCCTGATGAGCCGCAAGGTGCGCGTGGTCGCGACCTTTCCGGCCGCCACGCATGACCCCATCGTCTATCCGTTCGCGCTAGTGCGCGGCGCGCGGCCGGCCGCGCGCGCGTTCTTCGAGCAGCTCGCGGGTGCCTCCGGCGCTGCCCTGTTCGCGCGCTACGGCTTCACCGTGCTGGCGCAATGACGGGCCTCCGTGCTGCTCACCGCCGATGAAGCCGGCGCGCTATGGCTGTCGGCGAAGGTCGCCTCGACCGCCACCGTGGCCAGCCTGCCTGCCGGGGTAGCGCTCGCGTGGCTGCTCGCGCGACGCGAGTTCCCGGGCAAGTTCCTGCTCGACGTCTGCATCCAGCTGCCGATGGTGCTGCCGCCGGTCGTACCGGGCTACGTGCTGCTGCTGCTGTTCGGCTCGCACGGCCCGCTTGGCGGACCGTTGCTGCGCTGGTTCGGGCTCACGCTGGCCTTCAACTGGAAGGGCGCCGCACTGGCGGCGGCCGTGATGGCCTTCCCGCTGCTGGTCCAGCCGATGAGGCTCGCGTTCGGCCTGATCGACCGGCGACTCGAGCAGGCCGCCCAGACCCTCGGGGCGACGCCGCGGGATGCATTCTTCAGCATCAGCCTGCCGCTGGCGGCACCGGGGATCATTGCCGGCGCGTTGCTGTGCTTCAGCCGGGGCCTCGGCGAATTCGGAGCCACGATGGCCTTCGTGGGCAACATCCCCGGGGTCACGCGCACCCTGCCGCTGGCGATCTACTCCTATACCCACCTGCCGGACGGCGAGGCCGCCGCGGGGCGCCTGGCACTGGTATCGGTGGCGCTGGCCGTGGTGGCACTGCTGCTCGCGCAGCTGCTGAACCGCCGTGCGGAACGGCTGCTACGCCGCTGACTTAGGTAGCGAGCGCGATGCTGCAGGTGGATCTCTCGTTCCGACGTGGCAGCTTCGAGCTGCATGCGCACGCGACGCTCGGCGCCGCGGTGACGGGTATCTGCGGTCCTTCGGGAGCCGGCAAGAGCACGCTGCTCGCACTGCTCGCCGGGCTGCTGCGCCCACTGGACGGTACCGTCCGGTTTGACACCGAACTGCTCGATGACGCCGCGCACGGAATCCAGGTCCCGCCATGGCGACGCCATTTCGGCGTCGTATTCCAGGATGATCGCCTGTTCCCGCACTTGAGCGTACGGAGCAATCTGCTCTACGGCTCTCGGCGCCTTCCGAGCGCGTCCCGTCATCTCGAGCTCGATACCGTGACCGCGCTGCTCGAACTCGGGCCGTTGCTGGATCGTCGGCCGGCGCAGCTCTCCGGCGGCGAACGCCAGCGAGTCGCGCTCGGGCGCGCGCTGCTGTATTCCCCGCGCCTGCTGCTGCTCGATGAGCCGCTGTCCTCGCTCGACGAGCGGCTCAAGCAGCAGATCCTGCCGTTCCTGCGCCGCATCAAGCAGGAGATCCGGATCCCGATGATCTACGTGAGCCACGATCGGCGCGAGGTGGACTACCTGGCCGACGAGCAGTTCGAGATCACGGCGGGTCAACTTCGGAGCGCGTCCGTGGACCGAACCGATTCGCGATCGTGACCGCGAGCAGTACCGCGCAAACTTCGATCACGAAGCGGCCGCCAGCTTCCAGAAACCGGGACCAGCGTTCCAGCAGCGGGACCGGATTGGGTTCGCCCGCGAGCAGTGCGGAGACCGTAGGGAATGGATACATCAGTTGGGCCACTGTGGTCAGGCATTCCAACCCGATGAACAGGGGCAGCGCGACGCAGCAGCGCAGCACCCGAACTCGCACCGACGCCGCCGGCCACATCAGCAGCAGCGTCCAGAACACCATCGGAGTCTCGATTACCTCTCCGACGTGGACGCGCGCGATGACACGGACCGCCGGCGTGACATCACTCGTCTGTTGCCGTACGGTCCCTACCAGTTCGAACACCGACCCGGGGTCGTTTTTTGCCGGCGCCACCTTCAGCGACACGATATCCCAGGGATGCCCCGCGGCCACGAGGCGCGCCGCCGTAGCGTAGATCGGGACGGCAAGCTGCGCGAATGGCCGCGCGCAGGCAGCCCCAACGGCGAGAGCCACGATGGCAACGGCAACCCGCCGGATCTCAACCCGCACGTGTCGGATCCGCGACCGACTGCGGGGCCGGAATGCTGGCGGTCCAGTGCATGAAGTAGAACATCACAACGATGATCGGCACGAGCGGCAGGAGCAGGCCATGGACAGCCTCCCAGGCTGCTGGCGCATACCGTAGTGAGAAGTGCAAAGCCATCAGCCGTGTGACGCTCAGCAGATAGGCGAGCACGAATCCCACGCCCAGCCCCCTTAACCGGGCCTTCCAGGGAGCCGCATAGGCCAGTACCGCGGCCACGAGCAGCAGAAATATCTCCACACCCTCGCAGCCCCGCGTGACGTGCAGCCTCGAGGTCGGAGTGCTGATCGTGCGGTCGACCAGACTGACCTGTTCGCGGGGCGCAGCGGCCTGGATCAAATCCGTCGTCGGACGCAGGATGCAGTCGACGACGACGAAGCGCTCGAAGGCGGTACCGCGCGAGGCTTCGAAGCCTCCCATCAGCACCGCGAAGCAGGTCAGGAAGCGCAGCGCAAAGACCAGGGTCGGTGGCGCGCCCCGCATGCCCTGTTCCCCGCCTACCCGATGCCGGACCGACGTGCGCTGACGATAGCGCACAGGCCTGCACCGAGCGCCACCAGCGACCACAGCGGCAACGGTCCGTCACCGGTGCTCGATCCGGCCGAACCTGCGTAAGGTGTAAGCACGAGGGAGGCAACATCATTGTTCAGATCGAGATTGGAATCCGTCGCCGTCGACGCCACGAAGGTCAGATTCACGGATGACAGTCCGCCCGGCTGGAGGACGATCGTCAGTGATGGGGAGGCGCCGGGGATCATCGTACCGACCGAGCATAGCAGCGCCTGGCCCGACTGCGTGCACTCTGGGCTGCTGGAGCCCGTGATCAACATAACACCGCCAGGCAGCGAACTCGAGACCGTCACGCCTGCGGCGCTTTGTGGTCCGGTATTCCCCAGCCGGACGCTGTACGACAGGAGTCCGGAATTCAATGCAGTGCCCGTCACCGTGAGCGACAGGTCTGCCGAGTTCCAGTACCGCACCAGGTTAGCGGCGTTGACCGAGCCCAGTCCCGTTGCAGAGTCCCAACCTGCGCCAGTGGCGTAGGCATCCGAAAACATACTCGTGCTTTGCGACAGAACTCCATTGCTGCCCGAGGGGTCAAAGCAGCCATAGGCCCCGGTACAGTTCACGTCGTTGTCGCCGTTCGTGACATCATGGAAAATGCATCCGCTCGACACGTTCCTGCCCGCGGTGGCCATGCAGTTCAGGGTACCGTTGGCATCCTGGCTGGCGGCCAGCGCGTAATACACGGGATTCGGATTACCCTGCAGACCGGCGCCCTGATCGACCAGCGCCTGTATGCCAGCCAGGATCGGCGCCGCGAACGAGGTGCCACCGGCCCGGGACCAGGTGCCCGGCGCACCGGCGCAGGAAACAAGCGCCGAGTCACACACCACGTAGCTGTGATAGAGAAAGCCGCTCCCAGCGAACAGCGACACGTCCGGCAGGTCACGCAATCCGTCGGCCGGATTGCCCGGCGCGCCAGACTGCCAGGCTGGCTTGGCGTAACCGCCGCAACTGCCGCTGATCACTTCAGGTGTCGCCGGAGCCGGCACGCCCGTCGCGCACTGGCTCGGCCCGCCACTGCCGCTCGTGGTCGTCAGGTAGGTGATGCCTAGCGTGCTATTGCAGAATCCGTTGCTGCCAAACGCGCTGCCATAGCCCTCCGCCGCGACCAGCAGGGAACTCGCGCACGAGTCGTCCCATGGGATCTCGGGCACGTAGGAGAGCGCCGAGCCGTACGTGGTGACATCGTTGGTCGTGCTCCAGTACGTGCCGACGGTGCCGGCGTAGGAATCGCCGAAATCGGTGCCCCCGACGGCCACGTCGTAGGGCGTCGAAGCCATGCCGTTCACGCCAATGCCGTGGGTCGCCGTGCCTTTCGTGTCATCGCAAAACGCCGCGCCGGCGTCACCGGCCGCGACGAACACCGAAATGCCTTCCGCAACTGCCTGCGCGTAGGTGGCGGCGAAGGCCGCATTGGCGCTGCCCAGCAGCGCCTCGCACATCCCGTAGCTGATGCTCACGATGCCAGGGGGACTGCCACCGTTCACGAGATGCTCCAGCGCGATCAACACGCCATATGTGGACGTGCTGGCACACGAAGCGACCTCGACCGTCGCGCTTGGCGCCGCAGCGCTGGCCCATTCGGCGTCGATCTCGGCCTCCTCCTGGTGAGTGGCCACGACCCCGTGGGTGCAGCCACCGGGATGCACGGACGTCAGAGACCCAGACGTGTAGCCAGCCAAGCCGAAGGTCGTGCGAAATGTGCTCCAGTCGGACGCCGCCGCTGACGGCAGGTCCGTGTCTTCCAGCACGGCGATGGTCTGGCCCTGACCGGAAGTCCCGGCGGCAAACAGCGGGCCGAGATTGTAGATCGTCGCAAGATCCGCCGGCACGACCTGGTAGCGCGTGGGGCTCACGCCCGTGTAGGTATAGGCCGGCGCCGGCCGGAAATTGGGGTGCAGCGGGAAATCATGCAGCGAGACCACGCCCTGCACCGCCGGTGCGAGTGCCGCGGGCACCTGCGGATCGCTCATGTTGCCGATGTGACGGGTGCCGGCAGTGTCGAGGTAGTGGATTTCCGTGTGCAGCGTGGCGCGCACCTCTCCTGCGGTCCCGGTGAAGTCGATGATCCCTAAACCGGGGTACATCGCGTTGACGACGAACCCGTGCTGCGCCAGCCACGCCATGATGGCGCTCGTGTCCTGCGGCCCCACTCCGAAGCGCGCCTCGAACTGCGACGGGCTGAGCCAATGGTGGAAGTTCGACGAACTTCTGTCGTGCAGCTCACGCTGGAACTGCTGCATGGCGGCGTCGCGCTCATTCGGCCGCCGGAGCACCAGCTGCATATGCTGCATCGCCAGTTCATCGGGCACGCGGCCGCGGTCATTCTGTGCATTGGCCTCGGGCCTGGTGCCCCCGCGTAGCCGGTAGAGCTGGCGCTCGTCGATCGGTGCGCTGATGAGCGCACGCGCGGCGACTCCCTGGGCGCGCGCAGGCCCCGTCCACCACGGCGCCGCCAGCACAGCCAGGATCAGCAGGTTCGCGCGGAGGCGCGTCGAAGGCGGCCGCGGCCCAAGCAACGGTCCGTACACACGCAATCCCCGCACCCGCACAGCCTCCCAGGTTGATCCTTATAAGCGTCGTGCATGACATGCAGATGGCAGCGGACCTAAGTGGCTGGTGCCGGCCCGCTCGATGCGGAACTACCTGCGGCGATTCATGGCACTCATCGGCGCGGTGCCGGAGCGTCTGCGTCCTGGGCTGCGGCTCTGGCGCCCAGGCGCACCCGCAGTGCCAGGCTCACTGCCACCAGCGCCAGTGCCCCTCCGCGCAGGAACGCCGCCGCGTCCCGCCCGATCGCCCCGACCGACACCCACGGCGGGTGGCCCGCGGAGTGCTGTCTCGCGAGGCTCCAGCCCAGCGCCAGCAGGGGCACGAGCGCATACGCGCCCATCCACGCCAGACGCTCCGGGCGCGCCAGGCGCCGCGGCGGAGGCGGCACCGGAGCTGGCGCGTCGCGCAGCCAGTGTGCCAGCGCAAGGATCACCACCACCAGGCCCAGTACGCTGCTGCCGTATTGCAGCCAGGCAAAGAGCCGCAGTGAATGGCCCGCGAAACCCGGTCCGTAGTCATCGAGCACCGAGAGCATGCGCACGCCGCGCGCGTCCTCGTGCGTGAAGGCGTCCCAGATCAGGTGCGTCGCGGCCCCCAGGAGGATCCCGCCTGCGACGCGCAGCCAGGTGATCGCGCTCGCCGGCAGCAACACCGGATGCTCCAGGCGTGCGCGTGCCCACGCGCCATCAGGCAGCACCTCGAGCACGGCGGGCTTGACCAGGGACTGCGCCAGCCACCAGGCGAGCAGGCCGCCAGGCAGGCAGAAAGTGACCAGAGCCTGCAGACTGTGGGTCTGCCAGCGAGCCAGCGACTCAGGCAGCAGTACGGCGAAATCCGGCGCCATGGTGCCGATGGCCGCGGCCGAGAACAGGTGCGCGCGCGCGAGCGGTCGGTACGCAGGCACCACCGCAGCGACGTGCGAGAGCGTGAAGGGCATCGCGCCTCAGGCGCTCCAGTCCCGCACCGCGGTGCCGCGCTCAGTCCTGCGGGCGGGACTCAAGTCGGCGGCATCAACGCTGCCCACATAGACGAAACCCAGGCAGCGCTCGGTCGCGGCGAAGCCGAGCGCCGCGGTAACCTGTGGGTCGTAGGCATTGCCGCCGGTCAGCCAGATCGCCCCGAAGCCCAGCGCATGGAAGGCGTTGAGCAGGTTCATGACTCCGGCCCCGACGGCCAGCAGCTGTTCGACCTCGGGTACCTTGTGGGCGGGTTCGATGTGCGCGCCGATGGCGATCACGAGCGGCGCGGTCCGCACCTGGTTCCCCACTTTTTCCAGCTTGCCCGGCGCGGCATCGGGCTCACGTGCCCGCATCCGCCCCGTGAGCAGCGCCGCCAGACGCTCGCGGGCCGTCCCGTGGATCAACACGAAGCGCCACGGGCGCAGCGCGCCGTGATCCGGGGCGCACAGCGCGGCGTCGATCGCCACGTCGACCTGCGCGCTCGAGGGTCCCGGCTCGCGCAGCTTCAACGCGGGCACCGAGCGGCGCGAGAGCATCGCCGCGATGGCATGCATGGCCGCTTCAGGCATCGAGCAGCCCCAGCACCTCGGCCGTCTTCTCCTGCATCAGCGCCGCATCGGCGCGTGACTCCACGTTCAACCGTACCAGCGGCTCGGTGTTGGAGCCCCGCAGGTTGAAGCGCCACTGGTCGAACTCCATCGACAGCCCGTCGGTGAAATCGACCGACCTGGCATGCGCCTGGTAATGGGACTGCACGCGCGCGATCACCGCGCGCGCATCAGAGACGCCCGCGCCCAGTTCGCGGTTGATCTCCCCGCTGGCCGGAAACATCCGCTGGCGCGCGCCGACCAGCTGTGAGAGCGACTGGCCCGACGCGCTGATCACGGCCAACACCAGCAGCCACGGGATCATCCCGCTGTCGCAGTAGGCAAAGTTGCGGAAGTAGTGATGCGCGCTCATCTCCCCGCCGTAGACCGCATCCACTTCGCGCATCTTCTGCTTGATGAAGGCATGGCCGGACTTGCACAGCACGGGTTCGCCGCCGTGACGGTGCACGATGTCGATCGTGTTCCAGGTCAGCCGCGGGTCGTGGACGATGCGGGCGCCCGGTTCGTGCTTCAGGAACGCCTCTGCCAGCAGCCCGACCAGGTAGTAACCCTCGATGAAGCCACCGTACTCGTCAAAGAAGAAACAGCGGTCGTAGTCGCCGTCCCAGGCCAGACCCAGATCGGCACCCGAGCGGCGAATCGCCTCGATGGTGCTGCTGCGGTTCTGCTCGAGCATTGGGTTCGGTACGCCGTTCGGAAAGCTGCCGTCCGGCTCGTGGTTGAGCTTGATGAACTGGAACGGCAGGTGCGGCTCGAGCGCATCGATGATGAGGCCGGCGCCACCGTTGCCGGCATTGACCACGACCTTCAGTGGCCGCAGCGACGCTCCCCGCACGTAGCCGAGAAGGTGATCCAGGTACGCGCGACTGGTATCGACCGCACGCACGGTGCCGGACACGGCCGCCCGGGGCGGCAGCGCGCCGGTCTGGATCGCGCGCCGCATTTCGGCGAGGCCGGTGTCCGCGCTGATCGGACGACTGCCTTCGCGCACCAGCTTCATGCCGTTGTAGTCGGGCGGATTGTGGCTCGCCGTGACCATGATGCCGCCATCATAGGCGCCATGGAAGGTCGCGAAGTACACGCCCTCGGTACCGGTGAGACCGATGTCGGCCACATCGACGCCGCAGTCCGTGAGTCCGCGCATCACCGCCGACTGCAGCGCCACGCTCGAGCCGCGGATGTCGCGGCCAACGGCCACGGTCTTCGGACCTACGAACCCCGCGTACGCCTGGCCAACCTGGTAGGCCAGTGCGTCGTTGAGTTCGTCGGGAATGCGGCCACGGATGTCGTAGGCCTTGAAGGCGCTGAGCGAGGGCATGCAATCCCCGTACGTAGAGGGTATCAGGTGCTCGTGCCCTGGCGGCCGTAGCGGTCTTCGAGGCGCACGATGTCGTCCTCGCCCAGGTAGCCACCGGACTGCACTTCGATGATGTTCAGCGGAATGCGGCCTGGATTCTCGATCCGGTGACGCACGCCGACCGGTATGTAGGTCGACTGGTTCTCCTCGAGCAGGAATACTTCCTCGCCGCGGGTGATCTGCGCGGTTCCGGACACGACGACCCAATGCTCGGCGCGATGATGGTGCAGCTGCAGTGACAGCACGCCGCCCGGGCGCACCACCAGGCGCTTGACCTGGAAACGCTCGCCTGCATCAATGCTGTCGTAGCTGCCCCAGGGCCGGAACACTTCGCGGTGCAGCGAATGCTCGTAGCGCCCGTCCGCCTTCAGCCGGGCAACCAGCTTCTTGACGTCCTGAACGCGATCGCGCGGCGCGACCAGCACCGCGTCCTTGGTCTCGACCACCACGTGATCGCGCAGCCCCACGGTCGCGACCAGCCTGCTCTCGGAATAGATGTAGCTGTCGTGCGTGTCCTCGGTGATCACGTCGCCGCGCAGCGTGTTGCCGGCACCGTCCTGCGCACTGGCCGCGTGCAGCGAGGCCCAGGAGCCGACGTCACTCCAGCCCGCATCGAGCGGCACGACCACCGCCGACGCGGTCTTCTCCATGACGGCGTAGTCGATCGATTCGCTGCGACAGCCCTGGAACGCCCCGGCATCGACCCGCGTGAAGTCCAGGTCGCGGGTGGCGCCGGCGAAGGCACTGCGGCACACGGAGGCGATATCGGGCGCGAACTGTTCGAGTTCCTCGAGGTAGCGCCGCGCCCGGAACAGGAACATGCCGCTGTTCCAGTAGTATTCGCCGGAATCGATGAAGGCCTGCGCACGCGCCAGATCCGGCTTCTCCACGAACTGCGCGATCCGGTAGGCCCCGCCCTGCTGCACCCCGCGGCGCACATAGCCGAAGCCGGTTACCGGGCCGTCCGGCACGATGCCGAAGCTCGCCAGCGCGCCGTCGCGGGCCGCGCTCGCAGCCACCTCGATCGCGCGATGGAAGGCGGCGACGTCGGCGATCACATGATCGGCCGGCAGCACCAGTAGCTGCGAATCCCCCTCATCTGCGGCGAGCGCCGCGTGCGCGGCGAGCGCGATGGCGGGGGCGGTGTTGCGTCCGACCGGCTCGAGCACGATCGCGCGCGGCGTACACGGCACAGTGCGCAACTGCTCGGCAACCAGGAATCGATGGGCCTCGTTGGCCACTACGATGGGCGCGGAAATGTCCAGGCCCTCGAGCCGTCGCACCGTCTCCTGCAGCATCGTGTGGCGGCCGACCAGCGGCAGCAGCTGCTTCGGATAGAGCTCGCGAGAAAGGGGCCACAGGCGCGTGCCTGCCCCGCCGGAGAGAATGACCGGTATCAGCATGCTCAATGGTTCTCCACGTTCGGCGCGTCACTGGCATCGGTCGCGGCGCGGCGGCCGCCGAGGGGCAGGCTGCGCCCGCGCCCGATCGCGAAATACTCGATGCCGAGGCGCTCCATCAGGGCGGGATCGTACAGGTTCCGGCCATCGAAAATGACGGGCGCACGTAGCAGTTCCTTCAGCCGGTCATAGTCGGGGGAGCGGAATTCCTTCCATTCCGTGGCGATCAGCAGCGCGTCGGCCCCCTGGGCGGCCTCGTACGCGTCGCGGCAGAACAGGATGCGCCCCGCCTGCGCCTGCGACTCGTACAGCCGCCGCGCCTCGGCACCGGCCACCGGATCGTAGGCACGCACGCTCGCGCCCGCCTCCAGCAGTGCATCGATGATCACGCGGCTCGGAGCCTCGCGCATGTCGTCGGTGTTGGGCTTGAACGCGAGTCCCCACAACGCGAAACTGCGCCCGGCGAGCTGACCGTCGAAATACCCCCGCAGCTTGCCGACCAGAACGGTCTTCTGCCGCTCGTTGACGTGCTCGACCGAGCGCAGCAGCGTCGCATCGTGGCCGACATCGTGCGCCGAGCGCACCAGTGCCTTCACGTCCTTCGGGAAGCACGAGCCGCCGTAACCGATGCCAGGGTAGATGAAACTGTAGCCGATACGCGGGTCCGAGCCGATGCCGATGCGCACTTTCTCGATATCCGCCCCGACCCGCTCGGCGACGCCGGCCAGCTCGTTCATGAAGCTGATCTTGGTGGCGAGCATCGCGTTGGCCGCGTACTTGGTGAGCTCCGCGGAGCGGATGTCCATCACCACGAGGCGGTCGTGGTTGCGCGTGAACGGCTCGTACAGCGCGCGGATCAGTTCGGTAGTACGCGGATTGTCGGTGCCCACGACCACCCGGTCGGGGCGCATGAAATCCTCGATCGCCGCCCCTTCCTTCAGGAATTCCGGATTCGAGACTACATCGAACTCGACGGCCGCCGCGCGCTCGCGCAGCGCGGTATGCACCTCGAGCCGCACCTTGTCCGCCGTTCCGACCGGCACTGTCGACTTGGTCACGACGATCGCGTAGCGCCCGAGGCGCTGCCCGATCGTGCGCGCGACCGAAAGCACGTGGCGCAGATCGGCCGAGCCGTCCTCGTCCGGAGGAGTGCCGACCGCAATCAGCTGGAACAGTCCGTGCTCGACCGCCCGCGCACTGTCGGTCGTGAATTCGAGCCGGCCGGCGTCGTGGTTGCGCCGCACCAGCGCGTCGAGCCCAGGCTCGTGGATCGGAACTTCCCCGCGGTTGAGCTGCTCGACCTTCGCATTGTCGATGTCGCAGCAGATCACATGGTTGCCCGCATCTGCCAGGCAGGCCCCGGAAACCAACCCGACGTAACCGGAGCCGAAGATCGTCACTTTCATAGAATAACCGATTGAAATGTCAGGGAAACGCAGCCTAGCCGAAGCGGCCAGCCAAGGCAAAGCGGAGCGCGCAGGATGCGCATACCACATAACCAGATTGTTACCAGCTTGCTACAGACGAGCGGTCGCCTCGTTTCCTACCATGCAGGCTGCGGGAGCTTGCATGTCCATTCACTTCGAGCAGATCACCAAACGCTACGCCGCCGGCCCGGTCGTCAACGACGTGTCGCTGCAGATCGAGCCCGGCGAATTCTTCGTGCTGCTCGGCCCCAGCGGCAGTGGCAAGAGCACGCTGCTGCGGATCGCGGCGGGGCTCACCGACCTCGACCATGGCCGCATCAGCTTCCGAGGCCGGGACGTCACGCACGTGCGGGCACGGGATCGCGGCGTCGGCCTGGTATTCCAGCACTACGCGCTGTTCCGGCACATGACGGTGGGCGAGAACGTCGAGTTCGCGCTGCGGGTCCGCGGCGTGAAGCGGCGCGACCGCGCACGTCGGCGCGATGAGCTGCTGCAACTGGTGGCGCTGGAAGGCTTTGCTGCGCGCCTTCCCGGGCAGCTCTCCGGCGGCCAGCAGCAGCGCGTCGCGGTGGCCCGCGCGCTCGCGCACGAGCCGCAGGTGCTGCTGCTCGATGAGCCATTCGGCGCACTCGACGCCAAGATCCGCGTCGAGCTGCGCGAAACCATCCGGCAGGTTCAGCGCCGGCTCGGGATGACTACGATCCTCGTCACCCACGACCAGGAAGAAGCATTCGTGCTCGCCGACCGCATCGGCGTGATGCACCACGGCCGTCTGCTCGAGACCGGGCGGGCCGAAACCCTGTATCGGCGGCCTGCGACCCGCTTCGTTGCGACCTTCCTCGGGGCGGCCAACCTGTTTCTCGGCGCGCGTGGTCCGGCAGGACTGCGTCTCGGGCGGCAGTTCCTGGCTGGCGGTGAGAGTCTCAAGGCTGAGGGCCGCGGCAACGAAGTGATCACAGTGGTGCGTCCGGAGGACGTCGAGGTGGCCGAAGAAGAGCCGCGCCTGCGCAGCGGCGTGCTCGGCAGCGGCCATGTCGTGGCGGTGGATTTCGGTGGGGTGCTCGAGCGCGTGCGCGTTCAGCTTGGACACGATACTGCCGTGGTGTCGGCCGTCGAACGCGAACCCTCTCCCGGGGCGGCACATCCGCCCGCGACATCGGAGCCTATCCTCGTCGATATCACCAGAAACAGCTCCGATCAGAGCCAATTTCCGCTGACGCCCGGCAAGCGGGTCGCGCTCGGGATCAGGCGTTTTCACCTGCTGCCCACTCCGATTTCGAGTTTCCGTATTCTCGATACCGATCCGCAGGCCATGGCCAAGCTGCGCGCCTCGCCGCTGATGCGGGCCTTGCTGCAGAGCATGCAGGCCCCGGTGCTCGGACCGGGCGACGCCCGCGAGCCCGAGACCGCCCAGACTGGGGTCGGTGTGATGAGCCTTGACGCCTCGACGATCACGCGCATTGCCGAAGCGGTGCGGCAGGGCCGCCACCGGTTGCTGTGCACTCCTCCGCAGCTCTCGAATCCGCGCCGCATGGTGATCTATTGCAGCAGCGAGGCCTCGCGCGCTGCCACGCTGGGACTGGTCGCGAGCGTGATGCGCCACCTCGACGCCGAGGCCACCTTCGTCAGCGTCCAGAGTCCGTCGGCGCCGCGCTCCGAGGTCACGACCTCGTTCCGGCGCCTGCTGGATGCGCGGGCGGAGCTGCAGGAATCCCACGGCCTCGACATCCGCACCGACGTGCAGATCGGCGATCTGAACGGCTGGGTCTCGCAACTGGCGGGCGCCGCCGAGCCTGTGCTCGTGGTATTGGGCCTGGATGGAACGCCGGCGCAGCTCGAGGAATTGCTGCGTACCGAGTTCCAGCCGCTGTTCTCCGACCAGAGCCGCTGCGCGCTGCTGCTCTCGTGTACCGGCGCGCCGCATCGTGCCGAACTTGGCACCGGCGGCGCGGAAGCACTGTTCGAGGTCCGCCCCGAGGCGGACACCCAAGAATCCTTTCTGGAGAATCAATGATGAACCGACTCTCGAGCCGACACCGCCTCTGGGGACTGGTGAGCGGACTGCTGATGACGGCACTGGCCGTCCTGCCCGTGGTGACGCGCGCCGCCGCACCGGCGCCCGTCACGCTGCTGAATGTCTCTTACGATCCGACCCGCGAACTGTACGAAGCGATCAACAAGGCATTCGCGGCCGATTGGCTCGGCAAGACGGGCCAGCAGGTGAACATCCGCCAGAGCCATGGCGGCTCCGGAGCCCAGGCGCGCGCGATCATCGATGGGCTCGAGGCCGATGTCGCGACGCTGGCGCTGGGCTATGACATCACGGCGCTGAACCGGAACGGCCAGCTGATCCCGGCGAACTGGGCCACGCGGCTGCCGGACAACAGCTCGCCGTATACATCGACGATCGTATTCCTGGTCCGCAAGGGCAATCCAAAGAACATCCACGACTGGAATGACCTCATCCGCCCGGGAATCGCGGTGATCACCCCGAATCCGAAGACCTCGGGCGGTGCGCGCTGGAACTACCTCGCGGCCTGGGCCTGGGCGCTCAAGCAGCCCGGCGGCAGCGACGCGAGCGCCAAGGCCTTCGTGCAGAAGCTCTACAAGAATGTCCCGGTGCTCGATACGGGTGCCCGTGGCTCCACGGTCACGTTCACCGAACACGGCGTTGGCGATGTCTTGATCGCCTGGGAGAACGACGCGTTCCTGGCACTGCAGGGGGCGGGAGCTGCGAAGTTCGACCTGGTCGCGCCTTCCTTGAGCATCCTGGCCGAGCCGCCGGTCACGGTGGTGGACAAGAACGTGGACCGTCACGGCACGCGGGCAGTCGCGGAAGCCTATCTGAGGTTCCTGTACACCCCGCAAGCCCAGGAGATCATCGCGCAGAACTACTACCGGCCGCGCGATCCGGCGGTCGCCAAGAAGTACGCCGACAAGTTTCCGAAGATCCGGCTCGTCACGATCGACGATCCGTTCGGCGGCTGGGACAAGGCGCAGGCCACGCACTTCGGCGACGGCGGTACCTTCGACCAGATCTACGGACAGTAACTGGCCCGGCGATCGGCGTATGAATGAGATCGCGCTGGAACTGCCGGCGCTGCCCGGCCCTCAGCGGGCGGCGCCGCGCTATCGCGCGCGCGAGTTCCGGGTGCTGCCGGGCTTCGGGCTCACGATGGGCTGCACGCTGCTGTACGTGTCGCTGATCGTGCTGATACCGCTGAGCGCAGTGTTCCTGCTGTCCGCGCGGTTGGGGCCGGCGCAGTTCTGGCACGTGGTGAGCGCGTCGCGGGTGCTGTCCGCATTGCGATTGAGTTTCGGCGCAGCGCTGCTCGCCGCGCTGGTCAATGCGGTATTCGGGTTCGTCATCGCCTGGGCGCTCACGCGAGCGCGCTTCCCGGGCCGGCGGCTGGTCGATGCGATGATCGATCTGCCGTTCGCGCTCCCGACCGCAGTGGCCGGCATCGCGCTGGCCGCGCTCTATGCACCGACGGGATGGATCGGACGCTGGCTGAGTCCCCTTGGCATCAAGGTCGCCTACACGCCACTCGGCATCGTGGTCGCACTGGCCTTCGTCAGCCTGCCGTTCATCGTGCGCACCGTACAGCCGGTGCTCGCCGATCTCGACCGGGAGATCGAGGGCGCCGCACAGAGTCTCGGCGCCTCGAAGCTGCAGACTTTTCTGTGGGTCGTGCTGCCCTCGATCTGGCCGACGCTGCTGACCGGCGTGGCACTTGGTTTCTCCCGCGCGGTGGGCGAGTACGGTTCGGTGATCTTCATCGCCGGCAACATTCCGCGGGTCTCCGAGATCGCGCCGCTGCTGATCATGATCAAGCTGCAGCAGTTCGACTACGCCCAGGCCACTGCGATCGCGGTCGTGATGCTGCTCGCGTCCTTTGCGCTGATGTCCGGCATCAACGGCCTGCAGCTCTGGGCCCAGCGCCGGCAGCGCCGGCGATGATCCGCGGCGAGCAGATCCCCGAGGGGCTCGGACGCTTTGCCCTGCTCGGCATCGCGCTGCTGTACCTGTTCGGCCTGGTCGGCCTGCCGCTGGTGGTGGTGTTGGTGCAGGCCTTCGCCGATGGCATCGGGGCCTACCTGCACGCACTGTCGGATCCGATCGCGCTGTCCGCGATCCGTCTCACGCTGCTGACGGCAGCGATCACCGTGCCGCTGAATCTCGCATTCGGCGTCGCGGCCGCGTGGGCCATTGCGAAGTTCGAGTTCCGCGGCAAGAACGCGCTGATCACGTTGATCGACCTGCCGTTCGCGGTCTCCCCGGTGATCGCCGGCATGAGCTATGTATTGCTGTTCGGCTCCCGCGGCTGGTTCGGCCCATGGCTGCGCGCGCACGATATTCACGTGATCTTCGCCGTGCCCGGAATCGTACTGGCCACGACCTTCGTGACGTTCCCGTTCGTCGCGCGCGAGCTCATCCCGCTGATGCAGACGCAGGGCAATGAGGAAGAGGAGACCGCGCTCTCGCTCGGCGCGAGCGGCTGGCAGACCTTCCGACTCGTGACTCTGCCCAACATCCGCTGGGGTCTGCTGTACGGGGTGCTGCTCTGCAATGCGCGTGCGATGGGAGAATTCGGGGCGGTATCGGTGGTCTCCGGCCACATTCGCGGGCTGACCAACACCCTGCCGCTGCACATCGAGATCCTCGACAGCGAGTACAACCTGGTCGGAGCCTTTGCCTGCGCGTCGATCCTCGCGCTGCTGGCGCTGGTGACGCTGGCGGCCAAATCGCTGCTCGAGCTGCGCCACCCCGAACTGCGATCCGGCATCGCCCGACACGCCTAGCCCGTGTGTCGCTGCTGGCCAGCGCCCGGGGCTTGCGGTTAGGCTGCCACCACCGTGCCCAGAGAGCCTCCCGTCCTGCACAGCATTCCAGTCCCGCCCCGCCCCGGTGGGCCTGCGGCAGGGCGAGCCACCGGCGGCGCCGGGCAGATCGGCTTGGCCTCCTGGCTTGGGGGCGGCAGCGTCGTGATCGTGCTGTTGGCCGTGGCCGCGATTGCGCTCGCCAGTGCAATACTGCTCAATCGCATGGTCGAGCAGCAGGGCCTGGTCCGCGCACAACTCGCGGCGGCGTCCGCCCGTGAGCTGCTGCGCCGCGCCGGCGAGGACGCGCTGAGCAACGCCCGTGAGCTCGCGGAACGGCCGCCACTGCAGCGCCTGATCGAGACCCAGGAATCCGATGGGCTCGAGGCGTTCCTGCGCCGTTTCTCCGAGTCCACGGGCACGGACGTCGCCGCGCTGCTGCGTGGCAACGAGTTGCTCGCGCAATCCGGCCCCACCGTCGACTGGTCGGAGATCGAGCGTGCCGAGCAGGAGCAGGGCGAGCGCTTCCTGCTCGCCCCGCGCAGCGGGGCCCCGCTGGTCTGGGGCGCCGTGGCACCCGTGGCCGGCGGGGACGTGCGTGCCGTGAGCCTCAGACTCGCGACCGGCAGCCTGCTCGCGACCCTCGGAGCGCAGGTGGGTGCACAGCTGCAGGTCGTGAATTTCTCGACCTACCACGCACCCACCGCCGACGCGTTCACGCCCTTGCACACCCAGGCGCTCGGCGGAGCGGGAGGTGCTGCAGCTGCCATGCTCGAGGGCGGCCGCCGGTACGCCGCGAGCACGATTCTCGCAGCGCAGACCGGCGAGGTCGTCGGGCTGCTCGATGCAACCGTCGACGGCTCGGAGTTTGCCGCCTCGATCCGCCGCTTCGACTGGATCCTTACCTTAAGCGCGCTCACCGTGGCGGCCATCGCCGGCCTCGCCGGTGTGCTGTACGGACGCTGGCTGGCACTCCCCGTGGTCGCGCTGCGCGATGTGGCCGACCGCATCGGCCATGGCGATTTCTCCACTGCGATGCCGGCGATCGCACCACGGGAATTGGCCGGACTCGCCGGATCGATGGACGAGATGCGGCGCAACCTCGTCGAGCTCACCGACACGCTGCGGCGCCGGGAAGCCGAGGCGCAGGCGGTGCTGAGCGGCGTTGTCGAGGGCGTCTACGCCGTCGATCAGGAGCGGCGCATCCGCTACGCGAATGCCCAGGTCGCCGCGCTGCTGGGCCGGGCGCCTGCTGAGATCCTCGGCCAGTTCTGCGGCGACGTGCTGCATGCGCAGACGCCGCCAGCCGAACGGCCCTGCGAGCGCAACTGCCCGATCCTGGCCGCGCGGCACTCGCCACAAAGCCGCGCGCGCGAAACGCTGCTGCTGCGCGATGGCAGCACGCACGCGGCGATCATCGTGAGCGCCCCGCCGGTGCGCGGCGTGCAGGTGCAGATCCTGCGCGACGAGACCGACCTGGAGGCGGCCCGGCGCGCGCGCGATGGCGTACTAGGCAACATTTCGCACGAATTCCGTACGCCGCTCGCTGCGCAACTGGCCGCGATCGAACTGCTGCGCGACGGCCTGGATGGTATGAGCGCCGCGGCGCAACGCGAACTGCTCGCCAACGT
>Ga0265318_10000625_pt1 | contig 24452 bp, 17 predicted proteins | sample 4821metaG_FD_192431 | JGI IMG/M metagenome (GOLD analysis project Ga0265318, IMG submission 192431) | Rhizosphere microbial communities from Carex aquatilis grown in University of Washington, Seatle, WA, United States - 4-8-21 metaG | ecosystem: Host-associated > Plants > Roots > Rhizosphere >... | reverse complement strand
CGTGACGTTCGCCAAGACCCGGGCCCGCTACGTCCGGATGAACGGCACCGCGCGGGGCACCGCCAATGGCTATTCGCTGTTCGCGTTCATGGTGCTCGACGACTGACGACCGCCGCCTCCCGCGTCGTACCTCCTTGCGTAGCGGCCCAACCATGGCGAGGCACACCGTGCATGCCTCGCAGGCGCCGCTACATGAGCGTGAACGGATAGGTGATCACCTGACTCGTGCTCGACGCCGGGAACCGCAGGCTGCGCACGACGCCCTTGATGCAGCCGGTGAGCCCGCCCTTGTGCAAGATGACGGGCGCCTCGACCTGCACGCCCTTGACCGCGCCGGTGCGCTCTATGCGGAACCTCACGGTGACGCGGCCGGGGACGAAGGTGTCCTCGTCGGGCCGCGCGCGGGCGACGCAACCGAGCACGGCGTCCTCCTTCGCGTGAAAGCGCGCGTCGATCTCCTCCTGCGAGAGCTCCTTGCCGCCTCCTTCCTTCGAGAAGTCGAGGCGCATGGTCTCGGCCCGCGACAGATCCTCGCCCTGCCATACGATCTTGAGGTCGCCGGCCCGCAACTTGGTGGGTTCGGGCTCGTCGATGGGCCGACGCCGCCCGCCACTCGGCACCGGTGATGGCGACAGGGCCGGGGACGGGGAGAGTGGGCCGAACACCTCCTCGGGTGGCGCCTCGGTCAACGAGGCGGAGCCCGGCGCGATCGAGGTCGATGGGCGGTCTTCGGACGCCGGGACGAAGACCGGGGAGGGGGCCTCCCCCACGGGCGCTTCGCTCGACGGCGCCGATGCGGCGATGACGTCGTTGCGCGCGAGGCGCCGCGCCCCGCGACGCCGCCGCCGATGGTCCTTGGCGTTCTTGGTGGCCTCGCCGGCTGGTGCCGCGACGACCGGCGGGCGAGGCGCCTGGATTGACCGTCGCCAGGTGAGGACGCCGATGAGGCCCGCGGCTGACAGAACGAGCAGCACCAGAAATCCCTTCATCGTCCTCCGAGCCTACAAGGCATGAGTCGCGCGCGACGAACGAAAGCGGATGACTCCTCGTGGCGCCTCGCGGCCGGGCAGCCTCGAGGGTGGCGCCTCGTCCGCCGGCCGCCGCTGGGGCAGAATGTATGTCGATGGCCGCCACCAGCGACATCTGGATCCGGGTTGCCCGGCCGGGGGACGAGGAGGCCCTGGCCGGCCTGTGTGGCATCGTCCAGGACCTCCACGCGCGAGCGCGCCCCGGGGTGTTCAAGCCGCCCGACGCCGACGGGCTCGCGCGGTGGTTTGGAGAGCGCCTCGGGGCGGCCTCGGGGAGGATCTGGATCGCGGAGGTCGACCAGGTGCCTGCCGGCTACGTCCTGGTCATCGACAACCACCGCCCCGAGAGCGTGTTCTCTCGTGCCCGGCGCTGGTTCGAGCTCGACCAGGTGGTGGTGCATCCCGCGCATCGCCGCCAGGGCGTGGCCCGGGCCCTGTTCGAGCACGTCGCCGCCGCTGCCCTGGGCGCGGGCGTCGAGACCATCGAGCTCAACACCTGGGCCTTCAACCAGGCCGCACAGCAGGCGTTTCAGAGGCTCGGTCTTGCCGTGAGCAACGTCCGATTCGCCCTCGATCTGGCGCCCAACGGAGGGGGTGACGAGGTGAGGGCGGAGGCGGGGCGCCCTTCGACCGGATCGCCACCATTCCCACCCTCGCCGCTGTCTGTCCTCGGCTCCCGGACCGCCGCCCGGCTGGTGCTGCTCGACGCCGATCAGAAGGTGTTGCTCTTCTTGCACGAGAACGATCGGGGGCGGCGTTTCTGGGCGACCCCGGGGGGAGGCGTGGAGCCGGGGGAGACCCTGGCCGAGGCGGCCCGGCGAGAGGCCGCCGAGGAGATTGGCATCGACGCCCTCGAGCTCGAAGCGCTGTGGACCGGAAAATCGGACTTCTGGCTCGGCGACCGTCTGATTCTTCAGACCGACGTCTTCTTTCTGGTCGTCCGCCACGCTCCGCTACCCGACCGCGACGTGGCGGCGTTCCATGCGGCGGAAGGGATCAAGGAAGCGCGATGGTGGGCGGCCTCGGACCTCGCGTCCACCGATGCCCCGGTGTTTCCCGTGGACCTCGGCGCCCATCTGCTGACCCTGGTGGGTCGTACGACGCTCACGCTGAAGTTGAAGTGACGCGGCGGGCACGCAGTCGGCCGTGGCGCCGGAAGCGGCGGGGCCACGTCGCCTTTGCCTCGATTCCGTGGAGGCCGGGTTCATGCCGAGTCCGATCCGGGCCGAAATCGGGCGCAATTCCCCAAGTCGTCGACTGCAACCCGAGCTCGAATGGATGAGGGCGTGCTCACGCCGCTCATATCGGTCGCCAGGGGCGTTGATCGATGCAAACATGTCGGAGGAGGCGCGGCAATGAAGAATGGCTTCGGCGGGCAGATCGGTCGGGGAAGAGTCAGGGAGGCCTTCGTCGCCTGCATCGCCCCGCTCCTCCTCCTCCTCCTCGCGGCGGGCGCCAGCTCCGCGGGCGCCTCGGGCGAGACGAGCACCAACCTGGCGACGGCAGCATCCCGAAGCCGACGAAAGGTGGGGGCATCGGCGGACTTCATACCGCTCACCTCGGAGAACCCGTACAGCGACACGCTCGCGCGCGAGTTCGACTACGTCACGACCGGCAACACGCTGAAGTGGGGCGTCGTCCAGGCGGTCGATCCCGAGACATGGGACTTCAGCCAGGCCGACGCGATCGTGGCCTTCGCCGAGGCCCACCACCAGGCCATCAAGGGACACACCCTGGTCTGGCACCAGCAGCTCCCGCCGTTCGTCGACGGAACCCTGTCTGCGGATCTCCTGCGGCAATACTTGAGGGCCAACATCCATCGCGAGGTGGGGCGGTACCGCGGACGCCTGTACGCCTGGGACGTGGTCAACGAGGCGATCGCCGAAAACGGGTCGGGCCTGCGCGACACGGTGTTCTCGGAGAAGCTCGGACCGGACTTCATTGCCTGGGCCTTTCGGGAGGCTCACCGGGCCGATCCGCACGCCAAGCTCTTCTACAACGACTTCAACGCCGAGACGGTCAACGCCAAGTCGAACGCCATCTACGCGCTCGTGAAAGGGCTGCTCGCGGCCGGCGTTCCCATCGATGGAGTCGGCTTCCAGATGCACTTCGATGCCGCGACCGCGCCCAGCACCGGGGACATGGTGACCAACCTCGCCCGCTTCACGGCGCTCGGTCTCGACGTCAACATCAGCGAGCTGGACGTGACGGTGGCCTCGCTCTCGGTCAGTGAGGCCGAGAAGCTGGCCGTGCAGGCGCAGGTCTACCACCGCGTGACGGCGGCCTGTCTGCAGGTGCCCCGCTGTGGGGCGGTGACCACCTGGGGGTTCACGGACAAGTACAGCTGGCGCGCACCCGACGAGGCGCTCGAGCTCGACACGCAGTACCAGAAGAAACCCGCATACTTTGGCATGTTCGACGGCCTCGCCGGGGTGCCCCCCGACCCGGTGGGAGCCCCCCCGAACCTGATCCCGAACGCGACGTTCGAGGCCGGTCTCGACGGATGGTCCGCGTCGGGGGGTGGGTTGGCGTGGCAGGACACCGGGTCCCGTGGCCATCACCCCGCTGCGGCCAGGGATGCCCGGCAGGCGGCCGGTGCCCACACGGGACGGGCGAGCGCGCGGGTCACCGAGCGGAGTGCGGTCTCCGACGGCCCCGCCACGGACATCACGAAGCGCGTCGTTTCCGGGCGTGGCTACGACGTCTCGGCGTGGGCACGCGTCGACGGCGCGGTCAGCGACCGGGTCACGCTCGGCGCCAGGATCTCCTGCGCGGGGGTTCCCGACGTGGACCTCGAGCTCGGAGCAGCGACCGCCTACCGATCGTCGTGGACGGCCGTGGCGGGCTCACTCGAGGTGCCCGCGTGCACGCTGACCAGCGTGTCGCTCTACGTCGCGGGGCCGCAGCCCGGGGTCGATCTCTCGGTCGACGACGTGGCGCTGCGGCCACGTCCCGAGCCGCGCGGCCCGAACGCGGTTGCCAATCCCGGCTTCGAGACCGGGGACACGAGTGGGTGGGTGACCTGGGGCCCGACCATCGCCGTCACCACGGCGGCCGCGCACAGCGGCGTCGACAGCGCCATCGTCACCAGCCGAACACAGACCTGGATGGGCCCCGTGCTGCCACTGTCGTCGATCGTTCAGCCCGGGGCGACCTATGCCGCGAGCGCATGGGTGCAAATCGGTGGGAGCAGCGCGGACGCGGTCAGCTTGACGCTGAAGACATCCTGCATTGGCGTCGCCGATTCCTATCAGACCCTCGGTTCGGGCACCGCCACCAGCACGAGATGGGCCGAGCTGGATGGAACGTTCACGGTACCGCTCTGCCAGATCAGCGAGCTCGACCTGTATGTCGAGGGGCCTCAGCCCGGGGTCAACCTGCTCGTCGACGATGTCGCCGTCGAACAGCTGCTCTGGCACCCGGTCGTGACCAGCACCACCAGCGCCATCAGCAACCCGGACTTCGAGTGGGGGGTGGCCGGCTGGGCGCCCTTCGGCGACGGCGCGGTCAGCGTGAGCACGGCGTTCGCGCACACCGGGTCGGGCAGCGGCGAGGACAGCAACCGCACGGCAGCCTGGAATGGCCCGTCCTATACGCTTGCCAGCACGGCCGCGACCTACGCCGTCTCGGCCTGGGCCCTGCAGGACGGCACGGACCAACTTCCTCTGTTGCTGTCGGTCAAGCTCGCGTGCGGCGGCGCGACCAACTATCTCACGCTTGCCACCGCCACGGCCGGCCCCGACACCTGGGTGCAGCTTCAGGGGCAGCTGGCCGTTCCGGCTGGATGCAGCACCGTCATGCTCTACGTGCAGCAGGGCAGCGGCGTGGTGTTCCCCGACCTGTTCATCGACGACGTGTCGGCGGCGCCCGTGCCGGTATCCCTGACGGAGGTGGTGACCAACGGCGACTTCGAATCGGGGACGGCCGGGTGGTCTGCCTTCGGCGGGGGGACGTTCGGCCCCAGCGCCGCGGTCGCGCACGGCGGAGCCCAGAGCGGGGTCGACAGCGGACGCACGGCGGAGTGGAATGGCCCTTCGTACGTGCTCCCCACGTCCGCCGCGTCGTACGCCGTTTCGGCGTGGGTGTACCAGGGTGGCCCGCAGAGCGTCGATCTCCTGCTGACGACCAAGCTCGACTGCGGCGGCGTGACCAGTTACCCGACGATCGCAGGGCCCGCGACCGTTGCTCCGGGCGCCTGGGTGCAACTCACTGGGCAGGCAGTCGTGCCGGGTGGCTGCACGGGGGTGCTGCTCTACCTCGACCAGAGTCCCGGCGGCGACGTCTTCCCCGATCTCTACATAGACGACGTCGCGGTGCGCCCGAGCTTCTGATCGAGCGGGGCGCGAGATGGCGCGCATGCGGCGGAGGTGACAGCGTCCCGGCACTGACTGGCACTGGCCAAAGTGTCGTCAGATTTCCCCGCCTGCGCGAGAAGCCCGGCCTGGCCGCGGTCCGGCGGCCGCGGCGCGAAAAGGCCGCGCGCAGGTGCGCATCGACGCGCGTGGAGGCGCAGACGATGGGAAAGCCGCGTCCGGCTTCCCATCCCTGCTTCCCATCGGGTCCTCCGCTCCGGCCCGGCCGTGCGCGTGGGAAAGCTGGCGAAACCGGGGAACATGGCCTCGGTCGTTCGTTGATGAGAGGTTCTCTCAACGATCGAGGAGGTTCAAAATGAGTCTGAGGAAGTTGCTGGCGTTGGCGGAGGATGGACCATGGTGCGGAACCAAGCCCCCGGGGATTCACCCACCACACCTGCTTGGAGAGCTCGCCGCTCGCCCGATCACCGGCGCTGGCCCGACGCCGGAGCGGTGGCATGACGGTGGTTACGGCAACGACCGGGAGGCGTTCTTCTGGCAGGCCATCCAGCTTCGCCAGATCGGACAACGCCTCGAGCAGATGAAGGGCGGCGTCTCCGACTTGGGCGCGCAGGTCAGCTCGTCGGCTGACGCATTCTTTGACGATTGGTGCGGAACAGTTCCCTGGTCGGTGCTGATTCAGTGGCTCCTCCACCACCCGCCGCCCCCACCTCCATGGCTCGAGCAGGTATCATTCGCGGCGGTTGTGCTCGAGTTGGCGACCAAGGCCGGAGGCGAGTCCGGAAAAAATCTGGGCGGTGCGGCGTCGGGCCTGATCGCTGCTGGTCTTCCCCAGAGCAGCGCGCGGTAGCTCTGCGCGCCGTCGCATCAGCGCGGCCCTCCTGTCGCCTGGCGATGTTTTGCGGCGTGTCGCCTTAGCTGAATGGCTGCGCCGAAAGCATGACGGCGGCCGCCGGCGGACCTGATTCTCCGGGCCCTTCAGAGAGAGGTTCCACCGCACCCCCGGCTGCGCGACCGCGAAACCCGCCATGCGCCGGCCCACGGAAGCTTCGCTGAGGCAGGGAATGCGGCCGAGCCGGCCCACCCGTGGAGCTGGCCCAATGGAAGACGTTTGACCGGCAAACGTCTTCCAGACGCCCTGCGGGCGAAAAAGCCTCAACAAGATCGTGGAGCTGAACGGGATCGAACCGTCGGCCTCCCGAGTGCGATTCAGATGAAATCCTAGTCGAAGCAATAGCTCACGAAACCAACCGCTTTTCATCGCCGAGGAACGTCAGCAATTCCAAGCGGTTCGAAGAAAAACGGTAGGCCAAATCGACTTGCTCATCGCTCGGGCGATCCTGATCGTCTTCGCCTTCATTGCCTGTTGAAGATCGTAGGCCAGGAGCCTCTTGCGGGTCAGCGTCCGGACCTCTTCAAGCTCGCCCAGTTCCCCGAACAGATCCTCGAGCTCGTCTCTTGCATTCTTCATGTGACCTTTGCCGGCCGGGTCGCTATCGGCGACGCCGCGGAGCGCGCATGTGGCGAGAAACTTGCCCGCGTCGGTCATGGCCTCCCCGATCGCGCGCCACGGACGGACACCCCGCTCAGCGCCGAATCCGACCGGTGGCCTGCTCCGCGGCCTCCAGGCGCCCGTTCACCGCGTCCCAGTTGATGTTCTGGAAAAATGCATCGACATACTTCGCGGCGGCTGCGCCGTAGTCGATCGCGTAAGCGTGCTCGTACATGTCCATGACCAGCAGCGGCAGTCCTCCCGCCAGGGCCTGCGTGTGGCCGCCCGCCCAGTATGAGCGGACATCGCCCTCGTGAGGGTTGTAGTCCATGATGGCCCAGCCGCTTCCGCCGCCGAGGCTGAGCCCGAGCGCGCGGAACTGCTCCTCCCATTTGCCCAAGCTTCCGTAGCTGGCCGCGAGCTGCTGCTGGATGGCGCCGCCCACCTTGCCACTTCCCCCGAGATTCCCGAAGTAGTGCTCGTGGAGGATCATCGAGTTCGTGAAGGTCAGCTCGCGCTCCTTCAGGCCCGCGACCAGGAATCCCGGGGTGTCCTTGTTGATGGCGGCGAGCTGCTCCTCGACCTTGTTCAGGTTCTTGATCGCGGCGGTGTAGTTGTTGTCGTGGTGAGATACGATCATGCGCTCGGAGAGCCCAGCGAGCTTCCCGGGAGCGAACGGCAAAGGCACCGGCGCGTGCCTCCCCGCAAACGCAGGCGCCCCAGCCGCGGTTGCTGCGCCCTCCTTGTCGGCCCTGGGCGCTCCCGAACCGCGCCGTTCGAAGGCCCCAGCCACCGTCAGAGCGGGCACTCCCACCGCCACGGCGCGGAGGACATCGCGTCTCTTCATCGTCGTCGTCGTCGTCGCCTTCTTCATGGTCTTCATCGTCTGGCTCCTCGGCATGGGGGACAAAGGCGAAGCATCATATCGGCTTCGGTGGACGGGCATCGGAGACGTCCTCTTGCTCTCGCTGTCGGACCTCTCCGTTCGCCACGGCGAGCGCTTGCCGGCGCAGCCAGTCTCGCATGGCGGGATCCTCGCAAAGACCGATGGCCAGATCGTAAGCGCCCCTCGCCTCGGCTCTTCGGCCAAGCCTCGTCAAGAGGTGGGCGGCCACGGCCCAATACGGCTGGTAGCTCGCCGCCTCGGCTCGAGGGACGGCCTCGAGCAGATCCCAGCCAACGTGAGGTCCGCGTGCCTCGGCGACGGCGGCGGCGCGCCCAACGCTCGCGCCCATCGTGGGCACGAGCGCCAGAAGGCCCTCGTAGAGCAACGCGATGGTTTCCCAATCCGTCTTGCCGGACCGCAGGCGGTCAGCATGGGCCGATTGAATCGCGGCTTCGAGCTGGAATCGCCCGACTCGCCCTCCGGCCGCCGCCTCTCGCAGACAGCTCTCGGCTTCCTCCATCATCGGGCGCGACCATCGCGATGGGTCCTGCGAGGACAGCGGCACATACGCGCCTGCGGCGTCGCGTCGAGCTTCACGCCTCGCTTCGGAGTGCAGCATCAGCGCGACGAGGCCAAGGACCTCCGGTTCGCCCGGCATCAGCCGCGCCAGGAGGCGGCCCAGGTCGAGCGCTTCCCGGGAGAGCCCCGTGCGCCGCGGATCGAGCCCCGCGACATCCTCCCAACCACTCCCGTAGGCTGCGTAGATTGCCTCGGCCACCGCGTCCACGCGCTTCGGCAGATCCGACGCTCCGGGAACCTCGAATGGGATGCCGGCGTCGCGGATCTTCGTCTTGGCTCGGCTGAGGCGCTGACCCATCGTCGTGGGCCGGACAAGGAACGCTGCCGCGATGCGCGCAGCGTCGAGACCCAGCACCGTCTGCAGCATCAGCGGCGTTCGCGCCATGGGATCGATCCCAGGGTGCGCGCACACGAACAGGAGCTTGAGTCGCTCGTCCGGGAAACCTGAGCTGTCGTGGGCCATCTCCTGTGCTTCCTCGGCGGCGACGATCAACGACGGCGCCGCTTGCTCGTGAACGCGCTCATGGCGCATCTGATCGATGAGCCGTCGCCGCGCCGCCGTGAGCAACCATGCTTCGGGCTCCCGCGGCACGCCGGCGAGGGGCCACGTTTCGAGTGCGCTTTGAAAGGCTTCGGCGAGCGCGTCCTCGGCGGCGGCAAGGTCGCGCGAGCGCACGCTCAGAAAGGCCAAGATGCGCCCGTAGGACTCTCGCACCGCGCGCTCGGCGGCACGTCGCGCGTCGTTGGCCATGGCCGACCTCAATGGTCCATGGGCGGCATCGTGGGGCGAACCTCGACCGCTCCCCCGGGCCCGGCGGGATAGCGTGCTGCCCAGCCAAGAGCAGTCTCGAGGTCCGGGACGTCAATCACGAAGAACCCGCCGAGTTGCTCCTTCGCCGCGGCGAAGGGGCCATCTTGGACCAGGCGCTGACCATCCTCGTAACGGACGGTGGTCGCGGTGTCAGGTGGCTCGAGCCCCGCGCCACCAACGACGATGCCGGCATTGGAGAGGGCGCGCGCATACGGGAGGAACGCGCCCCAGAACGCATCTTTTTTCGCGGGATCGGTGCGGGCCTTGAACTCGTCCTGACCGAGGTAGAACATCAGGGTGTATTGCACGGAGCTCCCTCCCTCTGGCGAGCGTAGCATGGGGCGAATGTTCTCTGCGACCGGGACGGCGCCCCGCTGCTGCGCCGACCCGGAGCCGAGATCGCACGGCTACTGCGCAAGCGCTGCATCCACGGCGGGCTTGAGCACCTGGCGGGCAAACGTCAGCAGGGTCGTCGGCGTGCTCGTCGCTGCGCTGCGCGCCTGCGTGCGCTGCATGCGTCCGGAGGCCAGCCCGGCGTACATCTCGAGGAGCAGGTCAGCGAAGACGCTCGGCATGCCCACCCCGACCATCCCCTGCTTCGCCTGCTCTTCGGTGACCTCCACGGCGGCCACCGGGCGCCTGATGCCCTCGCTGACGATCGAGGCCACCTGGAGCTGGTCGAGATCCTCGGGTCCCTGGAGCTCGAGCATCCGAGATCCCGGCCCGCGCTCGTCCGTGAGGGCCCGGAAGGCGCTTGCCGCGATGTCGCGCGTCGCGATCCAGGGGATCTTCCTCGAGGTGGGATACCGGGTGTACATGGTCCCGCCGCGAGCGATGGTGCCGACGTGCTGGAGCAGATTCTCCATGAACGAGCCCGGGCGAAGGAATGTCACGTTCGGCACCGCCGTCGCGAACGCCTTCTCGATGACGGGGTTGCAGCTGATGGGCCCGACGCCCGAGTCGTGCTGCGCGCCGATGCTCGAGATGACGACGGCGCGACCAACACCGCGGCGCCTCGCGGCAGACGCTGCGCGGTGGGCGATGTCCTTGGCCCACGCCATGTAGTCGGCCGGCTCGAACGCGATGGGCGTGAGCCAGAAGAGCGCGTCGGCGCCGTCGAGCGCCCGATCGACGATGGCGTCCTCGTCGATCGAGCCGCGCACGAGTGTGGCTCCGTTCGAGGTCAAGGCGGCGACCTTCTCGGGATGACGGCTGATGACGACGACGTCGTGCTTGGCTTCGAGCAAGCGTTCGACCACGACGCGTCCAATGTTTCCGGCAGGGGTGTTGACGACGATTCGCATGATGTGGCTCCTTGAATCTGTGGGATGGGGTGGCGAAGGCCGCGAACCGCCTGCCTGAGCAGGGCGTATCGCATGGTGAGCGTCCTTCCTTTCAAGAGGGAGTCGGCCCACTCGGTGTCACTTCGACAGCACGCGAAGATTTTCTTCTCGCCGGGGGCCGATCGGGCGTCCCGCCCTTGTCGTGCGATGTGGATATTTCGCGGCGTTGCGGGAGAGCTCCAGCCGACGGAGGGCTGTCGAAAGCAGGCTGCTCGAATCGGACGAGAGCCGACGCCCTTTGTCCGCGAGGCGTCGCCGACGTTGAGAAGGCCCCGGAGTACCGTGGGGCCGCAAAGACTACTTCCTCGAGGGGGCCCGACAGCATCGATCGGGCAGGGCGAGTCGCTCACGCCGGGACCTGTACTCAGGGCCCAGGCGAGCCGTCGTGGCTTCGCCGGCTGTAGAGGGTGGCGCCCTCGACCACGTCGCGCTCGATAAACCCGGCGGTGATGAGCGCCTCCACGGCGGGAAAACGCGCCGGCGGATAGGCGCGAAAGTCGGAGTAGTTCCCGGTGGATGTGTCAATGACGACCGCGGGAGGCCGCGTCTCGAATTCCTGGCGCAGGGTGGTCCACACGGCGTCCGACACATCCCAGGCCTGCTCTGGGGGAGCCTCGTGCCCGCGATCGAGCCCGCGCAAGAAGCCCACGAAGCGCGTCGAGGGCAACCGGCCGGCGGCCACGTAGATAGGAGCAAAGTTCCCCCAAACGAAGATCCGATCACCCGGCTGGGTGAGGGCCTGAACCCGCTTGCCGAGGGCAAGGTAGTCGGGGTCCGGACGACCGAGATGCCCGGTCATCGGATCGGCCATCAGAGCCCAGACGGAAAAGGCCGAGGCGGGGAAGGCGGTCAGGGCCATCATCCTCCAGCCCCAACGGGGGTCACGCTGAGCGTCCCTGGTCGTCTGGATGGCGGCCACGACGCTGAGAGGAGCGATGAGCTGTAGAAAGTAGTGACCGAAGAAGCGCCCGCCGAGCGCGACCGCGATGGCGCTGGAGACGAGCCACGACCACAGCAGTGGATCGCGCGCCGCTCCTCGGCGTTCCCGGAGGGACCGCGCCGTTGCCAGGTTGAGCGCAACGGTCGAGCCCAGGAACCCGGCGACGGCGACCAGCGCACGTACCGCGGTGCCCCGGGACCACCCTTGGCAGCCATACCGCATGAGCAGGCTCCAGACCGCCCACCGCCACAAACCGTCGAGGCTGGCTGTTCGCGATACGATCGCAAAGATCGCCGCGCCCATGATCGCGGAACCCATGGCGAGCGCCAGGTTCGATCGGAGGCGGAGTGGCCCGGTCGTTCGGCGAAAGATCAGGACGATCGGCACGGCCGCGTTGAGGAGCGCGACCTGCTTGAACAGGCAGCCCACGACCAACAGCCCGCCTGAGGCGGTGAGAAAGGGCGCGCTGTGCTTCGGACCTCCCCCATCCCGACGCCGGGGCACGCCGCGCAGACCGAGCTCGATGCTGCCCGCCAGCGGCAGCATCATGAAGAGCTCGGTGTTGGCGGCCAGCATCTTGGGATAGAAACTCGCCGAGAACGCACCGTAGAAGAGCGCCGCCCACCCGAAGGCCCGATCATCGCCCGCCAGGGTCCGAGCGATGGAACCGAGGACCGCGGCAGTTCCGAGCACGAAGGCCAAGGCTACGAGGTGGACGGCGGTCATCGCGTAGAGCCCGCAAGCTCTGAAGACGAGAGCGTAGAGCCAGTAGATTCCCGGAAACTTGTTGTCGACGCCGCCGCTCGCGTACAACCGACCGCCCGCGTTCATCAGCCCAGCCACGGTGGCATAGACGGCCTCGTCGTCGTCCAGCATGGGGCGAACCAACGACGGGAGGTGACACAGGATGGTCGCCATGATCCAGACCACCGCAGGAATGTGAAGAACGGGCCTCGGGCCGGCAGAGTCCCTCGGGTCGCCAGGGGTCCGGGTTTGCGAGGCGCACCCGCTGCTCGGGAGTGCGGGCCGTAGCACGCCGACACCCTCTTCGACGCGCGCGACGACGTCGACCATCGATATGAGCAGGCGGTCCGAGCTGGGGAGCGAAGGGCGCGGAGTCTTGGGCACGGCAATCAGTGCCCTGACCTGGAGTCGAACAGGCGGACGCAGGAAGATTCTGCCCAAAAACCGATACGGTCACGCGAGGATCGCAACAGCCATCACGGGGGCCTCTGATCCGGGATCTGCATCATGCTGCCGGTCACGGTCGATCGCCGTCGCGAGGAGGTGGGCTCACGCCTGGGGTTGCGGTCCGGCGGTGGGCCCGCCGGATGACGAGCGAGCGGGCCAGCGGCTGGCCGAACGGGCGGGCCTTGGCGAGCCGCGAGACGATCGCCGTGAGCGCGAGGAGTATGGCTGTCCACCGTGTCACTGCGGCGCCGAGCTCTCGTCCCGGGGTCCGATAGACGAAGGTGACGTGGTGCTGTCCGGGTCCGAGCGCAACGCCCCGAAACAGGAAATCGGCCCGTACGATCGGCGCGGCCACGCCGTCCACCGCCGCCGTCCAGGCGCTGTCCGCTCGATCGCTGAGGACCAGCAGGCTTCGACGCCGGGCGTGAGCTTCGATGTCGATCCTGTCGGTGTCGGTGCTGGGGATGGGGCCGCCTCTGATCGGCGCCGGCACGACTTCGGCGGTCCCCGGGCCATCAATCGCGCCTTCCCTGGCCAAGTCAGGAACCGCTGCCAGCCCAACGTCGACGTCCACGGTGGCCTGGCGGCGCAGATCGAGGTTGGGCAGTGATTCGAGCGCCTCCGCCGGGCTCGCCACGAGGGTCTGCTCCACCAACCAGGCGCGCGGAAGAGCTCCCGGTCGGCTGCGAACCTCCCAACCTCCCGCGGAAGCGATCACCGGCAATCCCCGAAGACGCACGGGCCACGACCCGACAGGCGCCGCAATCCGTTGCACGCCGGTGAGATCGAGGAGCCAATTGGCCGGATCCACGGCCGCCAACTCGGCCGGTTGTCGGTCGATACGTCCCGCGAGATCCCCACGCCTCAAGAGCGCGCGAACGTCCTCGTCGATCGCCTGGCTGTAGCCGCGCACATCCCGGTAGCCGACCCCCTCTCCCCAGTTGAGAAGCGGCACGATCGTGGGCTCGTCGCCGTTGGACTTGTACGCCTGAACCAGCACGCGTCCCGTGGTCGCCTGCAACGCCGCCACGATTGGGGCGGGCGGGTACACCTCGCCTCTGGGGCGGGTCTGTCGGTACGGCAGCCACTGCAGCCCGAGATCGAGCACGGTCAGGGCGACGAGGCTGAGCGCTGTCGGTCGACCCTCAATACGACCGAGGAGCCAGGCCTCGAGCAAGAGTCCGGTCGCGATCAAGAAGGCTGCGGAGCGGGCCGCGCCCCAGGCCATGGACCGCCGCGCGCCTGGCTCGCCGTACTGATCGAGCGTGGTCCAGAGCACCGTGACCGCCAGCGTTGCCAGGCACAGGCCGAGCAGCAGGACCCAGAATCGGCGCAAGCGGCGCGCCACCAGATCCGCGTCGCGAGGTCGTTCGGCCGATTCGATCCGGGTAAGGACCAGCCCCGCCAGCGTGGCGGCGCACGGGGCCAAGAACCAGAGCCAGCGGCTCGGGGCGCGGAACAGCCGCCAACCGGGGACCAGCAGATATCCGACGTAAAACGGGGGAAGCCATTGTCCTGCCGCCAGCAGGAAGGTGCCCACCGCCAGGTAGAGGAGAAGTCTTTCCCGCCGACGACGGAGGGGCCAGAGCGTCGCCAGGCACAGCAGGACGAGAGGCGCGACTCCGAGGTAGAAGGTCTGCTCGTGGTAGTTCCGCGTTCCGAAGTGCGAACCGGCCATGTCGTTGCCGTAGAGATCCGGAACGACGACCCGCAACCAGTCCCAGGGATTCCAGGAATAGGATCCCGAGAAGGCCAGGCTTGGGCGCGCCTGGCGGGGCGAGTGGCGCAGCTGGGCGATCACGGGCCCGTAGTATCCGGCGAGCAGCCCGCAGAAGCCGAGCCCACCGGCCGCCACCCGCCAGGCGACCGCACCCAGGGCGCGCAGGCGACGGCCGCTCGGTGCGGTGATCCATGTCCCGACCCCGAGATAGCCGAAGACAAACAGCCAGGCGAGGTAGGAGGCCTGAGGATGGCCACCGAGCGCGCCCAGCGCCAGGACAGCGCCGAGAAACAGCGCCGAGACCAATCGTGGCCGATCAACCAGCTGGTCGGCGAGCAGGGCCGCCCAGGGGATGAGGCTCATGGTGGGGATGACCCACGGGTGCCTCATGCGAACGATGAAGATCCCCCCCCAGACCAGCGCGAGCACCGACACCAGCGCCCCGAGCGGGGAACACCGCCAGCGCCGCGCGAAGGCCCAGGTCCCGATCGTCGCCAGGCCGAAATACGACACCAGGAAGACCACGAATCCTGCCCGCGGGGCGATGCCCATCGCTCGGCCGAGGGCCCTCACAGGCTCGTACGGGGCGGTCTGGGGATCGCCGAGCATGCCGATCCCGAGGAGAATGTTCGGATTCCATCCTGCCAGCCCGTGCGCAGCGAGGAACGCTTCGCGGGTGAAGTAGAACGACGCGAGATCTGGATACCAAAACGCCTCGCCCAGCATGGCCCGCCACAAGAGCGCGACGGGGGCGACGATCAAGAGCGCGAGCGTCAGGCGATGGCGACGCTCTGAGCCCGATACCCGAAGGATCCGATCACTCACCGTCACTTGGCCCCCTGCTGGTCGGCGCAGCAGGTGCGCAAGAGCTCTCGGCGCTCGTACAGCTTCTCGCGAAAATCCGACGCGATCTCACGGGCCCGGTCCTTCTGACCGTCGGCCAGGGAGCCTTCGGCGTCGAGGAAAGCCTTGGTATCGTTGGCGTCCAGGCGATCCTGGATCGACGCCTCGGAGATCTCCGGTGCGGGCGCGATCGAGCGGCCGCCACCGCCGCGCGGTCCGCGCCCACCCATGCCGCCGCCCCGCATTCCACCGCCCATGCCACCGCCGCGCATGCCCCCCGGTGAGTTACCGGTTCCCTGGGCGGGGCCGCCACCGCCCTGCGCTGCCGCTCTCGCGTCGGCCGCGCTCTTGCGCTTCTGTGCGACGTCGTCCCGTACAGTCGCATCCTCCTTCTGGCGCTCGAGATCGCGCAGCTCGAGATCCCGGACTTGGTCGTCGGTCAACCCAAGCTCCTGTCGCCGACCTATCACGGCCGCGATCGACGATCGCGGCAGCTCTGGCAGCTGGGCGGTCGCATTGGACGGGGTCGCGGCTACGGCTGCAGCGCTCCTCGGTGGGGGCAAGGGGTCATCCGCACACGACGCCACCACGAGCAGGGACGCCGAGATCAGGGTGACAAGGGCTCTCGAGAACGAAGGCTTGACCATCGAACAACTGTAGTGCAGCGGTGCTCGACACTCGAACCCGACACGGTGAACCCTTCCCGCCCGACCTTCGTCGTCAGCCATATGAAGCGAGCGACATCCGTGACGAAAACCAGATCCGTGGGCCCGGACACGCCGCTCACCGTGATGGAATAGGCCGAGGGGCGATGGCAGACCTGGTTTTGACCCGGCTTCGCCGCTGGAGGCGCCGGGGCTCGGAACCCGCCATTGACATGCATGTCCACCTTGACCATCCTGAGGACGTGAGGACAACCGTGGGAATCGCGGATTCCCAGCGCGCCAGGCTCGTGAGACTGGCGAGGATCCTGGGAGCCGAAGCGACTCCGCTGGGTGCCTTGCTCTTGGTGCTCTTCCTTGTCTCGGCGTGCAGGAGCGGCGGGGGTGGCGAGCGCGCGGGAATGGGCGGGACAGGCCATTCCATCCTGGGCGACGGTCAGGCCGATCCGGTCGGCGCGGGTCGGGATGGCTCCCTTGGAACCCCACCGAGGTCGTGGACATGCCCGCCTGGACCGTTCGATCCGCCACAGGCCGGGCCGTCGCAGCCGGTGTGCCAAGGCTTCCCGTTCAAGTACGACTGGAACGAGGGCCCGACCTGGATCGCCAGCCACCGCGCATTCTTCTTCTCGAACTTCGTGGTGGGCGCCGCTGGCCCGGGCGACATGATCGAGTTCACACCAGAAACCGGAACCTGCGAGACGTTCATCGCCGACGACGGCTGCAACGGACTGGCGGTCGCGCCCGACGGTAACATCATTGCCGCGTGCCAGACTCCCCGCGCCGTGATGCACTACGATGTCACCACGAAACAGGGCACGGTGTTGGCCGACATGGCCGATGGCCAGATGCTCGATTCGGTCAACGATCTGGTCGCCCATTCGAACGGGACCATCTATTTCACGAACCCGGTCTACGAATTGGCCGGTCGTCCTCTCGGAATCGGTCAGGCGGTCCTGCGACTGGACCCGGGCGGCGCGATCTCGGTGATCGCGACCGGATCGGTCAATGGCATAGCGCTGTCTCCCGACGAAGCGAGGCTCTACGTGGTCTTCCAAGGTGTCTGGGATCTCGATGCCGACGGCGTTCCTTCTAACCCGCGCAGCTTCCCCCTCGGAGGCGACGGAATCGCGGTCGACTGTGCCGGCAACATCTACGACAACACCGGCACCATCCGCGATCCGCAAGGCAACCCCATCGGCACGTTTCCCGTCGGCACCAACATGGCCTTCGGCGGCCCGGATGGGAAGACGCTGTTCGTGGTGGGGGGCACAATGGCGCAGATTGTTCCAATGAACATTCCGGGATTGCCCTGATGGCTTCTCCGCCGGATCGCGATTGCGACTCTTCGCTTCGGGTGGAGCGCGAGTGCACCGCCGTCGAGAGGGGGTCAATACCGAGGCCGACAAGCCGAGCCGGATGCGCGGCGTGAACCGGCGAGTAGGCGTCGCGGCGCCGCCTCTTGGCGCACTCAGTCAAAATCGCACCGTGGCTCTCAAGAGATCGGTTGGCTGTGGGCACTCAGGAAATGAAAGGAAGGAGCCACCGAATGAAAAAGTCCTCAGCAAGGTCTCTGGCCCCGTTGATCTTTGGTTGTGCATTGTTGTTCATACCCGCATGTAGCAAGACCAAAACCCAGGCTGGACTCTGGAGCTGCTACGACACCGGCGCCGGTGTCGGGTGCGTGTCGCAGGCGTTGTTGTCGACGGCCGACGTCGACATCGATGGGGACGGTCACGCCGACCACTTCTTGTGCGCCGATGACGACGACGATGGTCACGATCGCAGCCGCGACAAGGACCACGGCAGCGTGGCTTCGACCGACGACACCGCTGATGACGATCACGACGGTGTCGCTGACGACCTCGACTGCGACAACCGCGACGCTTGCAAGTCCTTGAACAATGAGGACAACGACGATCGCGACGACGACGGTGCGGAGCACGAGTCGGGCTCTCGGGCGACCGGCGGCGAAGACGGCGAGACGTCCTCTTCGAACTCCAACGACGGCCACGGCGGCGGCGATGGCAGCATCGGTGGCGGCTCCGGCGCGCACAATGAGAAGAGCGGAGGGAAGCGCCAGTGCGAGATGCACACCACCACGACCTGTCAGCCCCCGACGATCCCGCCGACTCCTCCTCCGGCCACGACGCCGACGCCGACGCCGGGCATCCCTTAGTCTTCGACCTTCGTCGACGTTCTCTGGCCAAGGGCCGACCGTTCAGCGCGGCCGGCCCTTGGCTGTCTTTGGTCCCGAGAGCCCGCAATGGGGGGATCTCGTCCAGCGGACACGTCGCTCCGAGGCCGCCCGAGCACCAACGTTCGCGACCCCTCCTTCATCCCACCTTACCCCTGCGCGGCGGACCCGGTGGCTCAAGTCGCCGCGATCGGGATGGCAGGCGCCAGCCCTCGATAGGCCACGCTTTCCAGACCCCATTCTTGGTTCTCGACCGGTCGGCCTCGATGCAGGACGACTCCACGGGGAAGAAGGCGAATCCGCCCGTCGACCCATCGAAGTGGGATCAGGTCGTTCCGGCCCTGACTCAAACAGTGAACCAAACCTCGGCGAGTATCCCTTGGGGTATGAAGGTGTTTCCCGAAGACGGCTCGGAGTGCTCGTCAGGCACCGTGACGATCCGGATGGACGTACCGGTTGCACCCGCCAATGGCGCGGCGTTGGCGTCGGCGATTGCTTCGACGACCCCAAACGGGAACGGTACCCCCGACCGGCGCCGCGATCGATGTTACGGTGACCTACCTTCAAGGGCTGACCGACGAAAACCCAAAGTACATCGTCCGGGCAACTGATGGTGCGCCGTCGTGCTCGGGGACCATCGGCAATCTCTCCAAGAGCTCCGCCCGGGCCCGAACGGATGCCGTGGCGTCGGTTTCGGCGGCGGCCGGGCTGGGAATCCATACGTTCGTGATCGGCGTCGCCACCGACCACCAGTGCCAGCGATACGACGACGCTGAACAACCTGGCAATGGCCGGCATGCGGCCGAGGACGGATTCAAATCCCTTGGCCCCCAAGTTCTACCTGGCCAGCACCCACGCAGATCTGGTCATGGCCTTCCAGGCCATCACCGGGATGATCGCGATGTGTCGCTTTCCATTGACTCCCGTGCCCCCCGATCCTTCGAGAATCGCGGTCAAGGTCAGTGGGGTCAAGGCACCGCAGGACACCGGACATCAGGATGGATGGGACTACACCGGCACCGACCATGGGTCCATCGACGTGTATGGCTCCTGGTGCGACATGATCGAGACGAGCGCCGCCAACATGGTCCAGATCATCTACGGGTGTCCCTCCATCCCCATCCCGTGAATCGACGGAGCTTCGCGGTATGGCTGACCGGGCACCCGTTACGCCCATCGCAAAGTGTGACCGAGCCTGGAGGGCGATTGCCCGACAGGCTCCTCAGGCGGTCAGATGATCTTGAGGATCTTGCAGCCCGAGGGGCAGGGGTGGCCGATGTTGACGCCGTCGTCGCAGTCCTCGTGGTCGGGCTGGACGATCCCGTCACCGCAGTATGGTCCGAGCTTGCAGCCGGGGCCGCACTGGCCATACCCGCCGGCGTTTGTGCCATCGTCGCACTCCTCGCCGAGGCCGACGATCCCGTCGCCGCAGACCGGCGTGCACGCGCTCGGCGCGGCGCTGAACCCGCTCAGGGTCAGCCGGTACGAGGAGCCGCTGGTTTGCCGCTCCGCCTGGAAGACGTCCACCTGGTACACCTGACCATCCATGAGACCGAAGTTCGTCCGGGCCCCGGCGCCGAAGGTCACCGAGCCCTGGACGGCCGTGTGGATTCCACCGAGATCGACCCCCAGTTGCTTGTTGATGAAGAGCCACACGTCGTCGTCCCCGGTGAAGTCGAGCGTGAATGTCTTGGTGGCGTCGTACTTGAACCAGTACCGGACCTGGCTGGTGAAGCTGAAGTTGTGCAGCGGCGCGCCCTTCTCGACGTCGAAGTTCGGGTCGTAGGGCGGGCCGATGGTGGCAGTGCTGCGCTCCGTGGTGGGGGTGAACGGGTCGGAGTCGACCGGGAAGAACAGCGGCGTCCCGTCGAGCGTTCCGCTCTGGTAGGTCGCCACGTAGCTTCCATTCTGAACGACGCACGTGACCAGGGTGTACCCGAGGGCCCGATACTTGTCGCAGTCGGTCATGGCGGCGGCTTGCGCCGTGCAGGGCGTCGGCAACCCGGTCGTCGGGTCCGGAACCTCGGACCCCACGTTGCCACAATAGTAGGCCTGGACGATCACCGGCCAGGGCTCTCCATTTGGCCCAAACCGGTTCACGTAGGCTCCCTTGCCGTTGTTCCACAGGGTCAGCTTGGACGCGGTGGTGTGGTTCACTCCGGGGGTGTCGCGGTACCACTCGGCGAAGGTGGCCGCGCTGGTGATGTAGCTGTTGGCGACCGCGCCGGAGTACACCGGCTTTCCGTCGGCGTCGAGGTTCTGCATCACGATTCCGGTCAGCGCCGTCGTTCGACCCACGGCGCCTGGCTCGAACTCGGCGGGCTTGTGCGCGCGGAAGTCCCGGTAGATGACCGGCACCAGCATCTTGGCGCCCAGCGCGGGCTGCTGGCAGGTGTAGCCGGGCTCGATCTTGCAGTCTGAGGAGCAGCCATCCCCGGAGACGGTGTTGCCGTCGTCGCATTCCTCTCCCACCACGATGCCGTCACCGCAGCGAGACAGGCAGGCGCCCTTGGTGCAGTCGGGCTCGCTCTGGCAATCCGCCGAGCATCCGTCGAAGGGCAGGGCGTTGCCGTCGTCGCAACTCTCGGCGCCCTCGACGATCTTGTCCCCGCACACCGTGGGGGTACAGACGCTGGGTTTTCCCGAGCACTTGAAGCCGATCTCGACCTTGCACGTGCTCGAGCAGCCATCGCCCGAGGTCTGGTTGCCGTCGTCGCAGAGCTCCGGCGGGACCACCACCCCATCGCCGCAGCGGGCGACGCGGTGACAGGCATGGCCCTCAGGCGCGCACGAATAGCCGGGCTCCACTGTGAGACAGTCGGCGGCACATCCATCGCCCGACACGGTGTTGCCGTCATCGCAGGCCTCGTCCGGACCGCGGACCCCATCGCCGCAGACCGAATGAGTGGCCGTCATCAGTCCCCGCTCCGCGGTGGCCGAGGCGTCGAAGATCGGCAGGCCGCCGCCGTCGCCCACTTCCCCCGAGCCGCCCGGCAGTCCGGATCCCTCGGGGCCAGCGGCGCCTTGACCGGCGGCGCCGGAGCTGACGCGCGCGCAGTCGCTGGCGACCAAGGAACCAATGAGAAGGACGAGCCACGCGGAGATCGGGAATCGCATGAGGGGGGCCTCGCGGTTCGGCATTTTCAGGACGACAACGGCGATCATACTCCGATATGGTGGTTGTGGTCTGTGAGCCCGGCGGCTCCAGAGCCGCTCGGGGTCGCGCTCAGCGATGTGAATGAAGCGGGCACATGCGTGCTATGGTTGGAACGAGCGCGGTCCACCATGAAGTATCACGCCCAACTGCATCTCGAGGGCTTCAGGTGGCGTGATCGGAGCCACCGCTGCCCCGTTGCGCGGCCCGTTCTCTTGATGCTGGTCGTCGTGGGCGGGATGTCGTGCCGCGACCGGCCCCACGAGGTCAACCCGACCGCGGTCGATGCCGCCGTCGACGTTCTTCCAGAGTTCGACGCCATCGTGCGGGGCGATCTGATCGTCGGTGAGCCATCGGGCGATGGCCCCTGCACCCCGGTCGAGTGCGCCAACACCGGTGGGACATACTGTGGGCTCATCGGAGACGGGTGTGGAGGCGTTCTCGACTGTGGTGCCTGTCCGGCGCCAGCGACCTGCGGGGGCTCGAACGTTCCCAGTGTCTGCGGCGTGGCGGGCTGTGCGGCGACGGTCACGACCTGCACCCTTCCCGGCGGGCAGTACTGCGGGGTGATCGGCGATGGCTGCGGGCACTCGATCGACTGTGGGAGCAGCTGCGGCACCAACGCCACCTGCGGGGGGGGCGGGGTCGCGCAGATCTGCGGCAGCGCGACCTGTACGCCGCTCACGTGTGCCTCGGCGGCCGGCCAGTATTGCGAAACCATCGGCGACGGTTGCGGACACGCCCTCGACTGTGGCGCGTGCCAGGCGGGCCAGGTTTGCGATCCGACCAAGCACGTTTGCCTGACCCCCGGCTGCGTACCCACGGTCACGAGCTGCACGTCGGGCACAACCACCTTCTGCGGTACCATCGGAGACGGTTGCGGGAACTCCATTGCTTGCGGGACCGCCTGCCCGAACGGAACCGTCTGCGGGGCCAACGTCCCCAACGTGTGTGGCAAGGCCGGGTGCGTGGCCCAGATCTGCTCCTTCGCGACGGGCTCCTACTGCGGCCTGGTGGGAGACGGATGCGGTCGGGCGCTCGACTGCGGGACATGTCCGACCGGGTCGGTGTGCGATCCCATCAAGCAGCTCTGCATCCCGGTCGGGTGCGTGCCGGCCGCCACCGCTTGCACGGTGGGCACGACCAGCTCCTGCGGCGTCATCGGTGACGGCTGCGGCGGGCGCGTGGACTGTGGGACGACCTGCCCGGCCGGCACGGTGTGCGGCGGCAACGTGCCGAACGTCTGTGGTAAGCCCGCCTGCACCCCAGTCGGGTGCGCAGTGACCGGCGGCACCTACTGCGGTTCCATCGGTGACGGCTGTGATCGCGCGATCGATTGTGGTGCCTGCCCTGCGGGTCAGATGTGCGGGACCACCAAGGTGTGCGTCCCGGCCGGGTGCGTGGCCAGCCAGGCCTGCTCGGCGGGCGGGACCTCCTATTGTGGCGTGATCGGCGACGGATGTGGGGGCTCGCTCGACTGCGGCACGACCTGTCCGGCCGGCCAGGCCTGCGGCGGTTCGGGGATCCCCCACGTGTGCGGACCCGCCAACTGCACCCCCATCAGCTGCACGCCGGTCGGGGGCCAGTACTGCGGCGTCATCGGGAACGGCTGCGGCGGCAGCGTCACCTGCAGCACGCCCTGCCCGGCCGGGCAGACGTGCGGAGGCGGTGGGATCGCGGGGGTCTGCGGCGGCGGGGCCTGTGTTCCTGCCACGGTGACCGCCTGCAAGCCCACGGGGGGCCAGTACTGCGGACCCATAGGGGACGGCTGCGGAGGCGTGCTCACCTGTCCCGGCTGCGCCGCCCCCCAGACCTGCGGTGGGCAGGGTCTGGCGTCGGAGTGCGGAGATCCGGCCTGCACCCCCGGCACCAGCTGCACCGGCCCGAACGGCGCCGTCTACTGCGGCATCATCGGGAACGGCTGCGGCGGATCTCTCGCCTGCGGAGCCTGCGCGGCACCCGCGACCTGCGGTGGCGGCGGGGTGGCGGGGGTGTGTGGGTCGTGCACGAACCTGTGCCTCCAGCAGATGAAGTGCCCGAACGGCAACACCACGGTGAGCGGGACGGTGTACGCGCCCGGACACGTCGCGGGCTCGGCCTTTGGCCCCGCCGATCCCATCTACAACGTCGAGGTCTTCGTCCCGAACGCGCCGGTCCGCGCCTTCCCCACCAACGCGTCGTGCGATCAGTGCGGGGCCACCATCTCGGGCAGTCCGCTCGTCAGCACGCTGAGTGGCCCCGATGGCAAGTTCGTCCTCACCAACGTTCCGGTGGGCCAGAACATCCCGCTCGTGCTCCAGATTGGACGGTGGCGCCGCCAGGTGGTCATCCCAACGGTGACCGGGTGCACGGACAACCCGCTGCCCCCCGAGCTGACGCGCCTGCCGCGGTCGAAGGCCGAGGGCGACATTCCGCACATGGCGATGGCCACCGGCAACGTCGACGCGCTTGAGTGCGTGTTGCGCAAGATCGGGATCGTGGACGCCGAGTTCACGCAGCCGACCGGCACCGGTCGCATCCACCTGTACCACGGCAACGGGTCCGACGCGGGCGTGGGAACGCCGACCGCGGCGGTGCTCACCGGCTCGCTGGCCACGCTTTCGACCTACGACATGCTCCTCCTGCCGTGCTACGGGGTCTCCCCGCCCGGCAGCCCGGGCGGCGCGGCCAACTCGGCCAACAACCCCGGGCTCGCCGACCGGAACAACGTCATCGCCTACGCCAACCAGGGTGGGCGCGTCTTCGCCACCCATTTCAGCTACTCGTGGCTCTGGAATACGCCCCCGTTCTCAACCACCGCCACCTGGGCTCCCAACCAGGCCAGTCCCGCCGATCCGCTGATCGGCATCATCGACCAGACCTTTCCGAAGGGCCTGGCGTTCGCGCAGTGGCTCGGCACGGTGGGGGCCTCCGCCCTCGTGGGTGGGGTGCCGGCGATCCCCGTCCAGATTGCAATCAACCAGCCGCGCCGGGATCTCAATGCGGTGGTGCCCCCGTCGCAGCGGTGGATTTACTCGGTCACCCCGGGCACCGTTCAGCACTATACCTTCAACACGCCGGTGGGAACGTCCCCCGGCAGTCAGTGTGGCCGGGTCCTTTTCAGCGACTTCCACGTGTCCAACTCGACGAACACGGGCCTGACGTTCCCGAAGGAGTGCGGGGCGGACGCGCCGCTCACCCCGCAGGAGAAGGTCCTCGAGTTCATGCTCTTCGATCTCGCGTCCTGCATTCAGCCGGACGTCTTGCCGCCACCGCCGCCCTCGGGACCGCCGACCGCACCGCCGCCGGCGCCCACC
>Ga0265318_10000624_pt1 | contig 24474 bp, 16 predicted proteins | sample 4821metaG_FD_192431 | JGI IMG/M metagenome (GOLD analysis project Ga0265318, IMG submission 192431) | Rhizosphere microbial communities from Carex aquatilis grown in University of Washington, Seatle, WA, United States - 4-8-21 metaG | ecosystem: Host-associated > Plants > Roots > Rhizosphere >... | reverse complement strand
TCCGGGTCGCCCAGCGGCGCGAGGGAGTCACGTTTCTGAGCGCGGCGATTGCGATCACCGGGATCTTGCTCGCCGCGGCGGCTTTGCTGCATCCCGCGTTCGGGGTTCACAAGCTGTTCGGAATCTACGAGCCCAACCCGGGAGTCGTCGCGAGCCACATCGCCCCGATCGTGAACCCGAACAACCTGGCCGGGTATCTCAACGTCGCGTTCTGCCTGACCCTCGCGGCGTCGCTCTCGCGCGAGCCGAGGGTGCCCCGAGCCATTGCGATCGCGTTCACGGCGTTGCTCGCGGCGACGCAGGTCTGGGTGGCGTCGCGGGGCGGTGTCATCGCGATGGTGCTCGGCGCGATCGCGGTCGCCGCGCTGACGATGAGCGAGCGGGTGAAACGGCGCGACCCGCGGGTATGGCTGACGGTGGGTTGCGGGGCGGCGACGTTCATCGGCGGGATCTCGATCGTGCTCGGGAGCTCCCGCCAAGCGCAGGGCGAGCTTTTCGTCAGCGACGTCTCCAAGTTCACCGTGCTCCTCGACGTATTCAAAATGCTCCCGGCGTACGGGATCTTCGGCGCTGGGCGAGGGGCGTTCGAGAGCGTGTACCCCCAGTTTCGCGGTCCGGCCGTCTGGGGGCACCTCACGTTCACGACTCCGGAAAACATCGTCGCCCAGTGGGTCATCGAGTGGGGCGTTCCGGTCGGCATCGCCGGTCTTGCGCTCATCGTCGTCGCGCTCCGCCCGACCGCGGCTCTGGCTCGGTCGACGACCGCCGCGGGAGCGTGGGCCGCGCTGGCCGCGATCGCGGCGCAGAACATGGCGGACTTCAGCTCGGAAGTCCCCGGGGTCATGCTGGCGGTCGTGGTGTGCGGGGCCATCGTCGTGGCGGGCAGCCCCGGCCTCGCTCCGCGCTGGGCCGCCGAACGGTGGTCGCGTTCGACGGGGGCCGTGGCGCTGGTCGGCGTGGGCGTCTCCGTTCTGGCCATCTTCGGCGGCGTGACGGCGCTCGGACATCACGTGCGGGAGGACCGCAAGAGCCTGCACGACGCGGCCCTTCTGCGTGTGACGCCCCTTGCCGAGATGCACGACCTCGTTCGCGCGGCGATGTCGAGGCACCCGGCCGAGCCGTACCTGCCGTTCGTCACCGCCGTGCGGGCGACACGCGCGCACGACGAGAGCCCGCTGCCCTGGTTGGGGGCGACCGTAGAGAGGGCCCGGGTGTACGGTCCCGCGCACTTGCTTCTCGCGCGCCTCGTCGCCGCGCGGTCGCCGTCGCAGGCGCGCCTCGAATATCGATTGGCTATCGAGCAGGCGCCGGAGATCTGGGTGGTCGTCGCACAGGAAGCGTCCCGCCGGGTGGGCGGCTACGACGACGCGATGGAGCTCGTCCCGAGCGACCGCAACAAGGGCGTCGCCGTCCTTTCCCTGCTCATCCCCGATCTGGCCGACCGGTTGCCAGCGTCGTGCGTGCGCCTCGACGAAGAGCTCCGCCAGCGCGATCCGGCGAGCGTGGGCCCCCTCCGGAGGGCGGCGGTCGATGCGGTGGCCGATGTGGAGGCGGGCGACGCCGCTCCTTGGTGCCAGGGGGCGAGTCGGCCGGCATGCGTGGATCGAGCCGTTTCGTTCGCACGCAACCTCCAGAGCGCCGAGCTCTCGACGTGCGAAGGGTACGCTTTGGAAGCGCGCGCGCTCGCCGCCGGCGGGGAGGTGGGCCAGGCGATGGACCGGCTCGAGCGCAGCGTCGACCGGGTCGGCGATCGGGTGACGTGCCTGCAGGCGCTGGCGGCCCTCGCCCACTCGGCTCGGGACGACGTTCGCTTCGACGCGGCGCTGGGGGAGATCGCTCGCGCCGGTTGCACCGACGCGAAGCAATGCGTGGGCAATCTCGTGTGGGTCGCGCAAGCGCAAGAGGCGCGCGGAAACCCGCGGCGCGCGCTCGCCACGTACAAGCGCGCCTACGAGCGCGCCCCGGATGATGACGCGCTGCTCGAGACGATGGCTCGGCTGGCCGAAACGGCTGGGTTGAATGCCGAGGCGCTCAAAGACTACCAAGAGCTTGCGCGCCGTCATCCTGCGGACGGGCGATGGCAACGGGAAGTCGAGAAGCAGCGAGGGGCGACGTTTCGCGGCGTCGTCGCGCACTGAGGCCGGTCTGGTTCGACATCGAAGCGAGCGCGCTGGTACGCTCGGCTCGCTTGTCGACGTGTGGCCGTAGCTTGCGGTTGGAGGGGTTGAAATATGAGGCTCGTTGGCCTGGGTGGGTTGTGTGCGGGCATGGTCTCGGTGCTGTGCGCCTGCGGCTCGGGCGGTGACGCGTCGGGCCCTCCGGACGCGTCGCCCGATGCACCGGTGGTGGACGCAGCTATGGGCGACGATGGGTCGGACGGATCGATCGCCGACGGAGTCGCTCCCGAGGGCTCCACGCCCGACGCGGCGGCCTCCGACGCGGCGACTTCGGACGGGGCCCTGACGGAAGCCGGTGACGCCAACATGCCCGACGGCCCCACGGTCGACGCGACCCTGTCCGATGGGTCCGGACTCGACGGGCCGACATCGGGGTCCGACGCAACGACCTCCGACGGCTCGGTCACGGACGGGTCGTCCAGCGACGGGCCGGCGGATGGGCAATCGATGATGATGACGGGGGGGTGCGACAACACGGGGCTTCTCTCCGGGTGCGTCGTCGGCCCGTGCACGGTGAGCGCGACGGGCAGTCCGCTTCCCCCGGGCACGTCCATCACGGTCACGCCGAAGGCGATCCCCGCTGATTTGCAGGGGGATGCGCTTGGGAGCGTCCTCTGTTCGATCGCGCTCCCCGCCGGGGTGCCGACGTTGCCGAACCTCAACTTGACGATCGCCCTCGCGCCCGATGCGGGAGCCGGCGGCGTTCTCTTTCAGTATGTGTCGCCCGACCTGTCGCGCCTCGTTCTTACGTCGCAGTCGTCCGGGAGCGGCGTGGTCGGGCTGGTCACGGCTCCGGGCGACTTCGGCGCGACCGCGCGTCCCACCGCGTGGAGCGTGCAGGGAGACCTGGGCGTCGATATGGGGTCATCCGCGGATCAGGCCTCGCTGCTGCGGAATCTCTCGTCGTCGGCCATGGGGGGCGCGTTCTACGACGGTACGCATTTGTTCGCGTGCAACGGAACGCGTCTGCTCATTTACAACGGGATTCCTTCGGCGCCCGGCACCAAGCCCGACGTCGTCCTCGGCCAGCCCGATCTCAACACCACGAGCTCCGAGATCACGTCGTCGCTCTTCGGCAATTCCAGCTGCTCAGGCTTGTGGTCCGACGGAACGCGCCTGGTCGTGGCGAATACGAACCGCATTTTGATTTGGAACGCGATTCCGACGGCGAACGCCGCCCCGGCGGACATCGTCCTTGGGCAGCCCGACTTTACGTCCAACCGAGGGAACAACGGGGGTCTCGGCACGTCGAGCCTGTCTTACGCGTTCAGCGTCGACTCTGACGGAACCAGGCTCGCGGCCGCCGAAATCATCAACAATCGCGTGCTCGTGTGGAACACGTTCCCGACGACCGTGGGTCAACCGGCGGATGTCGTCATCGGGCAGCCCGACTTCACGACTAGTGCAGTCGGCGGTGGCGCGACATCCATCTACCAGGCATGGGGCGCCGCGTTCGATGGGCAAGGCCTGTTCTTGACGGGTCAGTTCGCGCCCGGGCTTGTGCACATCGCCTCCACGGCGGGCAGCAACCCGTCGCCCGACTTTTCGGTCTGGCCGGTAACCTTCAGGCTGCAGCCGCCCAATGGGGTGTATACGCCGGGCCCGGTGACGCGCACGCCGAACGGCGGGCTTGCCGTGCGCGATTTCGCGCGAGTCGCGGTGACCAAGACGATACCGACGGCTCCCGCCGCGATCGACTTCGTTCTCGGTCAACCCGATCCCACCCATATCGTATCGAGCCCGGTCTCGGCGTCCGTGGTCGCGGGTCAAAGCGGCAGTCTGGGCGCCGGAAGCGCGATGCTGGTTCCGGACTCCAATCGACTGCTCGTCTTCGACACCCCTCCGACGTACAACTTCGAGCCGGCGAGCCGGGTCATCGGTCAGGCCGGCTTTACGACCCATAGCCGGGTCGACTACCGGGGCATCTCCGCGTCGACGCTCGCAGGACCTGCGGACGTCGCCGTCTCCGGGGGGACGGTGGCGGTCGCCGACCGAAGCAACAACCGCGTCCTTCTTTACCGATCGACCGACATCGCGGCGGGCACATTGGGCGCGACCGTCGTCCTCGGTCAGCCGGACGTCGGGTCTTACGTCGCGAACTTCGACCAGAAGACGCCGAACGCGGCGCGCATGTCGGGACCCGCGGGGGTCGCGCTCGACGGGACGCACCTCATCGTCGCGGACACCGAGAACCACCGCGTCCTCATCTGGAACGCCGTTCCGACCGCCACCGGAACGGCGGCCGACCTCGTCCTCGGTCAGGCGGACTTCGCCGGTCGAAGGCCCAACCGAGGGCGCGGCGATGCGAACGCCGATGGTTACTCGGACGCCGACGCCGACGGCTTCTTCTATCCGACGGGCGTTTCGAGCGACGGAACGAATCTCTTCGTCGCCGACCGGTTGAACAATCGGGTCCTCGTTTGGGACGCGTTCCCGACGGCGAACGGGCAAGCCGCCGACGCCGTCCTCGGTCAGCCCGACTTCACGAGCGCGCTACCGAACAAGGGCAATGGTCCGTCCACGTTCGTTGCCGACGGTCTGAGCTTGCCCACGGGCGTGACTCTCGTCGGGACGACGCTCTGGGTGGCGGACACCGAGAACAATCGAGTCGTGCGCTGGGACAACGCGACGACGGCCCCCGCGCCGGCGGCGTTCGCCGGCCAGGCGTCCGGGTCGGCGGTGGCCAATCCGAATTACTTCCTCGCCAGTGACACGAACGCCGGTCTACCCCAGTCGCCCGTCACGACGGCCGCCTCCGTGCTTCGGCCGCGCGCGGCCGTGGTCGTGGGCGGGAGGCTGTACGTGAGCGAAACGGACTCGAGCCGGGTTCACATGCTGGACGCCGCGTCGCTCGCTCCTCTCGGAGAGCTCGGCCAGAGCGCAGATAGCTCGGGCAGGTCGAACGCGAACGGGATCGGCGCAGCGTCTCTCGCCACGCCGCTGGGGCTCGCCAGCGACGGCTCGACGTTGTGGGTCGCCGATTCGGGCAATCACCGGGTGGTCGGCTACGGGGTGTCCACCGCGCCGTCGACGGGGGTGGCGGCGACCGTCGCGCTGGGTCAGCCGGGCCTCTTGACCAACGGTTTCGATCAATCGAGCACCGCGGGCAACGGGGTCACGTCGCAGCCGCGGGGGCTCGCGATCGCGAACGGCAAGCTCTACGTGGCCGACACCAACAACCACCGCGTGCTCGTGATGACCACGCCGGTCATGCCCGGGCAGGCGCCGGCGCAGGTCTACGGCCAGCCCAACGAGACTCTCGCCCTGCCGAACGCGGGAGGGGCGCCGTCCGCGAGCACGCTCTCGGGTCCGCGGGGGGTCTACGCCGATTCCGCGCATGTGATCGTCGCCGACACCGCCAACAACCGGGTGCTCGTGTACGACGCGACCGCGGCGAGTGGCGCGGCGACGTTGGTTTTGGGACAGGGGGGATTCGCCACGAATGCCGCCAACGCGGGGGGAGCGGGGGCGAGCACGATGCAAGCGCCGGCCGCCGCGTACAGCGACGGCACGTCGCTCTGGGTCAGCGACACGGGGAATCATCGCGTCCTCGTCTGGAGCACGTTCCCGACGACGAATGGCCAAGCCGCGGACCGTGTGATCGGACAGCCGTCGTTCTCGGCCGTGCTCCCGAATCAAGGGGCCGCGGGGGCGAGTCCGTCGTCGCTGTCGTTTCCGTCCGGGCTCATCGCCATCGGCGGTGTGCTGTACATCGCGGACACGGGCAACAACCGGGTGGTGTCGTTCTCGAAGCCGACGGCCGCTTCCGGCGCGGCCGCGGACGGCGTGCTCGGCCAATCTGATCTCACGGGCCGCAGCGCCGCCGTCGTTGCCGACGACCTGACGCATCTGGCGGGTCCGGTCGCTCTCGCCCAAGACGGCGAGAACCTCTATGTCGTCGACCGCGATCTCGGGCGCGTGCTCGAGTACGGAGTCGCTACGGTCGCCAGCGGTTCGCCGGCCGTGCTCACGATTGGCACCCTGGGCGGGCTCACGTTGACCGGGCCGCAGGGGATCGCGGCCGAGCGCACACCGCTCTTCACGTCGCGGCTCTACGTCGGGGATACGGGCGACAACGACGTCGTGATCGTGAAGTCCATGAACCGGTTGGCATTCGAGTAAAGAGAGCCCGATTGGCTGTTGGCCAAGGCTTGCGGGTAGACGAGCCCGGCTGGCTGAGGGCCCTGTCGCATCTCATCGTCCCGGCACGGAAATTCGTGCTATGGGTCCAACGTCTCTTCGTTGCGTTCGTTGACGCATGGGGGACGAGACGTGAATTTTTGGAGCACCTTCAGCATCTGACCATCTGGGTGCTTCCGGGAGTCAATTAGACCATGCGTTGGCTGCTTACCGGCGGCGCCGGCTTCATCGGGTCGCACTTCGCCGAGTTTCTCATCGCGCAGGGCGACGAAGTGTACGTCCTCGACGACCTGTCCACGGGAAGCGCGCGCAACGTCGCCGCCATCCGCAATCATCCGCGCTTTCACTTCCTGGTGGATAGCGTCGCGAACGCCGGGGTCGTCGCGGAGCTGGTCGATCTGGCCGACCAGGTCGTGCACCTGGCCGCGGCCGTCGGCGTGCGCCTCATCGTCGAGAGCCCGGTTCGGACCATCGAGCTGAACGTGCACGGCACCGAAGTGGTCTTGCAGGCCGCCGCCAAGAAGGGAAAGCGGGTTCTCCTGGCGAGCACGTCCGAAGTGTACGGCAAGAGCCAGCAGGTGCCCTTTCGCGAGGGGCAGGATCTGGTGCTCGGGCCGTCGACCAAGGGGCGCTGGAGCTATGCGGCGAGCAAGCTGATCGACGAGTTTCTGGCGCTCGCGTACTGGAAAGAGAAGAAACTCCCGACGACCGTCGTTCGACTCTTCAACACCGTCGGCCCGCGCCAGACCGGCCGCTACGGCATGGTGATCCCCACGTTCGTGCGCCAGGCCCTGGCGGGACAGCCCCTTTCGGTCTTCGGCACCGGCGACCAGACGCGCTGCTTCTGCCACGTGGACGACGTCATCCGCGCGCTTCACGGTCTATGTCTCACCGACAAGGCGGTCGGCGAGGTGTTCAATGTGGGGGCCGAAGACGAGGTCTCGATTCGCGCGCTCGCGGAGCGAGTCTGCGGGCTTGTCGACTCGACTTCGACGATTCGGTCGATCTCGTACGACGAAGCCTACGAGCAAGGATTCGAAGACATGCTGCGCCGCGTGCCCGACGTGTCGAAAGTGCGAGCGCTGATTGGCTGGCAGGCGAAACACTCGCTCGATGGCATCCTTCGCGACGTGATCGCGTTCGAACGAAGCAGTTAGGACCCGCCGGCGGAACACACGATGATTTCGGCCACCGAGCAACACATCGTGGCCTGGCTGCTGTCGATCGGAGGGCTGGCCCTCGCGCTGGGCGTCGTCGCGACGTTCATCGCGCGCTTCGTTGCCCAGCGCGTGGGGTTCGTCGCCGAACCGCGCGCCGAGCGCTGGCACTCCCGTCCCACCGCGCTCGCGGGCGGCGTCGGCATCTTTGTCGCTTTTGCCGTGCCGACATTGCTCATCGGCGGTCACTTTCGACTCCACTTGCTGGCGGGCGCCGGCGCGATGTTCCTCTTGGGCCTCGTCGACGACATCGTCCACCTCAAGCCGTACTCCAAGCTCGTCGGGCAGTTCGCGGTCGCTTCGCTCATCGTCGCCACCGGCTCGATCCTCCCGTGGACTCGCTTTCTCGTGGTCAACCAGGCCATCAGCGTCTTTTGGATCGTCGGGATCACCAACGCGCTCAATCTGCTGGACAACATGGACGGCCTGGCGGCGGGGGTGACGTCGCTGGCCGGCGTATTTCAAGCGATTTTTTTCGGCATTCAGCACCAGTATCCCGAGGCGGCGTGCTGCTGCGCGCTCGCGGGGGCGAGCGGCGGCTTCCTCGTCTTCAACCGAAAGCCCGCGTCAATCTTCATGGGCGACTGCGGCGCGCTCTTTCTCGGCTTCACCCTCGCCGTGCTGGCGATGGAGCAGGGCTACGGGCGGTCGCGCGGGCTCCTGGCGACGGTGGCCGTGCCGGTGCTCGTCATGCTCGTGCCCATTTTCGACACGACGTTCGTGACGCTCGTCCGGCTCGTTCGTGGCCGCCCGGTCTCGCAGGGCGGGCGTGACCACACGTCGCACCGTCTAGTGCACCTGGGCCTGTCCGAAACGATGGCCGTCCGCACGCTGGTCGGCATCGGCGCGCTGGGCGGCACCACCGCGGTGCTCGCTCGCCTAGGGCTCACGGCGGGCGTGTGGGTCGGTGTTCCGCTGTTGGGCATCGCGCTCGTGTTCCTGGGGATCCACCTCGCGCGCACCGACAAGGCGGAGGTCGCGTCGTTCAATCTGCTTCGCTCCGTCGCCGCGTTCGGATACCGGCGCCGTCTCTTCGAAGTGGTGCTGGACGCCGTTCTCGCGATGGTCGCCCTGGTGGGGGCGTTCTTGCTCCGGTTCGACGGGGTCGTTCCGCCCGACACGGCCTACGACCTCACGCGCGCCTTTTTGATTGTCGTGGCCACCAAGCTGGTCGTGATGTATTTCGCGCACGCCTACGACGGCGTGTGGCGCTACGCGGGCGTGCGGGACCTGCTCCAGCTCGCGCGGGCGGCCGCGCTCGCCTCGGTCTGCTCGTTTCTCGTCGTCGCGCTGTGGATTCGCTTCGGATCCCTGTCCCGCGGGGCGCTGATCATCGACGGAATGCTCTTCATCATTCTGGTGATGGCGTCGCGCATCTCGTTTCGGGTGCTGCGGGTCGTTCTCCGCGACGTGCAAGAGGCGCGGGCATCGACGCGCGTGTTGCTGTGGGGGGCGGGGGACCTGGGGGAGCAGCTGGCCCGGCGTCTGCTCGACAATCCGGAAGAAGGTCTCACCCCGGTCGCGTTCATCGACGACGACCCGCTCAAAGTCGGCCGCATCATCCACGGGCTGCCGGTCAGCGGGGGCTCCGTCGAGATCCCTGTCTTGCTCCGGGCCGGATTCGCCGAGCTCGTGATCGTGACGACGGCCCGGATCGCCGCCGAGCGCACGGCCGCGATGGCGGCGCAGACCGGTGCCGACCGCGTTCGGAGGCTTCGGTTCGTTCTGGAGAATGTGATCCCGCGCGCTCCGGCCAGTGCTCGGGCGTTGCTGCCGCCGTCGTGAGCACCCCGATCATTTTTAGAATTGAAGTAGATAAACGGGTGGCTGCCGAATGAGGCGAGCGATAGGACGAGAAGCGACCACGCGGTTGACGGCTGTGCCGGCCGGCGGGTAAGCCTAGGCCATGCGGCAATCGCTGCCGAGCAATCCGAGCGAAGCGACGCTCAGCTTTCGTCGGCGAAAGCGCCGATGGTTGCCCGCCTCGCTCATCTTTCGGGGGAGCTCGGTCGCTCGAGCTCTCTTCGGTTCCGAGCGGGCCCTCCGCTTCGAGCTCCAGGCCGCAAAGGCGCTCTGGCGCGTCGCCTACGAGAACGCGGGCGCAGCGTACGGCGTCGCTTTCCGCGAAAAGACCATGGCCCTCACCACCGAAGTTCTCGAGCGCTGGGTCCCCGTGGGGGCCAGCGTGCTCGACATCGGTTGTGGGAGGGGTCACCTCGTTTCGCTGATCGCGGCCCGGGTCGAGAGCGCGCTAGGTGTCGACCTCGACGCGCGCGCGATTGGAATCGCCCGGCGTGAGAATCGCGCGCCTCACGTACGGTTCGAGCTTGCGGACGCAACGAGGCTGCCCGCGGCCCACTTCGACGTCGCGGTGATGAGTCACTTGCTCGAGCACATCGACGACCCGGACGCGCTCCTTCAACGAGTACAGAACATCGCGCCGAGAGTGGTCGTGGAGGTTCCTCAGTTCGGGCACGATCCACTCGATTGGGTTCGGCTCGACATGGGAGTCGATTTCTCGTCGGACGCCGACCACGTGCGCGAATACACCCGAGAAGTGCTAGTGGACCAGCTCACTCGTAACGGCTGGCGACCGATCGACTGGACGAGCGGTCGCCTGTCGATAGCCGCCTTGGCCGAGCGCTCGTCCCAATAGCACAAGAGCCGCAACCAAAGAGGCGCTACGTGACCCGTGAGGTGCAGACCGCAAGAAGCACGCTCGCGTCGTCGACCCCTACGGAGGAAAAAGAATAGTGGGATTCGTTCGGAAAAAATGGGTGCCCCCAGAGGAGCTCACTCATTCTTTCCCGGAGGCCCGACGGGCAGTGGTACAGCACCTTGCGAACCACCGCGTTCGTTCGAATCACCGGATCGGCGACGTCCCTCATGTCCCACTCGAATGGCGGGACGACGTACCGCGAGCTCAGTCGCTGCCCGAGCAACTCCACCACAAGAAAATGGCGACCCAGCTCCGCGGCGAACTCGGCCGGGCGATATTCACGGACATGGTAACGGTTACGCGGTTTGCCATCGACGGGAAGCGTGTAATTTGCGTTCGGGGTCGAGACGAAAAAGATGCCGCCCGGCGCGAGAACGCGGCTTATTTCGCGCAAGAATTCGTCGGATTTCGGCAGGTGCTCCAGCGTCTCGAACGAAGTGACGGCCTCGAAGTGGCTGTCGCCGAACGGCAGCTTCGCGGCGTCGGAAACGACGACCTCGCCTCGACCGGCGACTAGGGCCTGCCTCGCTTGCTCGGCGGCGGCCGGATCGATGTCCGCTCCGACGACCCACCGGGCGGTCCGCTGAAGCCGCGGGAGCCCGTAGCCGACGCCGCACGCGACGTCGAGCACGGTCTTCCCTACGACCCTTTCGACCGCGTATCCGTATCGCGCCATGTGCTCTCCCCACCAGGGGGATCCTTCGTCGATTCGCTCGGCGGTCCCTCCCCTGCCTCCGCGGCGCAAAAAACTGGCGAAGCTCAATGTAGCGTCCTCCTGGCCCGGTCGAGCACGAAGGGTCCTGGACCGTCCGCGTGTCAGCCCGTTCATCGGTAATAGTAGCAATACGTATGCGAGAGGATCTCCGTGTCCGGTCGACGCAGCCCGAGGGCGGCTACGACGAGCGCCCCCCACCGCGAGAGCGTCTTCGGGTCGACTGCGACGCGCTTGATTTTGTGGAGCTCCAGGCCTGCCCGCCGGCCGAGCTCGAGCGCCGCCGACGGCGGAATGAACCCCACATGCTCGGCATTCTGGGTCGTCGAGTTGAATTTCAGGCTCTCGAGGATGTGCGCGACGTAGAAGCAATTCGGCGTCGATGCGAAGATCTCTCCGCCCGACACAAGGTGTCTACGCGCGAACTGCAGAAGACGAACGGGGTTGTCGACGTGTTCCATGATCTCGCCGAGCACGACCCGCTCGAAGCGTTCGCCCAAGTCGACCTCGGACGCGGCGTCGACGCACGCGACCCGGTAGCCACGCGCGGAAAGGAGTCTCACCTGCTCTTCCAGGACGTCGATGCCGAGACACACGCGCGCGCGTTTGCGGATGCGCCCGTGAAGCCATTCACTCGAGTTCACGTTCGCCATGCTGTGGGCGACGACACCGACGTCGAGAACAGTTCGCCGGTCGACGAACGCGTCGATGAGGGCGTTCCTGTCCGCGACCGCTCCCTTGTCGAGCACGCGAAGATGATCCCGTAGCGCCCTTTTGACCTCGATGCTGCTCGGGTCGGCATGGAAGTCGTGCCAGTCGAAGACCATGCTCCTCACCCTGGCAATTCAGCGGTATTCCGACCGGGAAGGGTCACTCGGTGGATGCGCGTCACGTCCGCCGGGCCGCGGCACATGACCGCCGATTCGAGCCGGCGGGCGGGGCTTCCGGCCGACCTTGGCCAGCCAGCAGAGGTATTGCGCTTCCATTTTCGGCACTATGGTCGCCGAACCATACTCGTTCGCCCTTCGCTTTACTTGGGCCCCCATGGCTGGCCATTCGCGACTACGCTCGACGGCGTCGACCATGGCTTCGGCCATGGCAGAGCAGTCGCCCACGGGCACGATCCATCCGCTGACTCGGTCCACGACCAGCTTGCGAATGGGGGGGACCGGCGTGCTCAGGATCGGCTTGCCCACGAGGCCCGCCTCGATGAGCACCTGACAGCACGACTCGACGCGGGAAGCGTGCACGAACACATCGATCGCGGCGAACACGTCGGCCACGTCCGACCGTCGCCCCGCAAACCGGACTCGCGACTCGATCGAGAGATCGCGCGACAGCCCCTCGATCTTCGCGCGATCGGGGCCGTCGCCGACGATGACCAGGTGACCTTCACTCTTCCTTTGCGCGAACAGCGCGAAGGACCTGAGCATGTCGGGGAAGTTCTTGAGCTCGAACAGGCGACCGCACGCCCCGAAGACCGGCCCGTCTTGCGGGAGTGAGAGCTCTTCGCGCACGCGATCACGCGCGCTCGCGGGGGGGGCCCACGCATCGAGATCGAGCGGATAGCCGATGACGGCCACCCGATCGGGGTCTACCCCCTCTTTGTCGACGAAAATCCGCTTCGTCTCGTCGGACGGTGAGAGGACGAAGTCGCACAAAAGACGCGTGCATAGGCAGTCGGCGAGGAGAAGGTGCCCCTTGTCGTGCCGCAAGAGCTCGGCCGAGTGGTGACCCGTGAAGATCTTCAACGGGGTGCGCGCGAGGCTGCCCGCGGCGAGGCCGACGAGGCTCGCCTCGAAAAGATGAACTTGCAATATGTCGAAGCGCTCGCGACGCAAAAGGGCCGCCAGCTCGACGACGGCCCGCGGGAATTCCCATCGGCTTGTGTATCCCAGCCCGAAGGTCCCAAGCCCCCGGCTCGCCATGTCTTCCTGGAGCTGGCCGGGGGGCGACAACGTCCCGACGGTCACGTCGAAACGATCGCGATCGACCTTCGCGCCGATCGCGTTGAAATAATGACTCGGCGACGGACCGGTGATGAAATGAAGCAACCTGATTCGCTGTGGGCGCATCGTCAGCCCGGTCGAGCCAACGAAGGGCGCGCGACGTAGACGCGCATGTTCGCCGCAAGCTCGCCCGCGAGTCGCACGCCTCGGCCGAGCACGGGCACCGAACGATCTTCCTGGACCATGACTCGTTTGGCCAGCACGCCGAGACGGCCGAGCGCGGATTGCCCACGAGAGGACGGGGGTTTCGTCGGGCCGCTGGCCTCCCGAACGCCGTCGGCCCCGACTGCCGGCTCACGCTCTTTCGACTTGCGAAGGGCCTCCAGGACGCGACCGCCCGCGCGATATGCATCGCGAACGGGCCCAAATTCCATCAATCCCCAAGCGATGTTCGTCCCGAACGAGTCGACGACATCGAAGCCCGCATCCTGAAGAAGTCGAACGAACTGCGACTCGGCAAAGAGATAGCAGTAGAAACGCTCTTCCCCCCTTGGAGCCTCCGCCCTCGTTGCGCCGGCACGCCGCACGGTCAGATTTCCGCTTCGCACCTCGCGTTCGTCGGTCGCGCCACGGTAGAGGGCTCGTCGCAACGGCGACAGGTCGGGCACTGAGCAAAAAAACCACCCGTCGGGGGCGAGGATGCGCCGGGCCTCGCGAAGCGCGTGGGCCGGCCCATCTTCGAAGTGCTCAACCACCCCTCCGGAGTAGTACACATGTACGCTGCCCGCGTCGAACGGCATCGCGCGGATATCGCCGACGCGAACGTCGAGCCGGGGATCGATCTTGTGGATCTGACGCACGGTGTCCTCGGAAAAATCGACGCCCGCGGCGCGATATCCGAGATCGTGCAGACATTTCACCCAGTAACCGTGGCCGCACCCGCCGTCGACGAACAGCCGATCGGACCGCGCCGTTTGGACGGTGAGTTTCCACAATGGACTGGATGCACAATGGCGGCGCGCATCCCCGGCGTACGCCTCCCGATCGAGCGTCCCCCAGACCGACGCCCAGTAGCTCGGGCTGTCGGCGGGGCTCGAATGTTCGTGGAACATCTTCAGTATGCCCACGTGTAACTCCGACTCTCTAGGCTCGGCCGGCCTCGCCTGCATCCACACGGTACACCGTCGCGAACGTGGCACGGGCGGGCATGCTTCGCAACCGGCGCGCGCTCGGGTCGGGATGACACGTCGGCCGGCCCGCCGAGGAAACGCGTGCGCGAGACCTTGAGCGGTGCTACCCGATTCTGCTACGAGCTGGCCTTCGTCGCATCGAGCGCGGGGTGCCGCGGCACCGGCTCCGCAGGCAAGCCCCGAAGATGCCCAGTCCCAGTACAGCGCCGCAGGCGAACGCGCCACTGCAGAGCGACAGTCGACGGGGCGCGACGTGGGACGTGAAATCCGCCCCGCGCAACTACCGGGCGCTTCTCTCGGCACAAGTCATGAGCGCCGCGATGTCGTTCGCGTGCGTCTGGCTCGCGACACGGGTCATCGGGACGTCGGGCTACGGCGCCGTCGTGCTCATCGTTGCCGCGGGGCAGTGTGTGACCCAGCTGGCGCTCAACTGGAGCGGCTTGTCCGTGGTTCGCTACGGCGGCGAGGAATTTATCCGGTCAGGCGAGATCAGGCGCGCTTTCTGGACCAGGCTAGCCCTGCTCGGCGCCAAGTTTGCCGTTGCGGCCGCCCTGGCGAGCGCACTCTTCGACCCCCTGGCTCGCTCCCTACGGATTTCGGCCGACGAAAGGTGGCCGCTATTCGCCTACGCGGCGGTCACCGCCGTTTGGATCCACCTGCAGTACGCGCTTCAAGCCGCGAAGCTATTTCGACTTCAGGGCGTTCTTCTCACCGTCGAGCGCGGGGCGGCCTTGATCTTCGTCGCTTCTCTCGCGCTTGGACGGCACGCGTCGATCGGCGCGTTCTTCGCCGCCTTCGTCGTCGCGCCGCTCCCCGCCTGCGCGCTGGCCATCTGGCAGTTGCGACGCCTGATCTTGCCGGCGGTGTCGCCGGACCGCGTCCTGCTCCGGCGCATGCTCGTCTATTCCATTCCCCTCATGCCGACGGCATTTCTTGGATACCTGTCGACGAACTATCTCGACGTCTTCTTCGTGGGTCACTATCTCTCGTCGGGACACGTCGGGGTCTACAACGTGTCCTCCCAGTTCGCGGGGCTCGCCACCCAGCTGCCGACGCTCGCCGGCACGCTGATTTCGCCTTTTCTTCTGACCTTGCACGTACAGAACCGGACCCGAGAGACGGAAGGTTTTCTCAAGACCGTCCTCCCGGTCCTCGTCCTCGGTTGGTCGGCCGTCTGCTCGGTGCTCGCGGCGATCGGAGCGGCGTTTCTCCCGCTGTTCTTCGGGCCTCAGCTGGCTGGCTCTTCGATTCTCATGTGGCCCATGATGAGCAGCGCCGCGCTCGCCGGGGCCCCGTTGCTCGGTCTCGCCGCCATTGCCAACGTCCGCGGACAGACCCACTTCGCGATGTTTCAGGCGCTGATCGCGGGGACCGTCAACGTCGGCCTCGACGCCCTGCTCGTCCCTCGCTTCGGACTCGTCGGATGCGCTCTGGCGACTACGTGCGCCTATTTTTGCTGCACTGTCGCATTCAGCACGCTCGTGTACCGGAGCGTTCCGTCGGCAAGGTCGTGGGCCATCCCCGCATCGATGCCGTCGCTGGCCGGGACCGCCTACTCTCTGGTGAGAGGACCCGGACTCGGGGCCCTCACGATTTCGATGCTGGCGATCGCCGTCGTCGCAATCTGGCGGTGGCGTGGCATTCGCGAGGCGCTGGCCATGGTGGCGGTCGCGTACCGGCCGGCGGGCCCCGGGAAAGCCCCTGCGGCTCCGGGGCCCGAGCCAGCCGCGATTACAGAGTGGGTGCCACCGGTTCCGGGCGACGGCCGGTCCGACGTGCCTTGAGCCCGCTGCGAAGCTTCCTCAGCAATCTTTCGGGGAGAAAGCGCGGGTCGAGCGCGACGCTCTTCACGGCGTAGCGAGCGGCGAGACGGCGCTTGCCAGATAAGTAATAATCGCCCGCGAGGATGGCGTAGAGCGTTGCGTACGATCGCGCCTTGTGCGCCCGAGCCGCTGCCGCCGCTGGGTCGGCGAACATGGAGTCGAAGGCGTGCATCATGTCGTGCTCGAAGAGGGCGATATTGCGGTGCATCGCCGACGGGTGACTCCGATAGTCGATCAGCGGCTCCCGCACGAGATCTACCTTGTACTTCGTCATGATCCGGCGCCACATGTCCCAGTCGGCGGACGTGGAGAGGACCGGGTCGAACGCACCAAGCTCGTCGAAACACGCGCGGCGTACGAGCGCGCCGCTCCCGCCGCCCAAGACCGTGCTTTCGATGAGGGCGTGCCGTTCGAGAAGCCAGCCGGCCGTTCCGCCGCGCACCTCGCGCACGGCGTTTCCGTCGACGTCCACCTCGCGAACCCAGCAATGCACGAGGCCGACCTCGGGATCGGCCATGAGCGCGAGCTGGCGCTCGATCTTGGCGGGGTGCCAACGGTCGTCCGCGTCGAGAAACCCCACGAAGTCGCCCCGCGCTTCGCTTATTCCGCGGTTCCGCGCGACGGATACGCCTCGGTTTTCCTGGCGGAACGCCCGAATTCGGTCGCCATAAGACTGCAAAATATCACCGGATTCGTCAGTCGACCCGTCGTCGACGACGATGACTTCCATCGGCCGATGCGTCTGGGCAAGCGCGCTATCGACGGCGATCCTCAGGTAGCGCGCGTAGTTGAAGCTTGGGATGACGCAGGTGACGAGGGGCATGCCGAATGACGGACCACGCTAGCGCCTCGTGTCCGTCGAGTCGACGGGAAGCTTGGGCTGCCTTCGCTTGTCGATTGACGGCGAGCGCCGTCGAAGCGGCGGCCAAGACCCTCGAGCGATTCGATCATGTGGACGTGAACGGGCACCCGACGCGATTGCAGGCGGGTCAAGCGCGGTCGAACGGGGACCTGACGCGGTTGCAAGCGGATCAAGCGCGGTCGAACGGGGACCTGACGCGGTTGCAAGCGGATCAAGCGCGGTCGAACGGGGACCTGACGCGGTCGCACGCGGATCAATCGCGGTCGAACGGGGACCTGACGCGGTTGCACGCGGATCAAGCGCGGCCGAATGGGGACCCGAGGCGATTGCACGCGGATCAACCGCGGTCGAACGGGCATCGAACGCGTTTGGTAGCGGACCGATCGCGATCGAATGGGGACCCGACGCGTGTCGGAAGCGGGCCGATCGCGATCGAATGAGGACCCGACGCGATTGCAAGCCCATCAACCGCGTCCGAGCCCGATTCGACACCCTCGATGTCGATTTTTCTCCCCCTCGCGCGGAATCGGCCTTTGGCGCGGGAGTGTCCATATGAGGGCCGCGAAGACGACGCGCTGAACCCCCCGGGCACTCCGGCTCCGAGGGGCTCTCCACGTCGTCTTTCGCGCCACCCTCGGAAAAGAGAGATAGTCACATGTCCAATACAACGTCTATCAAGACGAAGGCGGCTACCTTGGCACGCGTGCAGGCGATCATCGCCGGCACGACGAAGCACTTCCCGAACGGGTCGTTCACGATCGGGAACGTCGTGTATACGTCGGCATCGCTCATCCAGGTCCTCCAAGGCCTGGCGAACGCGATGACGGCGCGCAACGCGGCGGAAGCTGGCGCCAAGGACGCGTTGGCGGCGGCGCATACGGCCGAGACGCAGGTGGGCCCGATTGTTCTGGCTTACAAGCGGCTCGTCCTCGCTGCGTTCGCGAACGCGACGCAGACGCTCGCGGACTTCGGCCTCGCGCCTCCCAAGGCGCACACGCCGTTTACCGTCGAGCAGCTGGCCGCCCGTGCGGCGAAGGCCAAGGCCACGCGCGCCGCGCGCGGAACGACGAGCAAGAAGCAAAAGCTCGCCATCAAAGGCAACGTGACGGGAGTCGACGTGACCCCCATCACCGCGCCGACCGCGGCCAAGCCGCCGGCTGCACCGGTTGCTCCGGTGACGCCGGCTTCATCGCCCGCACAGGCGGTGTCGACTGCTCCGAGCGCGCCGGCAACGGCGATGCGATGAAGTAGTCGTCACCTCGTAGGCGCAATAGACAGCGCCTGACCCAGGGACAGGGAAAGCGCCGCCCGCACGGACGGGGGCGGCGCTTCTCTGCGCCCGCTTTCATGTTCTCATGCGTGACCGAAAACGGAGGAACAATTGGACATCCTCAAGCCAACCACCGCGTTTCTCGGGACGATGTACGTCGGGACCAACCGGCTCGGGCGTGCGCTGACCACGCCAGAGAAAAGGGACTTTGCGTCCCTCCTGCGCAAACACGACTTCGTCGGCGCGAGCCTCGTCTCGTTGAATTTTGCCTTCAAACTGAGCCGCAGCCGGCCGGCCGCGCAAGACTTGCGAGACCGTGCCCACGTGCGCCTGGTAGAGCAGGGGTGGGACCCGGGCATAGTCACCCTCGCCAAGTGTCTTTGCCGCTTCGTGTGGAGCGAGCACACGCACGAGAAGCGCGAAAGAGTCGCGGCCCGCAGGGCTGAAGATGGCTTCCTCCGCGAACAGAGCATCGATCACGGCGCGGCACCGTCGGTCGAAGACTTGGCCTTGCGCCTCGAAACGGAACGAAAGGAGGAGGCGCGCGCCGCGAAGCGCTCGGCTTCGCTCCGCGCTGCCTTCGTCCAGGCGGGCGACACCGTCAACCAGATCTGGCTCGACTCCTGGCTCGCTGGCGTCGACTCGCCGGCCGAGATGGCGCGCTCGAGCGGCCATGACGTGAGCGACTTCTACCGCGCCGCCGACCGGAGAAAGAGGCACGTGGCGCGATTGCTAGCCGCCGAAGGCGGTCCCACCATCGAGGAGGACGAGTGATGTCCGAACGCAAGCCTGCAGAGCTCTGGAAGAAGCTGGCCGACGAAGCCGGCGAGGACGAGATCGACCGCGCCGCGAGCGTGAGCGTGGAGCAAGCGGAAGCCGACCTAAGGGCGGCCGGCTTCGACGTCGCGGCCGAGCGCGCAAAGGCGAACGCGTTCCTCGATGCGCTGGAAAGCGAAGCCCCCCGGAGTGCCCCTAGGGCCGCACTGCGGGTGACGGCGCCCGCCGCCCGCGTCGCAGGCGAAACGCGGCGCGCGCGACCGCGCCCGGCGATCGCCTGTCTGGCCGCGGCGGCGACGCTTGGGGGCGTGGCCGGCGGCACGCTGGTGGCCGCTCTTCCGCAGACCGCGCTTGTGGGCGCGCACTCCCCTCCGGCGCCGTCGCCTTCGGTGCCAGTCGTACCCTCCGTGGCCGACCTCGTCGCCGCCGACCTCCTGCGCCGCCGGGCTAGCGTCGCGTGCGACGCGAAGCAGTGGAGCCTATGCCTCGCAGACCTCGACAAGGCCCGCGCCGTCGATCCGGGGGGAGACGACGCGCCGGTCGTGAAGAGCCTTCGCGACAAGGCGATCGCGGGGATCGTGCAGTCACCCGAGGCGCCGCCCCCGTGATCGAGCCGCCGACGACCCGAACGACGCCCATCATTCCGCGCGATGCGCCAGCCGCGTGCGTGCCAGCTCTCGATACACCGCGTTCACCCGCGCGACCATCACTTCGACCGGAAAATTCGCCGCCGCGAACGCGCGCCCAGCCTCGCCCATCCTCGCGCGACGCGGCCCGTCGTCGAGAATCTCCAGCACGCGAGCCGCGACTTCGCCCGGGTCGTAGGGCTTGGTGCAAAACCCCGACACCCCGTTTTCAATCGCCTCGGGCGTCCCGTCGAGCGCGAACCCGACCACCGGCTTGCCGACCGCCGACGCCTGCGGAATCACGCGCGCCAACCCCTCGCGAATCGACGTGTGCACCACGACGTCCATCGCCTGCATCAGCGCCGGCACCGAATCGGGCGCGACCAATCCCGCGAAGACGAATCGATCGGCGATCCCCATCTCGCGCGCCTGCTTCTCCAACTCGGGCCTCAGCACGCCGTCGCCCACGAGGAGAAAGCGCGCGCGCGGCTGCGCCGCCGCGATCGCGCGCGCCGCGTTCATGAAGTGGTCGTGCCCCTTCTGATGGAACATGCGCGCCACTTTCCCCACCACCAGCGAATCGGGGGCCAGCCCCACGCGGCTCTTGGCCTCCTCGACGGAAACCTGCTCGCGCACGCGCAGAAACGGCTCGATCGCAAATCCGCTGAAAATGGTGCAGTGCTGCTCCGGCTTGCCAATCCCTGCCGCGATCGCGCCGTTCTTGGTCGCGTCGCACACCGAGATCAATCGATGCGTCACCAGCGCGCACATCTTCTTCAACGGCACATAGAGCGCGTTCTGCCTCGCAGTCGCGTGCTCGCCGAACACCAGGCTGTGCAGCGTATGCACGATGATCGGCACACCCGCCGCGCGCGCAGCGATGCGACCGAGGATCCCGGCCTTCGACGAGTGCGTGTGTACGACGTCGAACTTGCCGCGCCGGATGAACGCCACGAGCTTGGCGAATGCGATCGCGTCGGTGGCCGGCGCAATCGGGCGCACCAGCTCCTTCATCAGCCGCAAGTCGACGCCCGCCCGATATGCTTGCTCGTGTAGATTTCCCTCGGGCCCATCGTCGATTCCACAGAGCAGCGTCACTCTCAGCCCCGGCGTGCGGTGCTGCCCAATCGCGGTATAGAGCGTGTTCTCCTGCGCGCCTCCGACGATGAGTCGCGTGATGATGTGGAGCACGCGCAAGTCCGACGACATCAGGCCGCTGCCGCCCCCGCGTCGTAGATGGCGACGAAGTCGCGCCCGAGATCGACCAGCGACAGATACTCGATTCGTCCCGCCTGGCGAAACAGATCGAGCACGTCTTTGCGCGAATAGAAGCGCACATACCCGCGCGCAAGCGTGAAACGAACGATTCGCAAGCCGGTGCGCACCGTCCACCGCTTGGGGAAGCTCGCGAACACCCTGCCGTTCGCCGCGGCAATCATCCTTTTCAGATGGGGCAGCGGATCCTCGAGGTAGTCGTAATAGCCCATCGCCACCACCGCGTCGAACTTCTCGCGGTTGTCGTACGACAGCCAATCGGAGACCGCCCATGCGCAGCGATCGGTCACGCCGAAACGTTCGGCCTCTCTGCGCGCGATCTCGATCATTTCTTTCGCCACGTCGACGCCGACACAGCGCTTGGCTCCCCGCCGCGCGAGCTCCAGCCCGTAACGGCCTGGCCCGCAGCCGACGTCGAGCATCGACGCGCCCGGCGCGCCGATCGCATTCACCACCAGGGAATAGCGCTCGTAAATGACGCGGCGAAAAAGATTGTCTCCGATCTGCTGATGAACCGGCTTGTCCTTTTCATAGATCGCGTCGAATCGCTTGGCTTCGCGGTTGAAATAGTCATTGACCAAGTCCAGGGAACGCATCGGCAAGCACCTCTCCCAGAGTCGTGAAACGAAAATCGGACAGTAACTTCTCCAGCTTCGGCTCGGTCGAGCGCAGCCGCGCGTAGTGCGTCAGCATCGCCCTCGCTCGGAAGCGGACCCGTGGATGCGCGGGGTCGATCTCCCACGGATGAAGGTAGAACACCACCGGAAGATTTTCACGCTCGGCGGCACGAATGTTCGCGCGAGTCAGCGAATAAGGATAGATCCGGAAATAAGCGCCGCCGGTCGTCGGAATGTTGCGCCCGAACAGGATTCGCGTGGATATCGGAAACTCGAGCAATGGTCCGTGCGGTGTGTCGATGATCGTCGGCGTGCGCGAAAAGTCTGGAATTCCGTAGCGCCAAGTCTTTACCGGAAAGATCGATGAATCGAACCGGATGCCTTCTTGCGTCAGAATATCGAGCGCCCACAATGAGCGCTTGGTGATGGAAAAATAAGCCGCACGATACGAGCGCACCGGCTTGCCGATGCAATCCTCGAGATCGCGCACGGAGCGATGCGTCTCGTCGCGAAAGCGATCCGGCGACATCTCGTAGATCAGATCGTGCGAGAGGCCGTGCGAGCCGATGTCGTGGCCGGCGTCCGAAATCCGTCGCAGCGTTTCGGGATGCTCTCTCGCGATCACCGAGAGCGCGAAGAAAGTCGCCTTGGCGTGATGCCGGTCGAGGAGCGCCAGCACCTTGTCGGTACCCACCGACAGGCGGCGCTCCGCAGACGATTTGCGCTCGGGCGAAATCGGAATGCCTTGATACCAGTCCTCGAGATCGACTGTGAATGCGTGCTTCACGGACGATCCCCTTCAGTTCGGCGGCGCGGCCGCTCGACCACTCGAAGAGTCGTCGGTATCTCGCGTCGTGAGCGGCTGATACCCATCGCGCTTGTAGTAGTAGTACTGGTAGTAGCCGTACTCGTGCTTGCTGAGGTTCACGGCGTTCAGCACGGCGCCGACCACCCGCGCATCGACGTCGCGCAGGATGCGTAGTCCCTGCCGCGCGAGCTGCTTCGATGTCTTGAACGCGCGGACCACGAACACGGTGCCGTCGACGAGGGTCGACAAGACGGCCGAGTCGGTCACGGCGGCGATCGGCGGGCTGTCGATCACGACGCGGTCGAAGCGCCCGGAGAGCTCCTCGAGGAAGCGGCGGAACCGCTCCGAGTGGAGCATGTCGGCGGGGTTGGGAGGAACCGGGCCCGCGGGAATGGACCACAAGTTCTCGACGATCGTCGGTTTGGCCACTTCGTCGACCGTCGCCTCGCCGACGACGACGTTCGTGACCCCCGCGTCGCCGGCGCGGTTGAAGATCCGGTGAATGCGTGGCCGGCGGAGGTCACAATCGACGATGCAAACGCGCTGGCCGCCCTGGGCGAGCGCGACGGCGATGCTGCAAGCGACGGTGGTCTTGCCCTCCATCGGCGCGGCGCTCGAAATCAGGAGGCGCCGGAACGGCCGGTCGGGGTTCATGAACATCAGGTTGGTGCGGATGCTCCGCGCCGCTTCTGCGATGCCGCTGAGCGGATGCTCGTGCACGACGAGCTCCACGTGATGGCCCGCCGCGGCCGCCGGTGGCAGCGACCCGGCGCCACGCCTTCGTCTCGGTGCCTTTCCGCGAGATTTTTCGGTCACGTCATCGCCCATCTCGGGCAGCAAGCCGAGGAACGTCACGCCGAGCTGCTCTTCGAGGTCTTGCGGCGTCTTGACGGAGTTGTCCAGCAGCTCGCGCGCCCACATCAGCGCGAGGCCCAGGATCAAGCCGGCCAGCGAACCCACCCCGACGTCGGCGGCGACGCGCGGCCGGATCGGACCGCCCGGATCCTCCGCGAGGTCGACGATGCGGACGTTGTTGACCCGCATCATCCGCGCCAGATCCGCCTCTTTCATCTTGGTCGTGAGAAGCTCGAACAATTTCTCGTTCTCTTCACGGGTGCGGTCGAGGCGGTGGTACTCGATCTCTTTCATGTTCACTTCGACCGCCCGGCGCCGCGCGTCTTCGAAGAGCCCCAGCTCTCCGGCTTCCTGGTGCTCGATGACCGCGAGATCGCGCTCGACCGCGCCCCGGATGTTGCGCACTTCCGCCAAGAGCTGGGCTCTCGTTTGTTCCAGGCGCCCGTCGAGGCTCTTGAGGAGCGGGTGGTTTTCGCCTTTGCCTTCCCCGCTGAGCGCGGCGCGGTCTTTGATCAGCTGCTGGTATTGGCCGCGAAGCTGCTGAAGATACATGTTGGAGAGGAGCTCCGACGACGGGACGTCGTCCGGATTGTCCTGGGTGACTTTGGCGAGCTCCATCTCGCGGGCGAGGAGCGCTTGCTTCCGCGTTCGGGTTTGCGTCAGGGCCGTGTCGTACGACTGCATCTCGAGGCGCAGCATGCTCGACGCCTCATTGAGCGAAGAGCTGGGGAGGTCGTTCTTGCGCTTGAACTCGTAGAGCTCGTTCTCGTTTTGATCGAGATCGTGCCGGATGTGATCGAGCTGGCCGGTGATCCAGCCGACCGCCTCGGAGCTGGAGTTGATGGCGGTTTGCAGGTTCTGGTCGATGAACGCGGTCGCGATCGCGTCGCTGAGGCGCCGGGCTCGCTTGGGATCGGTGTCTTCGACTTTGACGTGGAAGAGGCGGCTGTTCTTGACCGGCTCGATGCTCGTGCGGCCACGGAGGTTCGCCGTCGCAGTCTCGATGTCGACTGGGGTGCTCGGGGGCCCTTTGAGACCGAGGAAGTCGTAGTCGGTCGCGAGCGATTGATCGCGGGCCACCGCGCCGAGCACCTGGTTGGAGAGGACGATCTGGTACTGGGTCTGGTAGTATTCCTGCGCGTCCCAGTAGAGGCCGGCGCCCATGTCGAGAGAGGCCGATCCCTTGTCGCCCAGGGGCTGGACCGGCTGGGGGGTGATCTCGACCAGCGTGGCGGATTCGTAGATCGCGGGCTGGGCCTTCGAGCGAAGCAGCGCTGCACCGGAGCAGAGGATTGTGCACGCGACGACGAGCGGCCAGCTTCGGCGGAGCGCTTTGAGTACCGTCGCCGCGTCGGTTCCCCAGCCGCTGGTCGCCGCACGCGGCACCTGGTTCCGGAGGGCTCCTTGGCTCGCAGTCATCTCGGGGTTTCCGTCCACGCGCCAAGGCCGCGAAATCG
>Ga0265318_10000623_pt1 | contig 24489 bp, 20 predicted proteins | sample 4821metaG_FD_192431 | JGI IMG/M metagenome (GOLD analysis project Ga0265318, IMG submission 192431) | Rhizosphere microbial communities from Carex aquatilis grown in University of Washington, Seatle, WA, United States - 4-8-21 metaG | ecosystem: Host-associated > Plants > Roots > Rhizosphere >... | reverse complement strand
GCCCCAAGCCATCAGGACGATCCTTCGGGCCTCGAGGATCGTCCGCACGCCCATCGTGACGGCGTACCTGGGTGTGTGCTCCTCGCCCCCGAAGTCCCCGGCCGCGTCCCGGCGCGTCAGCGAGTCGAGGGTCACCAGCCTCGTGCGCGAGCGCCTGGGGCTCCCGGGCTCGTTGAAGCCGATGTGGCCGGTGCGGCCTATCCCCAGGACCTGGAAATCTATCCCGCCGGCGGCCTGGATCCGCTCCTCGTATTCCCGGCAACGCGCGTCGAGCGCCGCCGGCGGCGCCGTACCGTCCGGCATGTTTATGCCGGACGGCGGGATGTCGACATGGTCGAACAGGTGGGACTGCATGTAGTGGCGGTAGCTTCGCGGGCTGCCGGGCTGGATCGGGAAATACTCGTCGAGGTTGAACGTCACCACGTTTGAGAAGCTGAGCCCCTCCTCCCGGTGCATCCTGACAAGCTCGGCGTAGAGCCCCAGCGGGGTGGAGCCGGTCGCGAGGCCGAGCACGGCGGTCCGCTTGGCCGCCCGCCTTTCCCGGATGAGCGCCGCAATCTCCCCCGCGACCGACCGCGAGGCCTCGGCGCTGCTCGGGAAGACGGCAAGCGGGACGTGCTCGAATCGGCTGGGTGCTGCGGTCGGGGGACCGGTCATGAGGGTTTTGTCGCGGGGAGGTTACAGGTCTTTGAGGCCGGTTCCGATGATATTCTCGGCGGCTCCGTTAAAAAATGGCAGAAACGACTATGTTTTTAACATCGCTGCTACTCGGCGCCGCTGTTCGGGCGCACTTGACCCCTTTCGGCGATGACTCGAAATTGGCCGCGTGGAGCCCCCCCCAGTCCCCCATCCGGAGAGGCCCGCATGGGCGGATTCCGCTGCCATTGGTTTCGCCGGCATTCTCCTGGCGGCGCTGCTGACCGCCTATCTCCCGGCTCTCAGGGGCGGCTTCCTGTGGGACGACGACGCCCACGTGACAAGGCTGCCGCTTCGGTCGCTCCACGGCCTGTGGCGCATCTGGTTCGAGGCGGGCGCGACGCAGCAGTATTACCCGTTCCTCCACTCCGCGTTCTGGGCCGAGCACCGGCTTTGGGGCGATTCCGTCCTCGGCTACCACCTGGCCAACATTGTTCAGCACGCGCTCGCGGCCTGGCTTCTCTTCGCCATCCTGCGCCGCCTTTCCTTTCCCGCTCCCCGGCTTGCGGGCCTCGTCTTCGCCCTGCACCCGGTCTGCGTCGAGTCGGTCGCCTGGATTTCCGAGCAGAAGAACACGCTGTCGGCGGTGTTCTACCTGGCGTCCGCACTTCTTTACCTGCGCTTTGACGAGACGCGGCGCCGCGGCCCCTACACGTGGGCGCTGGTCCTGTTCGTCGTCGCCCTGCTGACCAAGAGCGTGACCGCGTCGCTGCCGGCGGCCCTGCTCGTCGTCCTCTGGTGGCGTCGGGGGAGGCTCGACCTGAGGAGGGACATCCTGCCACTCCTGCCCTGGCTTGCCGTCGGCGCCGTGAGCGGGGCCTTCACAGCATGGGTAGAGCAGAAGTTCATCGGTGCGGAGGGATCCGACTTCTCATACTCCGCGATTCAGCGCCTTTTGCTGGCGGGCAGGGTGGTCGCCTTCTACCTTCACGGGTTGGTCTGGCCCGGCAGCCTGATGTTCATCTATCCGCGCTGGTCCCCGCAGTCGGAGACGGCGAGGAACGCCCTCTGCCTGCTCGGGGTCCTGGCTCTGGCGGGGGCGCTTGCTGTGCGCGCGCGCAGCCAGCGCGGTCCTCTGGCGGGGCTCCTCTTCTTCGTCGGCACCCTCTTCCCGGCCCTCGGGTTCGTGAACGTCTACCCCTTCCTGTTCTCATTCGTCGCGGATCACTTCCAGTACCTCGCCAGCATCGGGGTCATCGTCCCGGCGGCCTGGGGCCTGTGGTGGATCGCCGGCCGGATCCCGCTGGGCGCGGCGGGCCGCGCCTGCCTCCTGCTTGCGGTGCCGGCGTCGCTTGGTGTCCTGTCCTGGCGACAGTGCCGGGCCTACCGCGATTCGGAGACGCTGTACCGGGCGACGCTCGCGAGGAACCCGTCGGCGTGGCTGATGCACTACAATCTCGCGGTGGGCCTTGGCAAGGACCCGGGCCACCTCTCCGAGGCGATCGCCGAATACAGGGCCACCCTCGATCTGAAGCCGGACCACTGGAGGGCCCGCAACAATCTCGCGAGCGCCCTGCTGAGGCTCCCGGGGCGCTCCGCTGAGGCCATCGCCCAGCTGGAGGCGGCGCTCCGGTACAACCCCGCCTACGCCGAGGCCCACAACAACCTTGGGGTCGCCCTTGAGGACATTCCCGGGCGGCTCCGGGAGGCGGAGGAGCACCTGAGATCGGCGGTCAGGATCGAGCCGGGCTATGATGCCGCCCATGCGAACCTGGGCCACCTCCTGATGACGGAACCGGGCTCGATTGCGGAGGCGGCAAGGGAGTTCGAGACCGCCATCCGCATCGCGCCGGACACGGCGGACTACCACTACGACCTTGCGAACGCGCTCTCGCTCGAACCCGGCCGCCTCCTGGAAGCGGAGGCCGAGTACCGGAACGCGCTGCGCCTGAGGCCCGACTTCGCGGAGGCGCACGGCAACCTTGGCGTTGCCCTGGCCCATAGGCCGGGGCACGACGGCGACGCGATCGCCGAATTCGAGGCCGCGCTCCGGCTGGACCCCGGGAGCGCGGATGTCCACGCCGAGCTGGCGAACCTGCTCGCCAGGACCCCGGGCCGGAGCACGGAGGCGATGGCGCAGTACTCGGAGGCGCTGGCGATCGACCCGTCGGACGCGCAAAGCCACTACGGGCTGGGATACCTTCTCTCGAGCGCGCCCGGCCGGCTGAATGAGGCGGTTCTGGAATTCGAGGCGGCGGTGCGGCTGAACCCGGGTTTTGCGGAGGCCCACTACTGCCTGGGCGTCAGCCTCGCCATGGGCGGCAGCCGGCGGGAGGAGGCGATGGCCCACCTTGAGAGGGCGCTCGAGATCCGGCCGGATTTTCCTCTTGCGCGAAAGGCCCTGGACCGCCTGAGGGCCGGAGGTCCCTAGGCGCCCCGCTGCCCCGATTCGGAATACCCCGCAGCGACGGCCGCCCGCCGGCGCCCGCCGGCGAACCGTGCCCACGCTAAAAGAGCGTGTAGATGAAAGGCGCGACTCCAGAGCCGCCGAGGACGGCGAGGATCCCCACGAGAACCAGCACAACGATGATCGGCGTCAGCCACCATTTCTTGTTGTGAAGGACGAATTGGAGGAACTCGGCCGCGGGTCCAATGCGCCGCTCCTGCGCCTGCTTGGTGAATTCGTCTTTTCGGGGATCTGTCACGCTAGCCCTGTTTGAAATAGCTCTCCACGGGATTGGTCCGATCCGCCGGCCTCCAATAGCTCCTCTTCCCGGGGTCGAATCTCCGGGCCAGAGGATCGTGCCCAAACAGGCGCATTGCCAGCCCGATCGGGGTGAGGACGAGGAAGTAGACGATGGCGAGGACAACATGGGAGACCACAAATCCGATCGGATAGGTGGCGTAGCTCAGCCCGACATAGGCATACCGGACAACGGCCGGGCTCAGCGCGCCCGCAAGCGGCACGGCAAAGGCCAGGATCCAGAGCGCCTCCGCGGCCGGGTGCCGGCCGCGAAGCCAGAATGCCAGGCCCGACAAGGCGAGGAATGCGAGCCACGCAGCCGCAAACACCTTGAGCTGGCGGACCGAGGGGTTCTTGGAGATGCGAATGAGCGACATATTTGGGCCGTGTCCCTTCAATCGTTTCCAAACGTGCCGAGGTACGTCTCGAGATCAGGCCGCGACTCCTTGGGCTGCTCCTCCTTCAGGAGAAGGAAGTCGTCGATAACCAGGACATCGATATTGGTGGCCATGAAGCAGTTGTAGGCGTCCGCGGGCGTGCAGACAACCGGCTCGCCGCGGACGTTGAAGCTCGTGTTGATCATCACCGGGCATCCCGTGATGCTGTCAAACGCCTCAAGGAGCTCGAAGAGTCTCGGATTGCGCTCCTTGTCCACGGTCTGGATGCGGGCGGAGTTGTCGACGTGCGTGACCGCCGGCACGACCGAACGGGCCTCCAGGATCCTGTCCAGTCCCGTGGCGCCTGCCTTGTGGGCCAGCCGCTTGTCGGCCCGCAGGGGGGCCACGATCAGCATGTAGGGGCTCTCCTCGCCGGGCCTCAGCTCGAAGTACTCGGGGGCCCGGTCGCGCAGCACAATCGGGGCGAAAGGCCGGAACGACTCGCGAAACTTGATCTTGAGGTTCATCACGCTCTGCATTTCCGGGCTTCGGGCGTCGCCGAGAATGCTCCGGTTGCCGAGCGCCCTGGGCCCGAATTCCATTCGGCCGTGCATCCAACCTATGACCTTTCCGCCGGCGGCAAGCCGCGCGACCGCTGCGCACAGCCCGGCGCCGCCCTCAAAATGGCGGTACACCGCGTTATGTCCCTTGAGCACCGCTTCAATCTCCTGCGCGCCATACGCCGGTCCAAGAAGGGACCCCTGTTGGCCGTCGGGCGCCTGGGGCACGCGCTCGTTCCCGAGGAGCTGGTGCCAGACAAAGAGCGCGGCGCCCAGCGCGCCGCCGGCGTCGCCCGAGGCGGGCTGGATCCACAGCCTCTCAAAGGGCGACTCGCGCAGGATCCTGCCGTTGCCGACGCAGTTCAGGGCGACCCCGCCCGCGAGGCACAGGTTCTTCGATCCCGTCATTGCGTGCGCATGGGCGGCCATACCGAGCATGACGGTCTCGGTGACCTCCTGTATCGAGGCGGCGAGGTCGCATTCGCGCTGGGTGATCGCGGACTCGGGCAGCCGCGGCGGCCCGCCAAACAGCCGGTCGAACTTGCGCGAGGTCATGGTCAGGCCCGCGCAATAGTTGAAATACGACAGGTCGAGGCGAAACGACCCGTCCTCCCTTAGGTCCACGAGCTTTTCCAGGATCAGTCCGGCGTGCCTGGGCTCCCCGAACGGCGCCAGCCCCATCAGCTTGTACTCACCGCTGTTCACCTTGAAGCCGCAGAAGTACGTGAACGCGGAATAGAGCAGGCCGAGCGAGTGGGGGAACCTCATCTCGTGGCTGCGCGTTATCCTGTTGCCGCGCCCATGGCCGAGGCTGGCCGTGGCCCATTCGCCGACTCCGTCGAGTGTCAGGATTGCCGCCTCCTCGAACGGCGACGGGAAGAACGCGCTCGCGGCGTGGGACTCGTGGTGCTCGAGAAACACATACCGCTTGGCGTACCTGTGGTCCAGGCCTCGGCTTATCTCGCCGGAAAGCCGGAGCTTCTCATGGATCCACTGGGGCATCGCCATGGAGAACGAGCGAAAGCCCGCCGGGGCGACGGACATGTAGGTTTCCAGAAGCCTCTCGAACTTCAGGAACGGCTTCTCATAGAACACCACATGGTCGAGGTCCTCGGGCCCCATCCCCGCCTCCTTGAGACAGTACTCGACCGCGCCCCGTGGAAAGCGGTTGTCGTGCTTCACCCGGGAGAAGCGCTCCTCCTGGGCTGCGGCCACGATCCGTCCGTCGACGACCAGCGCGGCGGCGGAGTCGTGGTAGTAGGCGGAAAGGCCAAGGATCGCCTTCATCAATTCGCCCATCTTGCCGGCATTGGTTCGGGCGTGCCACCATCTTCCGAGGAAAGCCAGGAAAAGGCTCACTCGCCTTGATAGGCGGCCGCCGGTGGGCGCGCGATAGCGCTGGCGTCATCGTTAAAAAACGGCCTAAATGGCTCTGTTTTTAACAAAAATGCCAGGATCTCCGAACGCGCGGATTCTTTCCCTCGAAAAGCTCGCCGCCCTGCTGCCGTCGCCGCTAAGGCCGCTGCACGGCAAGCGCGCGGCTCCGCTCGCGCTCCCCGACAACATCGTCTGCTTCTGCCGCCGCTCGGCGACCGACCTCAACCGGCCGCAGCAGGGGCGCGCTCTCCATCACCGATTCGTGCTCATACTCGCCCTGGAGACCGCGGTGACAGTCGCGGTTGACGACCGCGCCATCCGCCTGAAGGCGGACGAGGGCCTGCTCGTTCTGCCCTTTCAGTTCCACGACTATATCCAGCCTGCCCGGGAGGACCTTCGGTGGCTCTTCATCACGTTTGACATGATAGACGCGGGGCCGCTCCAGACGCTCCGGTTTCGTCCCTTTGTCATCACGCAGGCGGTCCGGCAGGCCTGCGCGGAGCTCGTCGAGGCCTACCTCACGCGCGGAGAGGGGGACCTCACGAGCCTCCTGCTTGCGGTTCTCCTGCAGAGGATGAGGCAGGCCGAGCCCATCCTCCAGAGACACCTCAAGCCGCCCGTGGCGCCCGGGCTCATCATGCAGGTCAACCAGCTGGCGCACAACAGGGAGGAGCCGCTGAGCGTCAAGGAGATCGCCCGCTCGCTTGGAATCAGCGCGAGCCACCTCAGGGCGCGGTTCCGGGCCTCGTGCGGCGTGAGCCTGGGCCGCCACCTCAGGAGGCTTCGCCTTGAGAAGGCCTGCGGGCTCTTGCGGCTGAGCCAGAGGCGCGTGACCGAGATCGCGGAGCTCTGCGGCTTCGCCTCGATCTACAGCTTCAGCCGCGCGTTTCACACGGCATACGGGGTGTCGCCCATGGCCTACCGGCACGGCGACCGGGCGCGCAGGGCGGCCGGCTAATCTCAGGCCCACGCCTTCAGCCGCTTCGACACGTCATCCCCGAGACGGGCGACCAGCGACGCGGCGAAATCGTGAATCGAGGGTCCCCCGTCGCGCGTGACAGGAGTCAGGTCGACCCCCCAGGTTATGCCCGCGAGGCGGTCGGTGGCGTGGGACGCGTGGAAGGTGGCATTGGCCGCCCTTCGGCCCATGGAGGCCAGGTCGTAGCGCTTGCCACCGGCGATCTGGGAGTCGAAGGCGGCGAGGAGCTTGCGCGAGAGCGCCGGGTGCCGGCCTGAATCGAGCGCCACCTTGTCCGAGTCGAGAAGCCAGTCGAGGTCCCTCCAGACCTCGCATCCGACGATCCTTTCGGGCCTGCCCGACGGGGGCAGGGAGAGGATCGCCTCCAGGCACCGAAGGAGCACGGCCACGTGGGTGTCGTGCTTGTCGGCGGGATTGTGGAGAAGAACGAGCTCGGGCCTGCAGCGCGAGAATATCGTCCTGAGGTCGATTGCCACCCCGGGATGCCCCGGCCGCTTCACATCCGCGCTTGCATGCGCGAGCTGCAGCTGGATCGAGTATTGGCCGAGCCGGGCGGCCTCGCGCTGCTCGTTGCGCCGAACGGCCAGCATCTGGTCATCCGTGTAGGCGGCATACGGACCGGACCGTGGCGAGCCCGCCCCGTTCGTCACGACCACTCCTCCGAAGGCCTTGCCCGGCACGCCGATGCAGTCGCTTATGCCCGACTGGGCCATGATCTCGATGTCGTCCTGATGGGCGGCGACGCAAAGGTGGGTCACCCGCCGAAGCGCCTCTTCCGGCGAGAAGGATGGGTCGGGGACATAGACGTCTGCAGTCGGATTGGAGAACTTCATGGGAGCCTATTTGGAACTTGGATGCGCGGTGTGCGAGCCCGCAGTCGCGCGGATCGAGGGAAGGCTGGCGGCGGCGATCGCCTGCCCGTGGCGCTTGTCCTTTTCATCGGGCGTGCTCAGGCGCGCGCGGGAGGCGACGTCCGGGAACTCGGCGGTGAGCACCTCCCTGGCGCGCATGAGGATTCTCTCGCCCCCGGGCCCGGAGGTCACGCGACCCATGACGAGCACGTGCTTGAGGTCGTAAAAATCGGCGTAGTGCCCGATCGAGTATCCGAGGTAGGCCCCCACCGTGTCGTAGACCTTCTCGGCGCGTGTGTCGCCACCGGCCATCGCCCTCTGGACGGCGAGCAGGCGCTCCGGGGCTGGCATCTTGGGGTCGAAGCCGAAGCCGGCCCTGTCGGCGAGCCGCGACACGGCCTGCTGGGAGAAATACTGCACGCCGCACCCGACGTCGCCGGACCATTCGTCGCATGGGGCGTCCGGGCGGTAGTCGACCGGTGCGAACGCAAGCTCATTGAGCCACGGAGTGATGTCCCCCCCAGGCCGGACGTAGCCGGCGGCCTGGCTTGTGCCCAGGGATATGCCGAGAACGGCGTCTTCCCCAAGGGACATCGAGCCTGCCAATGCGGCGACCTCGCCGTCATTGGCCACCACAAAGGGTACGCCGCCCCAGCGCTCTTGGAGCGTGAAGAAGAGCCTTCGAATCCGGCTCTCGAAGAGGTTCGGGGGAATTCCCCTGAAGAGGGAGGCCACCCGGACCTCGTTGTTCACGTAGATTCCCGCCGCGCTGCCCCCGATCGCGTCCACCCTCGGAAGGTGCGCCGCCGCTTTGCGCAGCGACTCGTGGATTCCCTCGATGTGGTAGGCCGGGTCCTTCTGGAAGTAGGGGTCCCACGGGGTCTCCTCGGAGTACACGACCTTGCCATCGACGAGCGCGGCGGCCTTCCGGTCGCTGCCGCCGACGTCGAATCCGATCCTGCACCCGTCGAGGTGGCGCCCGATCGGCAGTCCCGTGATGCGCTCCCCGGAAAGCGCGCCCGCGTCTGCGGCCTCGATTGTGAACCCCCTGCGATAGACCTTCTCTCCCATGAACCCATGGTCAAAGGCCCTTGCGCCCGTCGCGCTGTAGACCGCCGCGAGGTGTGCCGCAATCTCGGGCGCCCCGGCCACGCGCACCGTGCATCCGCCCTTCTGCCAGAGGAGGAACTTGAGCAGGCGTTCCGCATATCGAAGGCTGAGCGCCGCCGCCGGATGATGGACGCCTAGGACCCGGCTCTGATGTCGGGACACCCCCGCATCAGGGCGCTCAAGCGTCATGATCAGGCCGCGCGCCTTTGGGTCCGCGGCCACGAGGGCGCCGTAGGCGCGGTTCCACAGGGATGCCGGAATGAAGCCGGGGTCCAAGGGAGGGCGTAGGAAGGGGTCGAGGTCTAGCATGAGCGGTCTGGCTTGAACGCAATACGAGGGCTTGATGCCCTTCAAGGCGGCGGGAAGCTCACATGGACCATCCTACCGGCCCGGGCATGGCCGACAAATGGCACAACCGACGATGTTTTTAACGAAATTGACAGTCTGGAGCGCCCTCGGCGTCATGCCGCCCTCACCTGGATTCTCGTGAAGACCAAATCCGCCAAATAGATTTACCCGAGAAGCGCCGTGACGATCGCGGTCCATTCCTCGTCGGCAGAGCCTCTGGCGGTGGGCTGGCCCGCGCGCGAATACCAGTAGGCCGCATTGCCCAGGTCGCCGCCCTTGCGGTGCAGATATGCGTGAACCCAGGACCCCTCGCGGGTCTGGTCGCCCTGTGCGGTTTCGTGCGCTCTGTCCCAGTCCCCGCGGGCCTCGAGCCACAGTGCCTGTAGCGCCATGCTCAGTCCGGGCGGAGCTGCGCCCGTGCCCTTCGCAGCCAGTCGGAATCCCTCGGTTGTCATGTTCAGCCACTGAATCGACCCGCCGGCCGATGTGAATCACGGAATTTCCCCAAGGGCTGAGGCTCGGCGGCTGCGGCGCAGCCCAAACTTGTTTGCACTTGTTGTTGGGATCCACAGCCTTGTCATCCACCGGTCCAGCGTCCGGCGCCATCATCAATGCGCTTGAGCCGCCGGTTCGTATGAGCAACGCACAGCCTTCGAGTCCCGCGAATGTCTACCTCTACGGGATGATCGTGCTGTCAACGGTTCACCGCCTGGCTGCGAGCTTTCCCGAAGCCGACGGTTATGGCGAAATAGAGGAGACACACGTCGTGCCGGGCGGCGAGACGGGGAACTCCGCGCTGGTGCTGTCGAAATGGGGCCACCGGGTGAAGGTCGCGGGTCCGTTCCTGGGGCTGCAGACCCGCGACGGCATATTGGGATTCCTGGCGCCACGGGGGATCGACTGCTCGGTCCTCCGCTATGACCCTTCCTTCGATGGTGTTCGCGATCTTGTGCTCGTTGGCGGCAAGGCGCGGGCGGTCTTTGGCCGATTCGGGCACTACTTCAGCGGGTCGAAGAGATGGTCGGTGCCGGACCGCGCCGACGTGGCCGCGGCCGACATCGTGGGCATCGACCCCTTCTTCGGCGCGGAGTCCGCTGAGGCCGGCAGGCTCTGCGTTGAACTTGGCAGGCCGTATGTCACGATCGACTGCGCGCCGGACAGCGCGCTCTACAGGGCCGCCGCGGCGACCATTGTCTCCAACGAGTACCTGCACGGTCAATTCCCCGGAACGGAACGCCGGGAACTTCTGAAGCGCTACGCGGAGCAGAGCGCGGGTCTTGTGATCATCACCTGCGGCGCGGAAGAGATCCTCTACGCCCGTGGGAGCGGGGAGATCCGGACCATGAAGCCCTTCAGGATCGTCCCGAAGAGCACACTCGGGGCCGGCGACACGTTTCGTGCCGGGGTGGTGCATGGCGTGCTCTGCGGGTTGAGCGACGAAGGTATTGTGCGGTTTGCCGCGGCGACCGCGGCGTGCGTCTGCCGGCGGTTTCCCATGGCCTTCGATCCGCCCGGCCTGGAGGAGATCACGGCGCTGGCGCAGGGCGATGGCGCCAAGCCGGCGGAGTTGCGCCACTGACCGCGGGGCCGGGGCCCTTCGCAAACTCGCATTGCTTGCGCGTCGCCGCTCCAGTAGGATGGGGTGCGGATGAGCGCGGCCCCGACCAGCTGTTGGAATCCCAAGTACGCCTGGTTAATGATTCAGCGGGCGGTCCCGCCGAAGCGGCCGCCGAACGTACGGACAAAGGACTTCCGCGAGATCTACCTCAGCTATGACGAGTCGGCGGTGCGCGATCAGGCCAGCCGCTGCATCCAGTGCCCGAACCCTGGCTGCGTCGATGGCTGTCCGCTGGCCAATCGAATCCCCGAATGGCTCGCCCTGGCGGCCGAGGGAGACTTCCTTGGAGCGGCCGAGGTCTCCCATTCGACCAGCAATATGCCGGAGATCTGCTCGCGGATATGCCCCCATGAGCGGCTTTGCGAGGGCGCGTGCATCATCAATGGGCCCTCCGATCCGGTCGCGATAGGCGCGGTCGAGTGCTTCATCAACGAGTATGCGCTGAGCCGGGGGAATGTTACGGCCGCGGTGGCGCCTCCGAACGGCATGAAGGTCGGCGTGGTCGGCTCGGGGCCCGGCGGGATCTCCTGCGCAGACGAATTGGCCAGGCAGGGATTCGCCGTGACCGTCTTCGAGTCGCAATCCCAGCCCGGCGGCCTCCTGGCAAGCGGCATCCCCGCGTTTAAGCTGGACAAGGCGGTGGTGGCCCGGCGCATCGAGTTGCTCGCGCGGCGGGGGGTGCGGTTCCGCATCGGCGTTCGCGTCGGCTGGGACCTGTCACTGCGGGAGCTGAAGGAGCAATTTGACGCCGTGTTTCTGGCCACCGGCGCCCAGCAGGCGAAGGCGTTCGACATTCCGGGCGCCGGCCTGGACGGGGTGGTCGAGGCGCTGCCGTTTCTCGTCGACGCCAACGCGCCGCTGCCGCCCGGGGACCGGCTGTACCCGGTGAGGGGGATGCGAGTCGTGGTTCTGGGCGGCGGCGATACCGCGATGGACTGCCTGCGTTCCGCGATTCGCTGCGGCGCCAGGGAGGCGGTGTGCCTGTACCGGCGGGACCTTTCCAATATGCCGGGAAGCAGGCAGGAGTACGCGAACGCCCTGGAGGAGGGCGCCGTCTTCCAGTTCCTGACGAATCCCGTAGGGCTTGAGGGAACTGCGGCGGGCCGGGTTTCCCGGGTGAACTGCGTGCGGATGGAGCTGGGGGCGGTCGATTCCGGCGGCAGGCGCCGGCCGCGTCCGGTCGCCGGATCGGAATTTGCCGTGCAGGCCGACATGGTCCTTGTCGCCTACGGCTTCGATCCCGTTCCGTTCCCTGCGGAAAGCGATCTTCGCAGCGTTGCGGCGAATGACTGGGGCGGGATCATCGTCGGCAAGGACCAAATGACCAGCATGCCCGGCGTCTTTGCAGGCGGCGACTCGACTCGCGGCCCCAGCCTTGTGGTCCACGCGGTGCGGGACGGGCGCCGCGCCGCGTCCGGCATAATGAGGTATCTCGCGGCCGGGCCCGTTCGTGGCTAGGCGCCCGTGAGGAGGGCCGACGGTCGCACCTGTCCGCCTTCTCTGCGCACCCAGGGCATCGTGCGCCCCGCGGTCACTTCTCGGGCCTGGCCAGCCCGATGGCACGGGAGCCTATGCGCTCCGCTGCCACGTCAACGGCCCGCTGCACCTCGGGCGTCAGCGTGACACGGAGCGTGAACGCATCCTTCACCTCGATTGCAAAGACCTGGACGTCGCTCGGCATCGCCAGCCCAAGCGTCCTGCCCAGCGCGAGCGTCTCGACGATGCCGACGAAATGGGGTGCGGCGATCCTGCGGCCCGCGAGGGAATCGATGTCAAACTCGTGCACGTGCCCTGGCGGCGCACTCCCGGTTTCGATGGAATCGACGAGCAGGAGATGCTCGCAGCCCACGATCTCGTCGAGCAGGGCGAGCCCCATCTCCATCGTCTCACGCACCACGCAGTCCGCGACGCCGGCCAGCCGGGCTCCGACCGCCCGAGCGACGTGAAGCCCGACAGCGTCATCGCCGAGGAGGTCGTTGCCCAGCCCGAGGACCAGGACCCTTGTGCCTGTTGCCGTCATGGGAAGGAGAGCCGCCGGCCGCGGGCGACGGGCTGTCTCACTGTTGGACGAGCTCGCGGGCGAGTTCGCCGCCGGGGTTGTAGATGCGCACCCGAAGAGGCAGGTGCCCGGGCAGCGAGTGGGTCGCGCAGCCGAAGCAGGGATCGTAGGCGCGAAACGCCATCTCAACCATGTTCAGGAGGCCTTCGGTCACCTTGTGCTTGCTGATCAGCCCCTTCGCAGCCTTCTCGACGCTCATCGCAATGCGGGCGGCGTTGTTCTGCGTGGCCACGATCAGGTTCGCCTTGGTGATCAACCCGCGCTCGTCCGTCTCATAGTGATGGAACAGCGTGCCGCGCGGCGCCTCGACGACGCCGATGCCAACCGAGGGCTTATTCGTCGGCAGCGTCCGGATGTCGGTGCCGGCCAGCTCAGGGTCGGCGGTGAGGGCGACCATCGTCTCGGCGGCCTGGATCATCTCTATCACGCGGGCCCAGTGGTTCGCGAGGGTGTGGTGCACAGGCTTCCCGCCCAGGGCGTTGAAGTATTCCTCGTAGGCCTGCTGCGCGAGGGGAGTCGCCATGCCGTCGGCGACATTGAGCCGGGCGAGAGGGGCGACCGCGTAAATGCTGGTCTTCGGACCATCGGCGAAGCCGTTCCATCCTAGCGGACGGAGATAGCAGAACTTCATGTAGCTCCACGGCTCGGTGCGCTCGGCGATGAAGTCGCGATAGCGCGAAGCCGGGAAGCTCGCGTACTCGCGTCCCGACGGGTCGACGACGCGAATCTCGCCGTCATAGAAGTTCACTCGGTTCTTTGGGTCGACGAGGCCCATGTAGTAGGTGCGGTGGGTGTAGGTGTCGGAAGTGATCAGCTTGACGTAGTCCGGGTTCTTCAGCACCAGGTCGTGGAAGACCTGGTTGGTGAACAGCGCGAAATCGAGCGCGTCCTTTGCGAGCTCCTGGAAGCGTGGCAGGTCGGCGGGCGCCAGGCCCTTGGAGACGCCCCCGGGCAGACCCAGCACCGGGTGGATCACCTTGCCGCCGAAATATGATATGAGGTCGCGTACCCGCCGGCGCATGCCGATGACCTTCTTGCCGACCTCGACCCCGACCTTGCCGATCACTCCGACCAGGTTGCGCTCCGCCGCCGGCGCCTGCGGGCCGACGATGAAGTCCGGGCCGCCGAGCACGTAGACGTGAAGAGCGTGGTCCTCGAGGATGAACGCGTTGTAGACAAGCTCGCGAATCTTGCGCGCAGTCGGCGTGGGCTCGACCTTGTACAGATCGTCGAGCGCCTTTGTCGCGGCCATGTGGTGCGCGGTAGGGCAGACGCCGCAGATTCGGCTGGTGATCTGGGGCATATCCTCGGCCGGGCGGCCGAGGCTGAACACCTCAAATCCCCGGAGTTCGGGAATCTGCAGGTATGCGTGCTCCACGTCTCCCTCGCCATTCAGGAAGATCTCGATCCGGCCGTGGCCCTCCAGCCGGGTGATCGGCTCGATGGTGACACGCCGCCGCTGGTCGGAAGCCTCGGCTGCCGGGGCTGCGGAGTCGTTCCGGATCTGCTCGGTGACAGCATTCATGACGAAAGGGTCTCCGCGCGCGCGGCGGGGCTCACGTTCCGCGACAGCATCGAGTGCGGGAGCCCGTATCGATAGAAGGTGCCGAGGGGATCCGGAATGCCGTCGAGCGCGCGGTTGATCCCGGGCTCGTCCTTGGCGGCAACGTTGGCGCAGAGAGACGAGAGCAGCTTCGCGCCCTGATCCCTGACCCGCGAGGTCGGCCCGAAGCAGCCCGAGCACGGCATGTTGCCGCTAACGCAAAGGGCGCCGCAGCCCCCGCGCGTCGCAGGCCCGCAGCACACGATGCCCTGCGCGAGCAGGCATTTCTCCGAATCGAGCAGGGTCTCATGCGGGCGCTTGAATTCCGCGAAGCTAAGGTCGAGCGGCTTGGACGCCCTGCGCGGGCACTCGTCACACAGCGCGGTATCCGGCGCAAGCACGGTGCCGATGGGAGGGAGTTTGCCCGAGAGCAGCGCGGCAAGGGCCTCCTTCGTCAGATTGGGGGTAGGCGGGCAGCCCGGGATGTAATAGTCGACACGCACGACCTGATCCAAGGCGCGAACGGCCTCGTGCAACCGGGGCAATTCGAGCGTGTGGCTGTTGTTCCCTGACTCGAGCTGGGGACGGGCCTTCCCGTCGTCGCCGAGCGTCGGAGCCTCCTCATAGACAAAGCGAAGCAGCTGCTCGCGCGAGAACTGGTTCGCCAGGCCAGGAACCCCGCCCATGCACGCGCAGGCGCCGTAGGCTATGAGGTACTGGCTCTTCTGGCGCAGCAGCCGCGCCATCTCCTCCTGCTCGCTGGTGCGGATTGCGCCGTTGAGCAGCGTGGCGAACAGAGCCTTGTCGGGCAGGGTGGCGATGTCGCTCTTCTTGAAGTCCATCGCGACGGGCCAGAACACAATGTCGATAGCCTCGATCACGCCTAGGATATCCTCCGCAAGATCGACGACCGCCTCCTCGCATCCGCCGCACGCGGCGCACCAGTAGAATGCAATCTTCGGCTTAGACATGCGCGGCCTCCGGTTCTGATTTCGCATCCCCGGGGGCCACCAGCGCGCCTTCCCCGGACACATTCCGGCCGGGGGCGACCTCCTTGTCCCAGGCTTTGGACCGCTGGCGCAGCGCCAGGGGCCCCAGCGGGCGAAGCTTTTCAACCATGTCGTTGATGACACTGCGCACCTTGTCGCCCTCGGATGCGGAGATCCACTCGAGTCGCACCCGCTGGTCCTCGATGCCGAACTCGGCGAGCATTCGCTTGAGCAGCTGGAATCGCCGAAGCGTCTTCAGGTTTCCCTCCACGTAATGGCAGTCGCCTATGTGGCACCCGCCGATGAGCACGCCGTCGGCGTCCCCGGCGAGCGCGGCTAGGATGAACTGCGGGTCGACGCGCCCCGAGCACATGAGGCGCACGATGCGGACGTTGGGCGCATACTTCAGCCGGGAGACGCCTGCGAGGTCCGCCGCGGTGTAGGTGCACCAGTTGCAGAAGAATGCCACGATCCGTGGCTCCCAGTTCGCGTCATGCATGGGTCAGCACTCCTTCGATTTCGCTGAAGATCTCGTCGTCCTCGAACAGGTGTTGGTGGATCGAGCCAGACGGGCACGCGGCGACGCACGTGCCGCAGCCCTTGCAGAGCGTGGCGTTGATCCGTGCCTTCTGCGTCGCGCCATCGAGGCTGATCGCCGTGTAGGGGCAGAGCGGCAGGCACGACTTGCAGCCTGAGCAGTCCTCCTCGGCGACGTAGGCGGTGTTCGGCTCCTGCTCGATGTAACCGCGGTCGATCAGCGCCATCGCCTCCGCCGCGGCCGCACCCGCCTGGGCTATGCTGTCGGGTATGTCCTTCGGGCCCTGGCAGCAGCCGGCGATGAACACACCGTCGGTGAACGTGCTGACCGGCGCGAGCTTCGGATGCTTTTCCAGGAACCAGCCCTCGGTCCCGCAGCTCATGTTGAAGAGCCGGCGCACCGCCTGCGCGTCCGCCTGCGGCTCCATGCCGACCGCGAGCACGATCATGTCGACGGGAATCCGGCGTACGACACCCGCGAGCGTGTCCTCCGCCCTGATGACCAGCTTGCCCTCCTCCTCGGGAGTCAACGCCCAGTCCGTCACCTCGGCGACGCGGCCGCGCACGAACTGGATTCCGTCCTTAAGCGACTTGTCGTAGAATTCCTCGCAACCCTTGCCCGGGGCGCGGATATCGAGATAGAACGCCGTCACATCGGCGCCCGTGTGCTCGCGGACAAGCTGGGCGAGTTTCATCGAGTGCATGCAGCAGGTGCGCGAGCACCAGCGGTTCGTCCTGAAATCCCGCGAGCCGACGCACAGGATGAACGCCACGGACTGCGGCGTGCGCCCGTCGCGCATGACGACTTCGCCCCCAGTCGGCCCGGAGCTCGTCACCAGCCGCTCGAGCTCTATCGACGTGACGACGTTCGGATAGAGGCCGTAGCCGTATTGTGGGATGCGCTTTGCGTCGAAAAGCTTGAAGCCGGTGGCTACGATGATGTTCCCGACCTTGATTTCAACGAGCTCCTCCTTCTGCGTGAAATCGATGGCGTGCCGGTCGGCGCACGCCTCGATGCACGTCTTCTTGCACCGGCCGGACTTCAATTGCAGGCAGCGCTCCGGGTCGATGACGACGACCTGGGGCACGGCCTGCGGGAACGGGATGTAGATCGGTTTGCGCTTGCTCAGGCCGACGTTGAATTCGTCCGGATACTTCCCCTCCTTGAACACGCACGCCTCGATGCACTCCTGGCAGCCGACGCACAGGTCCTCGTTTACATAGCGCGGCTTGCGCCTCACGGTTACGGTGTAGTTGCCGACGTAGCCCTCGACCTTGGCGACCTCCGAATACGTCCAGAGCTTGATGTTCTTGTTCGCGCGGACTGCGGACATCTTCGGCGTGAGGATGCACGCGGCGCAGTCGAGCGTCGGAAACGTCTTGTCGAACTTCGCCATGTGCCCGCCGATGCTCGGATCCCTCTCCACGAGGAAGACCTTCTTGCCGGCGTTCGCCAGCGTGAGCGCGGCGTGGATGCCCGCGATGCCGCCGCCGACGACGAGCACGTCCGGATGGATCGGCACCCGGACGGTCTCGAGGGCGCTGTGGAAGCGCACCCGCTTCACCGCCGCGCGCGCAAGCTCGATCGCCTTTTTCGTGGCCTCGGCGCGGTCGGTGTGCACCCACGAGTCGTGCTCGCGGATGTTCACCATCTGGAAGAAGTAGCGGTTCAGCCCGCCTGACTCCACGGCGTTGCGGAATGTCTGCTCGTGCAGGAGCGGCGAGCAGGATGCGACGACGACGCGGTTCAACCCGAGCTCTCGAATATCCTCCCGGATGAGCTCCTGGCCGGGGTCGGAGCACATGTACTTGTAGTCCCGCGAGACCACTACGCCGGGCATCCGCTCGATGTCGCGTGCCACGGCGACGCAGTCAACCACGCCCGCGATATTGTGGCCGCAATGGCAAATGTAGAAGCCGATGCGAATGTCGCCGTTGACGATGTTCGTTTTCATGGGGCGGGCGTCACTTGGAATCAGGCCTTGGCGGGCAGGGCCGGAAGCGGCTTCATCCGCACGAAGTTTCGATTCAGGCCGAGCTGGGACTCGGGCAGCCCGAACGCGAGTCCCATCAGCTGCGTAAAGTAGACGGTCGGTATCGGCACGGGCCCCCATTGTCGCGTCAACTGGTCGTGGTAGGCGTCAAGGTTGAACTGGCAGAGCGGGCAGATGGTCGCGATGACGTCCGCGCCGCGCCGGACGGCCTCCTTGAGGAGGATGTAAGTCAGCCGCAGGCCCGTTTCGGGCAGCGTGCCGGTCAGGCTGCCCCCGCAGCACTTTGTCTTCAGGGGGTAGGGAACGACCTCGGCGCCAAGCGTGGTCAGCAGCCGATCCATCGTCGTCGGGTTCCACGCGTCGTCGAAGGTGGCGTACGGCCGGACGACCTGGCAGCCGTAATACGGTGCGACCTTCAGGCCCTTGAGCGGCCGCACAACCTTCTCGCGGATCACGTCAAGACCGACGTCGTTCACCAGGATGTCGAGGGGATGGCGCACCAGCGTGTTGCCGCCGTACCGGAGCCCCGCGGCTCCGAGCGCGCGCTGCACCGACGCGTTGATTTCGGGCGAGTCCGCGAGGTAGTGCTTCGTCTTGTTGAGCACGAGGTAGCATGCGCTGCACGGCGTGACCAGGTCGTATGTGCCGGTTTTCTCCGCGATAGCCAGGTTGCGCGCAGCGAGGATGCAGGCCTTCCGCTCGTCGACCGACATATATGCCGTGGCGCCGCAGCAGTTCCAGTCGTCGAGCTCGACGAGCTCGACGCCGAGCCGTTCCATCACCGGCAGCAGCGACTCCTCGTAGGCCCGGCCGAGACCCTTGAGCGAGCAGCCGGGAAAATATGCGTACTTCATGCGGCCTCCTTACGTGTGGTGGGCGGTGCGTCGTGCAGATCCGAGTCGAGCATGCGCGCGAGCTGCTCGCGGTGCTCGATCCGCTCATGGCGCAGGACGAAGCGTCCCGTGCGGATGAGTCCGATGCCCTGCCGCCAGGAGCTGAGCACAGCGCGCCAGTTCGCCTTGAGGAAAAGGCGCATCACTAGCAGCGTCTCCGTGATCCGGCCCTTGCTATGGACCATCTTGAAGAACTCCTTCGCCAGGATCGGGATCGGAAAGCGCTTGGGATATATCTCCTCGAGGATGGCCCGCTGCTTCAGCGCATACATGATATCGGTGATCCGGATCTCGCGCGGGCACTCAACCGTGCAGGCGTAGCACGAGGCGCAGAGCCAGATGCTCCGGCTGCGCAGGACCTCGTCCTTGAAGTCGGCGCGCACCAGCGCCATGATCTGGCGCGGCGAATGCTCCATGTACACGCTCAGCGGGCATGTCCCGGAGCAGGTGCCGCACTGGATGCAGCGCACAAGCTGCTCGCATCCCGGTGTGCTCATGATTTCCCGACCGAAGCCTTTTACGCGCTCGGCTTCATATTTAACGGTCCGTGGGACTTGGATCATTGGGGTAATCCTCCGGAGCCAACAATCGGTGCTATTAGTTTAACTAATTTACAACACAACTTTGCCGACGTTCGTGTTATATTAAGGAAAAACTCAGATAGCGAGGAAATAAGACGCTTCCTGTTCCAAACACATCAGAACACCAGCAATTTGTGCATCACAGGCATCTCGCACCCTGCCAAGCAAATACCTTTGACAAAGGGGGTATTTGGTATTAGCAACATTTTCTGGCAACGTAACACAGCCACTAGGCGGAGGCTGATTGTGGAACGGTCCTGACAATCGGGTCAGCCGGTTAGGGCCTGGCGGCGAAAACACCAAGTCGCTCCCACCATGGATCCGCAGACCGTACCCGGACGGAATCCGAAATACGCTTGGCGCGACGTCGCTCGCGCCGAGGCACCAAAGCGCCCGGCCAGGGATCGCATAGCCGATTTCCGAACCGTCTATCAATCCTATGACGACGCTACGGCCAGCGAGCAGGCCAACCGGTGCATCCAGTGCCCGAACCCGAGCTGCGTCGACGCGTGTCCCCTGGGCATGCCGATTCCGGACATGCTGCGGCTGACCGCGGACGGCCAGTTCGAGGAGGCTGCCAGGCTTCTGAACTCGCATCAAAGCATGCCGGAGCTGTTCGTGCACATCTGCTCGGCCGAGCGGATGTGCGAGGCGGCGTGCATCCTCGCCGACAAGTCCGAGCCGGTGTCCATCAGCTCGATCGCCCGCTTCCTGCTGGATTTCGGCTGGAACCACGGCCTCTTCGAGCCGCCCGCAAGCGCGCCCACCGGCCAGCATGTCGCGGTCATAGGGGCGGGCCTGTGCGGCCTCGTCGCGGCGGACGGCCTGTCGAGGATGGGCTACACGGTCACGGTCTTTGATGCCTATCGGAAGCCAGGCGGGCGGCTCGTGAACGGACTGCCAGGCTTTCGGGTCGACCGCGACCTGATCGAGCGCCGCGTGCGTCTGCTCACCCAGCGCGGCGTCAAGTTCCGCAACGGAATGCTCTGCGGGCGCGACCTGAAGCTCGGCGAGCTGCGCCGCGACTTCGATGCGGTGTTCTTCGGCCTCGGGAGGGCGAATCCGGTGAGGCTAGAGATCCCCGGCTCGAAGCTGCGCGGTGTGAGGCAGGCCTATCCGTTCGTCCTTCGAAACACCTCGAACGTGGCGCTCGAGACGCCGCCGGTGTTTGTCCACAACCGCCGCGTGGTCGTGCTCGGCGGCGGCGAGACGGCCGTCGATGCGCTGCGCGTTGCTATTCGCTGCGGCGCCAGCGAGGCCATTTGCGCCTATCGCCGCGATTTCAGCGACCTGACGGCGAGCCGCAGGGAGATCGACAACGCGATCGAGGAGGGCGCGCGCTTTATCAATTTCGCGCAGGCGGTGAAGGTCATCGGCAATGAGCAGGGGGACGTGGCGGGCGTGCGCTTCGTCCGCACGGTGCCGGACAAGCCGGACGCCTCGGGACGGCGCACCGTGTGGCCCATCGTCGGCTCCGAGTTCGACATTCCCGCGGACGTGGTGCTTGTCGCCTACGGATTCGAGCCGCCGAAGCTCACGCAGATGGACGAGTTCGCGGAACTCGCCTTTGACCGACAGGGGTTCCTCGTCGTCGACCCCGACCTGATGACGAATCTTCCCGGCGTGTTCGCGGGCGGCTCCGTCGTGCGCGGCTCGGTTCCACTGGTGACGATCGTGGGCGACTCGTCCCGCGCAGCGACGTCAATCGACCGATATCTCTCGTTGAGGCGCGCGAATGTCGCGTAGATGCGGACCCGCGCGAATCCTGTTGGAGGCTTGGCAACCGGAGATCACTAGCCGTTAACGGACAATCAGTTGCTGTCGTCGGTGGACTGGCCTCCACTGCAGCCGCCTCTGCGATGCCCATTGCTCGCAGGCGTATCCTTAATCAATCTGCGCATCCGGATGTCGCCGGGCTCAGGATTGCGGCTCCGGCGCCTTTTCGATTCGATCCGCGGCTTGCCCGATGAGCCCGGGGGTTGCCCGCTGTCTGGTCCCTAACGAAGGGCCGGTCTCCTCCTTGTCAGGATTAGGAAAACGGCCACCCAAAGCCCCAGGGCCAGGGTGAGAATCGGAAGGAGCGACAGGGGAAGCAGCCGGTGTATCTCGGCTACGCTAACTCCACGCCACGCCGCCGCCCATACGTCGAATCGCAGATCGAATATCGCCAGCATCACGGCGCAGCTTGAGGCGAGTTGTCCGAGATAGCTTACGACCAACGCGGGCCCCGTCTTGCCCCGGGAAAGAATGAAATGCCAGGCGCTGAGCGTCAGCATGGTGACGACAATGGCCCCGGCCGCGACCCTGTCGTGCGCCGACCACGCCAGGAAGAGCACGCACGTGAACAGCATCAGATTCGTTCCAATCGCCGCCAGCATTCGTGTGCCTGGCTTCATCGGTGAAGTTGCCTGGGTGCGCATGCCGCCCACCTCTGCGCCCGCAGGGGACCCCGGCTGATTCCAACGGTACACCAGGATGACCCACGTGGCCAAGGCCATCGCGTAGAGCCACCAGAAGACCGCCATGGCGCCAAAGAAAGTACGGTCGTCCCACCCCAGGCGACTTCCCAACAGCCGCATGACCCGCTGGCCTCCGAAGGAAAGCGCCAGAACGACTACCCACGCGCCAATGAGCGAGATCCGGCTGGTCAGGCGCTCGCGCTTGGTGGAACCGCCATAAAACATCGCCCATTGCGCCGCGAAGCCAGCGAGGATTCCCAATAGAGGCACGGTCCACGCGGCCAAAAGACCCGACAAGGCCACTGCCTTGCTCTTTGCTCCCAAGCTGATGCCTGCCGATGCGGCTGTTCCTGTGGCCAATGGCAGCGCCGCGAGCACCTCGGCCGAGAACGCCTGGCCCGGCGCGGTTCTGCGCAGGGTGTCTTCCACAAAGGATTGAACTTCCTGCTGCAACAGCTTGCGCCCCCGCGACAGACGTTGCTTGACGGCGTCTTCGGACAGTTCCAACTCCGCTGCGAGGCGCTCTATGGACTTGTGCTCGCGGTAGAAGAGAACGAGAGGCTCGCGGTAATTCTCGGGTATTCTTTCGAGCGAGCGCCACAAGATCGCTTCCTCCTCCCGGCTGACGGCCTGTACCGAAGGAAGGTCTTCTGACGCCGGCGATTCGTTCGCGTCATCCAGGGAAACGGCATTGCACGAGGGCTCGCGCCCCTCGTCTCGAACGCTTCTTTGGGCCCGGTTCCTCACGATGCCGCATAGCCAAGAGCGAAGTTTGCCCGGTTCCCGCAGATGCCGGAGGTCCTTCCACGCGCTAATGAAGGTTTCCTGGGCCACATCCTCGCTCTGGCTCATGTTGCCGGTGGCGCTGTAGGCAAGGGAGCAGATCAATGTCTTGTACCTTTCCACGATCAGGCGGAAGGCATCCCGCTGCCCATCAAGGCTTTCGGCTACTAGTTGGGCGTCGTCGAGTGCCGCCGTGCTCTTAGTCTCTGTTATCGTCATGTTGAGACACTAGGGCCAGAAAAGGGTGGGGAGGTGACAAGGAATCGCTTCAGACGCCGATTGAGTTGCTTCAACGAGGAGTCGTTGCGCCATCCGGAATGCAGCGTTCGAGCGAGAATCTGAATGAAGTTCAGATCGAAGTAAACCCGCCCTTCGGTGAAGAATCCGCCCGCCAGGCGTCGATCAGATCCCCGGGAACCCGCCCTTGCCCTTCATGGCCTCCATCTGGCGCATGAGTTTCTTCTGGTTCCCGCCCTTCATCATCTTCATCACCTTCTGCATCTGCTGGAACTGCTTTAGAAGCTGGTTGACGTCGGCGAGCTTCACGCCGGCGCCCCTCGCGATCCGCTGGCGCCTGCTCCCGTTGAGCAGGTCCGGCTTGCGGCGCTCCTGGATCGTCATGGACTTGATGATGGCCTCGGTCCGGGCCATCTGGTGCTCGGCGCCGTCACCCAGCTGCACGCCGCTCATCCCGGGCAGCATCCCGACGATGCTCTGCATCGATCCCATCTTCTTGACCGACTGAAGCTGCGAGAGGAAGTCCTCGAGGTTGAAGTCGGCCTTGCGCATCTTCTCCGCGATCCGCTCCGCCTCGTCCTGGTCGATCGACTCCTGCGCCTTCTCGACCAGGGACACGACATCGCCCATCCCGAGGATCCGCGACGCGAGCCTTTCGGGGTAGAAGGGCTCGAAGTCCTCTGATTTCTCGCCCGTCCCCGCGAACTTTATGGGGATGCCCGTGATGGACTTGATCGACAGGGCCGCCCCGCCGCGCGCGTCGCCGTCGAGCTTCGTCAGGACGAGGCCCGTGAGCTGCAGCGCGTCGTGGAACACCTTCGCGACGTTGACGGCCTCCTGGCCGAGCGCGCCGTCCACCACGAGAAGGACCTCATCGGGCGCAACCGCGGCCCCGAGGCGCCGGACCTCGTCGACCAGCACCTCGTCGATCTGCAGGCGTCCCGCCGTGTCGAATAGGATCGCGTCGGCGCCCGCGGCCGCGGCGAGGCCCGCCGTGGCGATCGCGGGGACGTCCTTCGAATCGCGGTCGGCGTAAAAGCCAAGCTCCTCCTGGCGCGCCAGGATCTCCAGCTGGTCGATGGCCGCCGGCCGCTGCACATCGCAGGCCACGAGGAACGGCCGGTACCCGCGCTTCTTGAGGAGCCGGCCGAGCTTAGCGGTCGAGGTCGTCTTTCCCGAGCCGTGGAGGCCGACCATCATCACCTTGAGCGGCCGCGCCTCGCTGAGCGCCGTCGAGCCCTCCCCCAGGAGGCGGACCAGCTCGTCGTGGATGATCTTGACGACCTGCTGGCCGGGCGAGACGCCCTTGAGGACCTCCTGGCCGGCGCACTGGGCCTGCACCCGCTCCACGAATTCACGGGCCACCTTGAAATGCACGTCGGCCGAGAGGAGGGCTGCGCGCACCTCGCCCAGGGCGGACGCCATGTTCTCCTCGGAGAGCTTGCCGACCCCGCGCAGGCTTCTGAGCGCGGACGACAGTTTTTCGGTCAGAGAATCAAACATGGGAGCTTACCGCATGTAGGAAGCGGAGCCGGGACGCAATCCCGGGAATCGCTTTTGGGATGGCTAAACGGGCCGGGTTCATGCGAAGCTGGTTCCCCTTATGAACCCTGTCCTCAGGCTCCTGATCGAAGGCGGCTACCTCACAACGGCGCAGATGGCGCAGGTTGCGGGCATTCCCGAAGCCGAGATCAACGGGCACCTTGAGCAGCTCAAGAAGGACAAGGTGTTCCTCGGGTGGCGCCCGGTCCTCGACCTTTCCAGGGAGTCCGCGGCCGCCGTGAGGGCGGTGATCGAGGTGAAGATGACCCCAGA
>Ga0265318_10000615_pt1 | contig 24654 bp, 17 predicted proteins | sample 4821metaG_FD_192431 | JGI IMG/M metagenome (GOLD analysis project Ga0265318, IMG submission 192431) | Rhizosphere microbial communities from Carex aquatilis grown in University of Washington, Seatle, WA, United States - 4-8-21 metaG | ecosystem: Host-associated > Plants > Roots > Rhizosphere >... | reverse complement strand
TCCTCCAGCCCGATTGCGATTTGCCGGCCCTGTTCGTCCTGCACGGGGACCGCGGGACCGTTGAAGCCGAGGAGCTTCCACACTTCCTCCATCTGAAGCGCCACCGGGCCCTCCACGATCTTCTTCTCGATCGGAGTTCCGTTCGGTTGGATGGGAAGGAGCACGAGGGCGTTGCCCGGTACTCCGTTCGGGAACGCGGTGATGGGCGCAAGGATGGCGGCGCCGCCCCGAATTTGGATGCCGGGTCCGCCGGCGACCTGCGTGGGCGTGCTGGGTTTCGTAGGCGTGTTGGACATGCGACCCGGCTTCCTAGCACGGCGAGGCAGCGATCGACACGAAGCACTCGTCCGCGAGCGCGAAGGTATGTAGAAGAACCATCACGATGAGGCGAAACGATAGGCGGAGAAGCAAGACCCGCGGCGCAAACTGTATGGGGACCGAGGGCCGTAGGCGACTGGCGGTTGTCGCTCCTTTCGGTGTTCTGGCCGTTCTCGCCCTCCCGCCGCGACCGGCCCTCGCGGGCGACAACACGATCTCGAGGCCGGGCGACCACCCGCAGTACACGGTGGAAGCGGAGCCGCACCTCTTGTTCGGATGGGGCGACGTGTACGGGGCCGGCGGCTACGGGCTCGGCGGCCGCTTTTCGATTCCCGTCGTCCAGAACGGGTTCGTGCCGACCATCAACAACAGCGTCGCCGTCTCGTTCGGCGTCGATTGGGTGCACTTCAACGGGTGCTGGTACAATGGCGACTGCGCGGCGAATTACTTCGACTTCCCCGTCGTGATGCAGTGGAATTTCTTCGTCGCCCAGCGGTGGAGCGTGTTTGGCGAGCCCGGGCTCCTGCTCTTCTTCGGGTCGTACGGGAACTGCACAGCGCCAAACCTCTGCCCGGGTCATCCCCCGTCGGGAGGAGGAGTGGAACCGGCCTTCTACATCGGAGGCCGTTACCACCTGAACGACAAGATGGCGCTCACCTTACGCCTGGGCTTTCCTTCGCTCTCGTTCGGCTTTTCGTTCTTCCTCTAGAGCACCGAACGGTTTGGCGGACCGAGGATTTGCTGCGAGTTTCGAGCAGCGCGAGGCGCGACGACGAGAACTACTGGGGTATTTTGAGGAGGAGCAACAAAGCGATGCGAAGAAAATCGCGGCAAAGCCGACGGGAGTCAAACCGTTCGGTGCTCTAGACCTCGTGGTGCCCACTGGTTCGGCGCGCCTGCCCTGCGGTCGTGGTTCTTTGTTTGCTTGGTTGTAAGGGTTTCGCACGGGGGAGTTTTGCTCGGTCTAGGCTCGGCTTGGATCGGGCGTTCGGTACCCGCGTTCCCTTGCTCGGGAGCGGCCTTCGATCTCGGCAGGCCGGCCTTCGGTCGAGCGATACCCGAGCTCCCGGCTCAAAGAACGAGGCTGACTTGCGCGCGAGATACCCCAGGGGGTCGGCCTCCTGCGCTCGTTCGCGACTTGTGACGGTGCGTCCTAGGCATCGAGACCCCGGTCCTGGAAGTCCTGGAAGAGAGGGGCTCACGGGTGATGCAGCTCCGTTATTTCGCCGGACGACGAAGCCCACTCCCATTGCAGTGAAGCTCACTTCCTCGGGAACGAGCCTCACTCCCGCGAGAACGAGGCTTACTCACGCGCGAACGAAGCTCACTCAAGCGTGAACGAAGCCCACTCCCGTTGCAGTGAAGCTCACTTCCTCGAGAACGGGCTTCACTCCCGCCCGAACGAAGCTCACTCATGCGTGAACGAGGCTCACTCCCGCCTGAACGAAGCTCACTCCCGCTTGAACGAGGCTCACTCAAGCATGAACGAAGCTCACTCCCGCTTGAACGAGGCTCACTCATGCGTGAACGAGGCTCAATCTCCCGTCAACGAGACAACCGGCCCGGTCCGCCTTAGGATTAAACCTCAGATGACGTTTGCGCTCTACCTTGTCGCCATTCTCGGGCTCGCCGTCCTGATGGTCGTCCACGAGGGAGGGCACTACGTTGCGGCGCGCAAGTTTGGCATGCGCGTCGTGCGGTTCAGCATCGGCTTCGGGCCGACCATCTGGAAGCACAGGCCCAAGGGAAGCCCGACAGTATACCAGGTCGCGCTCATCCCCTTTCTCGCGTACGTGCAAATCGCGGGGATGAACCCGTACGAAGAAGCCGATCCGAACGACCGGGCGAGCTACGCGAACGCGTCGCTCTGGGGCCGGATCGTGACGATCGCCGCCGGACCGCTCACCAATTACTTCTTCGCTTCCATCCTCTTTTTCTTCGGCTTTCTCGTCGGCGGACAGGAGGTCCGCGACGATACGAGCATGCGCGTCGTCGTCGAAGCCGGCCCGGCCCAGGTCGCGGGCGTGGAAACGGGCGACCGGGTCCTCGAGGTGAACGGGGTGGACGTGCACAGCTGGGACCAGCTCAAGAAGGCCGTGAGCGCGCACCCCGGCGAGACCATCGATCTCACGATCTCGCGCGACGGGCAAACGCTGCACAAAGCGGTGACGCCGGTGCCGCGCGGGGAAAAGGACGAAGGGCTCATTCATGTCGGTACGCCGGTTCGCGTCGAGCCCGTCGGCGTGGCCGAAGCGGCAAAAATGAGCGTGATCGACCCAGCGCTGGTCGTCTACGAAAACGTCCGCGGAATCGCGCGCGTTCTCATGGGAAAGGAAAAGCTGCAGGTCAGCGGGCCTGTTGGCATCGTCCGCGAGGGGGCGAAGCGCGCGCGAACCGGCCCGGGGAGCCTCCTTCAGTTCCTGGGCATTCTCAGCGCGTACCTCGGCGCGTTCAACTTGCTCCCGTTTCCCGCGCTCGACGGCGGTCGCCTCCTCTTTCTCGGTGTGGAAGCCGTGTCGCGAAGGAGGCCGGACGCGAAGGTCGAAGCGCGCGTGCATGCCATCGGACTGCTCATGCTGCTGACCCTCATCGCGTTCGTGACGTACGCGGACGTCATCGCGAAGTAGGGCGTTCACCGTCTGAGCTTCGCTGCCATTTCCCCCCCGAGCTCCGCCGCTCGCTTGCTCGCCACCTCGACCGCGTCGATGAGCGTCTTTCGCAGCCCTCCGCTCTCGAGCGTGTGCAAACCGGAAATGGCGGTCCCGCCTGGGCTCGTCACCATGTCCTTCAGGCGTCCGGGGTGCTCGCCGGTTTCGAGAAGCAACTTCGCCGATCCGAATACGGTCTGAGCCGCCAGCAGGAGCGCGGTGTCGCGGTGGAGCCCCACTTTGACGCCCCCGTCCGCGAGCGCCTCGATGATGAGCATGACGTACGCCGGACCGCTCCCGCTCAGCCCCGTCACCGCGTCGATCAGCGACTCGTCGAGGACGACAACGCGTCCCACAGCTTCGAAGAGCTCGCGCGAAATGCGCATGTCGTCCTCGCGGGCGTGCGCACCGCTCGCGATCGCCGTGGCGCCGGCCAGCACGGTGGCCGGTGTGTTCGGCATGGCACGCACGACTCTCGACCCCGGCGGAAGCCGCGACTCAATCGCCGCGATCGGCACGCCGGCTGCCACCGAGATCACGAGCTGCTCGGCGCGGATTTCGCTCCCGATCTCGGTCAAGACTTTGTCGATGACCTGCGGCTTCACGGAAAGGACGACCACGGTCGACTCCCGCACGAGCGCGTGGTTGTCCCCCGTCGTGTGGATTCCGTGCACTTGCCTGAGGACGTCGAGGCGATCGCTCTTGGCGTCGCTCGCGGTGATCCGGTGCGGCGGCACTCCGGCGTGAAGCAGGCCCTTGATGAGAGCGCCCGCCATGTTGCCGGCGCCGAGAAAGCCGAGGGTCGTTGTTTTCATGGGAGAAGGGCGTCTCGTGGAGTCTCTGGCATGATGCCGCGACCGTAGCCGAAAACTTGGCCTCGTGGCGCCGCCCGCGCTTGGGATTGTACCCATGCGGGAGCTGCCGTTTCTGCCTTTCGCGCTGTGCATGAGCGGGTGCCTTCAGATCGGGACCGACTCGACGAACGGCTCCGGCGGGGGCACGTCGCAGGTGTCGCCTGGCACGGGGACGAACGCCGCGGGGACGGCACCGAGCGGTACGAACTGCGCGCAGGACCCGACGACGCAGACCATTCTGTGCGAGCAGATTGACGCGTGCCCGGGCGTCAACGTCGAACGGGGGGCTTTCCCCAACTGCGGCTTCCGGGTCAACGGTGCGGCCGCGCTCGATCTCGAGTGCATTTGCGACACCGCCCTCTGTCCCGTGGGGATCCCGACGACGTGCGCTCAGGCTCAAGCGCTTCTCGACGGGCAAACGTCGCTCATCGTGTGCCAGCAGCAGGCGGAGGGTCGGTGTGTCGACTTCGCGTCGCGCGACGCAGGCTCCAGCACGTGCGACACGGTCTGCCGCGACGAATGCGCCGGGGCGCCGACCTGCCTCCAACTGTGCGGGTGCTGATCCCCGACCCGGGAGAACATTCGGAGGAATTACGATCTATCCTTCCAGACCAAGAGCATGCTCGCTACGCAAGTTCGCCAGAAGGACAGCGTTTTCTACTTCGCCGCCTACCCGGCCGAGGACTTGCTCGACCGGGTGAGGTTCATTTCGCGCTTCTATGCCGAGGGCGAGCGGAGCCTCGCCCCGGAAGAGGCGGACGAGGGCGACGAGGTCGCGCGGTTCATCGGCAAGATCGAGCGCACCGACGCCGCATTTCAGCGAGAGCTGTCGCGGTCCAAGGTGGGCGCGATCAAGAATTTCTACGAGACCGCCGTGAGCCAGCCGCCCATACCGGGCACCGTGCTCCTTTTCACCGCGGACGAACTGCGCTTCGAGCCCGTCAAACCGTTCGCCAACGTGGGCAATCTCGAGGAGCCGCGCAGCAAGTACTTGATCATCGACGGGCAGCACCGCCTCGCGGCGCTTCATTTTTACATGAAACAGCGGCCGGCCGAGGCCCAGAGCATTCACGTGCCCTGCATCATCTTCGATGGCAAGAGCGAGGACTTCGCCACCGAAATGTTCGTCATCATCAACTCGACGCCGACCCGGATCAACAAGAGCCACCTCGTCGACCTCTACGAGCGAGTGTCCTGGGCCGCACCGGACAAGAAGTTCGCCGCGGGCGTCGTCGAGCGGTTGTACGTCGAGGGAGACAGCCCGCTCCGCTACAAGATCAACCGGCTGGGCGGACGGTCCAAACAGGACAAGTGGATCCTCCAGGCAGAGCTCTTCAACGAAATTCACCGATGGGCGGCGCTCGACTGGAAGGCGATCGAGAGACGCAACGCCAAGCGCGAAATAGAGCGCTATTACGGCATCGTCCGCGACTTCTTCAAGGCGGCCGAAAAAGTGTGGGGCGGCGCGTGGGCCAATTCGCAGACCATGGTGACTCGCCCGGTGACGATCAAAGCGATGCTGCGCATCTGCGCCGATCTGGCCCACGTCGATGCCGAACCGGCGGACGGGCGCATCGCTCGGTGGACGCGCAAGCTCGGCCCCTGGAGTGAGCTCGCGAAGAGCTTTCGCGCCGAGGGTTTCTACGAACGATTTCCCGCCAAGGGGCAAATCGAGCGTGTCGGTCGCATCCACCGAGAGCTCGGCCGCGCGGTTGGCCTCGAAGCCCGGAAGCGAAAAGAGGATGGGGCCTCGTAACGCCTGCCGAGGTACACCGACGCGTGGGCCGGCGCGCCGCGCGCTCGTCACAAATTGGTCCCTTTCCGATCGCTTGCTCTAGCGTTGCGGTCGCGATCCCTTCGGAGACGTCCTTCGGAGGGCGCGAGGAGCCAATATGCGCGGGGCGAAATCGCTTCTTTACGCCGCCCTTTTGTCGGCGCGGCCAGGGTTTTGCCGGGGCGCGGCCAGCTCGGGGAGGAGGGGCGCCGCGGCGCTGGTGGCTTTCGGCGCCGCGTCGGTTGCTTTCTGCTCGGAGGCGAGCGCTTTGGCCGACGGCGCCCTCAACCGCGTGCGCGACGTCCTCGTCCGCGGCGGAGACTCGGCCTCCAGCGACACGGAGATCGAGATCGTCGGTACCGACACGCCCATCTACAGCGTCCGCGTGTCGGACGCGGGCCGGCGCCTTCTCATCGACTTGAGCAACACCGACGCCGGGGCGGCGCCCAAGGCCATCACGAGCAAGGTGGGCGTCGTGGGAGGCGTCCTCACCCAGTCGTTCGACACGAGTGCTGGGCGAATGACGCGTCTCTCGGTGAGCCTCGACCGCCCCGCGAGCTACCGGATGGTGCCGGACGGGTCGACCCTTCGTGTGGTCCTGACCCCGCAGGCCGCGGCCGTCGCCCCGACGCTCTCGGCGGCGGCCGCGAAGCTCGTAGAACCTCCGGCGTTCGCGTCGGTCCGAGACGTGCGCTTCGAGCGCGCCCCGGGCAGAAGTCCGGGTTGCGCCCCGAACGGCTGCGATCGCATCGTGGTCGAACTCGACGGGGCTCCGTCGTACTCGCTGGTCACGGCTCCGAGCGGTCGTCTGCGACTCGAGCTCCGCGCAACTCGATTGCCCGATACGCTCGAGCACACGCTCGACGTGACGGCGTACGGAGGTGCGCTGCGCTCGGTGACCGCGTCGCGGGATCCGGCGAACGGCTCGACACTGCTCGAACTCGACCGAGCCGGCGACGCTCCCGGCTCGGTTTCGGTCGAAGGCTCGAAGTTGACATGGTCGTTCCCGATTCCGGGCACCGGCGCGCAGCCCTCCCCCGTCGCGCCCGTCGGTATCGACGGCCGCCCCGTCGGCAAAGACGGCGGGCCGATTCGCCGTGTGGTCACCGTAGCGCGCGAAGTGGCGCCAGCGGATTTGCCGCACATCGAAACGTCGATCCACGGGGGCGAACCGGCGATCGAGACCTCGGGCGGCGGTGCCGCCGGATTCACGACCGGCGCGGGCGATGTTCTCGCCCAGCAGCGGTATACCGGCCGTCGAATCGACATCGATCTCAAAGACGCGGACATCCACAACGTACTGCGCCTCCTTGCCGACACGGGGCACGTCAACGTCGTCACCGCCGACGACGTCAGCGGCACGATCACAATCCGGATGCGCAACGTGCCCTGGGATCAGGTCCTGGACGTCGTGCTGCAGGCCAAAGGGCTCGGGATGGTGCGGCAGGGGAACCTGATACGAGTGGCTCCCATGGCGCAGCTCCAGAAGGAGCGCGAGCTGAAGCTCGCCCAGATGAAGCAGGAATACGAGTTGACGCCGCTCGAGACCCGGCTCATTCCGATTAGCTATGCGACAGCCGACGAGCTCCAGGCGCGCGCCAAGGAGCTCTTGTCGCCCCGCGGATCAATCGCCGTCGACGAAAGGACGAACGTCCTCATCGCGCGCGACGTGGCGGGAAACCTCAATTACATCGAAGAGCTGGTCCGATCGCTCGATACCCAGACCGCGCAGGTGCTCATCGAGGCACGCATCGTGGAAGCCACGAGCAAGTACTTGCGGGACGTCGGCATCCAGTGGGGAGGCGACGTCACGTTCGGCCCGGCGACCGGCAATCCGACGGGAATCGCGTTCCCGTCGAGCGTCGGCGTCGCCGGCGGCAACTACGACAACAACACTCCTACCGCGGGCCTGTCGCCCGTCTTGCGAAACATTCCCACTCCGAACTTCGCGGTGAACTTGCCGGCCGCGGTGGGGACTGGGAGCGGCGGCGCGCTCGGGATGACGTTCGGCTCGATCGACAACACGATTAATCTCAGCCTGCGCCTTTCGGCCGCCGAGTCGAGCGGGTTGGTGCGCATCGTGAGCGCGCCGCGGATCATGGTGCTCGACAACCGAGAAGCCCGCATCAACCAGGGAACGCTGATTCCCTTCGCGCAGGTCAGCGCACTCGGCGTCCAGACGACGTTTCAGGAGGCCAAGCTCCAGCTCTTGGTGAGGCCGCACGTCACGGCCGACGGCTCCGTGTCGATGCACGTGAAGCTCAATCGCGACGAGCCGGATTTCAACCAGACCAGCCCGCGCGGCGATCCCACGATTCTCAAGCGCGAGGCGGAGACCGATCTGCTCGTGATGGACGGACACACGGCGGTCATCGGCGGGATCTACACGCGCAACACGGGCCGCAACCTCGATCAGGTGCCGTTCTTCGGCGACATTCCAATTCTGGGAGTGCTCTTCCAGAGGCGACGGGCGAGCGACTCACGGAACGAACTCGTCATCTTCATCACGCCGCGAATCGTCAATCGCTCTGAGGCGCTTGGGCGGTGAGGATCTCGGTCGAGTCGAGCCTGGAGCCGCCGCCGCGCTCCACGTGCGCCGGACCGGCTCGACCTTCGACGCGAAAAGCCCGCGCGACCGACTCCGGTAGGGGGCGAATCGAATCGCCTTCGTAGCAGCGTACGTACGCGAGCTCCGCGCGCGACCGAACGCCTCGGCCTCCGAGCTGATGGCTCCAGATTTCGGTGTAAAAGGTCGGCTGTTGGGGGTCGAGCGCGTAGGCTTCGCTGCGGGTCAGCGTGACCGGGTGCTCGGTTCGGTCGTCGGCCACGGCGTGGTCGACCTGCAGCGACCCATCGGCGTCGACCCCGTACACCACTTCGACGCCTTCGACGTCCCCTGCCCCGTACATCGCGCGCTGCACGCCCGGCGCGATGAGGAGGGCGCGTGAATACACGAGATCGACGGCGAGCGCGGGGACGACACTCCAGGTAAGCCAGTTGTTTCCCCAGGGGCGCTCTTCGGAGAAAAAGGCAAAATACCCCACTCGCACGTGCCCGTCTTCCGTGGCTGCGGCGCGGTAGTAGAGGACGTCGGCGAGCGTCCCGGCGCTGGCCACTGAAGAGCCGATGCATACGGGCTGGCGTTCGATGGCGGCTTGCGCGGCGGTTCTAGGACCGCGCGGTCCTGGCGCGGCCGGAACCGCTCCGAGGTGGGAGCCGTCCACGGTCGCGAAGGAAAGCGGAAGGAGCGCCGCAGCCGCAAACGTACTTCGCTGTCGACCGAGCGGGCGCCGGAACCATTTTCGCGGGTGGGGCATTCGGGCGCGGACCCTAACGGCCCCTCATGGTGCTGCGCGAGCAGAACCGGAAACATTCGTGTGCTCGCCACGTGCATCCTACGCGAACGTGCGTACATACCCGCTACCAGATTCCACTGGCACGCAGCCCAGACGAGCCTCATACTTGCGCACGTTATGCCACTCCCATCGCCCCGCGGATTGTATGATCCGTCACTCGAACGCGATGCCTGTGGGCTCGGATTCGTAGCCGACCTACGGCGCCCTGCGTCACACGACGTCGTCGCAAAGGGGGTCGAGATTCTGCGCCGGCTCGCGCACCGCGGCGCCGCTGGCTGCGATCCGTGCACGAGCGACGGCGCGGGCATTCTGCTTCAACTCCCGCACGCCCATTTCGAACGCGTCCTCGGTCGAGCGGGGATCGAGCTGCCCAACGAAGGCGACTACGGCGTGGCGCAGTGCTTTCTATCGCGCAACCGGACGACCTGTGCGGCCGAGATGCGTGTTCTCGAAGACGCGGTGCGACACCACAACCAGAAAGTCATCGGCTGGCGGAACGTCCCGGTGGACGAGACCGTGGTCGGTCCTCTGGGGCGCGCTTCGATGCCCGCCATCATGCAGCTCTTCATCGGCCGCATGTGCCCGGCGCCTGCCTTCGAGCGCACGCTCTTCATGATCCGCAAGCGAGCAGGCAGCAAGGCGAGCGAGGCCGGCCTGAACGCGTTCTACCCCGCGAGCCTGTCCTCCAAGACCGTTGTGTACAAGGGACTGGCGCTGCCCGAGCGGCTCGAGGCCTTCTACCTCGATCTGCGCGAACAAGAGACGCGGAGCAAGTTCGCGCTCGTCCACTCGCGTTTCAGCACGAACACGTTCCCCACTTGGGAGCGGGCGCACCCCTACCGGCGCATCGCTCACAACGGCGAGATCAACACCCTCCGTGGCAATCAGACGTGGATGCGCGCGCGCGAGGCGCTCCTCGAGAGCGAGGCGTTCGGCGAACACATGGCCGACTTCAAGCCGATCATCCGGCTCGGCGGGAGCGACTCGGCTTCGCTCGACAACGTGGTCGATTTCCTCGTCTCCGCAGGCGGGCGCACGTTGCCGCACGTCATGATGATGCTCGTCCCCGAGGCGTGGGAGGGGCACGACGACATGCCTCCCGAGCGGCGCGCGTTTTACGAGTACCACGCGTCGCTGGTCGAGCCGTGGGACGGCCCCGCCGCCCTCCTCTTTACCGATGGGACGTACATCGGGGCGACGTTGGACCGCAACGGCCTACGACCGCTCAAGTACGTCGTGACCGCGAGCGGCTTCGTGGTGGCCGCGAGCGAGCTCGGCGTCGTCGATTTCGAGGCGGAAGACGTCATCGAGAAGGGACGACTCCAGCCCGGCCGGATGCTGCTCGTCGATGTGGCGCGCGGGCGGCTCGTGGGCGACGACGAGATCAAGCACGAGGTCGCGACGCACCAGCCCTACGCGAAGTGGCTCGAAGACAACAAGATCGAGCTCGCAGACCTTCCTGCCCGGGCGGCCACGGCGCCGCTGTCAGCCGAAGAACGCCGCAGGCGAATGCGCGCATTCGGCTACACCCGGGAAGACTTGCGCGTGCTTATGGCGCCGATGGCGACCAACGGCGAAGAGCCTGTGGGCAGCATGGGCAACGACGCCCCGCTGGCGGTCCTCAGCGATCGGGCGCAGCCTCTCTTTCGCTACTTCAAGCAGCAGTTCGCCCAGGTCACGAACCCGCCGATCGACCCGATTCGCGAGAAGCTCGTGATGACCCTCGGAAGCTGTCTCGGGGGCGAGGGCAATCTCTTGGCCGAGTCGCCCGAGCAGTGTCGTCTGCTCGAGCTCGAACAGCCCGTGCTCACGAACGACGAGTTTGCGAAGCTCGTCGGAGGTCTCGAAGACTTTCGCGTCGCGGTTCTTCCGATCGTCTTCGACGCCCGGACCGCGAACCCCGGCGAAGCGCTCGACCGCGCGCTCGTCGAGCTCTGTGCCGCTGCGGAGCGGGCGGTGGACGACGGAGCGAGCATTGTCGTTCTGAGCGACCGTTCCATAGACCAGACTCGCGCCGCGATTCCGAGCCTGCTCGCGACCAGCGCCGTCCATCACGCGCTGGCACGGGCCGGCAAGCGGATGCGCGCGGGCCTCGTCGTGGAAACCGGCGAAGTACGCGAAGTCGCAGATCTGGCCTTGCTCGTCGGCTACGGGGCGGGCGCGGTCAACCCCTACCTCGCTTTCGAAGCGATCGACGGGCTCGACGTCGATACCCCGCGCAACGCTCGAGGGGAAAACTACGTCCACGCGCTCGACAAGGGCCTGCTCAAGGTCATGAGCAAGATGGGCATCTCTTGTCTGTCGAGCTATCAGGGCGCGCAGATATTCGAAGCAATCGGGCTCGGAAGCGAGACGATCGCGCGATGGTTCCCGGGGACAGCCTCGCGCGTCGGGGGAATCGGACTTGGCGAGATCGCGCATGAGTCGCTGCTCCGGCACGCGGCCGGCTTCGACGCGGAGATCGAGCCCACCGCGAACGACGAAGACGCGCTCGACGCGGGCGGGGTGTACGCGTGGCGAGTGGGCGGCGAGCGCCACCTCTGGAGTCCGCGCACGGTGGCGGCACTGCAGAAAGCCGTGCGCCTCGAGGATGCGGCTTCCTACGACGAGTACGCGCGCGCAATCAACGAGCAGGGCGACCATCCCTACACGCTCCGCGGCTGTCTGGACTTCGTACCGGTTGGCCCGCCGGTCCCCATCTCCGAAGTGGAGCCCGCGGCCAAGATCGTTCGCCGCTTTGCGACCGGGGCGATGAGCTTCGGCAGCATCAGCAAGGAAGCCCACGAAAACCTCGCGATCGCGATGAACCGCATGGGCGGCAAGTCGAATACCGGGGAGGGAGGCGAGGACGACGCGCGTTTCGTGCCACTCCCGAACGGCGACTCGAAGCGTAGCGCCATCAAACAGGTGGCGAGCGCTCGCTTCGGCGTCACGGCGCACTACCTCGTCAACGCCGACGAGCTCCAGATCAAAATCGCCCAGGGGGCGAAGCCGGGCGAGGGCGGTCAGCTCCCGGGCCACAAGGTGGACGAGACAATCGCGCGGGTGCGCTACTCCGTACCGGGGGTGACCCTCATCTCTCCGCCGCCTCATCACGACATTTACTCGATCGAGGATCTCGCCCAGCTCATCTACGATTTGAAGTGCGTCAACGCCCGCGCGCGCGTGAGCGTCAAACTCGTCAGCGAAACCGGAGTCGGCACGATCGCGGCTGGGGTGGCCAAGGCGCACGCGGACTTGATCACCATCGCGGGCCATGACGGGGGAACGGGCGCCTCCCCGCTTTCGTCGATCCACCACGCGGGCACGCCGTGGGAGCTCGGCCTGGCCGAAACGCATCAGGTTCTCGTCCTCAACGGGCTGCGCGAGCGCGTGCGCCTGCAGGCGGACGGGCAGCTCAAGACGGGCCGCGATGTGGCCTTCGCCGCCCTGCTCGGCGGCGACGAGTTCGGCTTCGCCACGGCTCCCCTGGTGGCGAGCGGCTGCGTGATGATGCGCAAGTGCCACTTGAACACGTGCCCGGTCGGCGTGGCGACGCAAGACCCCGTTCTGCGAGCGCGCTTCAAAGGCACCCCCGAGCACGTCATCAACTACTTCTTCTTCGTGGCGGAGGAATTGCGCGCCATCATGGCGCTCCTCGGCTTCCGCACCGTCGACGAGATGGTCGGGCGCGCGGACTGCATCGTGCCGCGTTCGCTCGAGCACCCCAAGGCAAGGCTGCTCGATTTCCGAGACCTGCTTCACTTCGCCGACGGCGGGGCCAAAGGAGGGGAAGGGCGCGCCGACCAATTCGCGGCTCCGGAGCTCCCCCTGTCGCTCGGCAGCTCGTCCACGGACGAGTCGCTGCTCGACGGCGCGCGCCTGTCGCTCAAGTACGGCGAACCGACGACCGTGCAGATTACCCTCACCAACGCAGATCGGGCCTTCGGCGCACGGCTGGCGGGGGAGCTTGCCCGTAAGTATGGGGCGCAGGGCCTTCCGGACGGCACCATCGTTGTCGAAGCGAAGGGAACCGCCGGGCAGAGCTTCGGCGCCTTCGCGGTTCACGGGATGCTCCTCGTGCTCGAAGGCGACGCGAACGACTACGTCGGCAAGGGGTTGTCGGGGGGCGTCCTCGCGGTGCGACCGCCGACACGCGCTGTCTTCAAGGCGCATGAAAACGTCATCGTTGGAAATACGTGCCTGTACGGGGCGACGAGCGGCAAGGCGTTCTTCGCGGGCCGCGCGGGCGAGCGCTTCGCCGTTCGCAACAGCGGTGCGATCGCCGTGGTCGAAGGGGTGGGCGACCACGGCTGTGAGTACATGACTGGGGGCACGGTCCTGGTGCTCGGACCCACAGGGCGGAATTTCGCGGCGGGGATGAGCGGCGGGATCGCGTACGTACTCGACGAGGAGCGAACGCTCGCTTCGCGGTGTAGTAAGGCGATGGTGGATCTCGAACCGCTGACGGCCGACGACGAGGAGATCGTGCGACTGCTCGTCGAAGAGCACGTGCAGCACACCCGAAGCGCGCGCGGGCGAAGCATCCTCGCTGCATGGGGGAAGCGTCGATTCGTGAAGGTGATGCCGCACGAGTGGCGGCGCGTCCTCCAGCTGCGCAAGACCGGAAGTTAGGGCGAGCAACGAAGGCGACCGAGCAAATGGGCGACCCGAAAGGTTTTCTGAAAGTAGGGCGAGTCGAAGAGGGCGATCGCGCGATCGACGAGCGCGTGCGCGACTGGCACGAAGTCCACCTGGCGGCGCCGATGGATCAGGTGCGCTCCCAGGCGTCGCGCTGCATGGACTGCGGCATTCCTTTCTGCCACCAGGGCTGTCCGCTCGGTAATCTCATCCCGGAGTGGAACGATCTCGTTCACCGGGGAAGGCTCGACGAGGCGGTTCGGCGGCTGCTGGCGACGAACAATTTCCCCGAGGTGACCGGACGCGTTTGCCCCGCTCCGTGTGAGGCCTCGTGCGTGCTTAACATTCGCGAAGAGCCCGTGACGATCAAGACCGTCGAACGCACGATCGCCGACTACGCCTTCGCGGCCGCCACGTCGGACGGCGGCCCGCTCCGGCCCCGACCGGCTGCGCGGCTGACCGGCAAGCGAGTGGCGGTCATCGGGTCTGGTCCCGCGGGGCTCGCTGCAGCGCAGCAGATGGCGCGCGTGGGACACGGGGTCGTCGTCTTCGAGCGTGACGACCGAGTCGGAGGGTTGCTGCGCTACGGCATCCCCGACTTCAAGATGGAAAAGGCGATCATCGACGCGCGCGTGACCCAGATGCGCAGCGAGGGGGTGACGTTCCGAACGGGCGTCGCCATCGGAAGCGACGTGCGAGGAGACCAGCTACGGCGCGACTTCGATGCGGTCGTTCTGGCGTTGGGGGCGAGAACGCCGCGCGATCTACCGGTTCCGGGGCGCGAGCTTCCGGAGGTGCACTTCGCGATGGATTATCTGGTTCAGCAGAACCGGCGCGTCGCGGGCGACGCCGAGGACGAAGCGCGGGCGATCCTGGCGACGGGGAAACACGTCATCGTGATCGGCGGCGGCGACACCGGATCGGACTGTGTGGGTACGGCGCTTCGGCAGGGCGCGGCGTCGGTGACGCAGCTCGAGCTGATGCCGCGACCGGCCTTGGTGCGCGTCCCGAACAATCCATGGCCGGAATGGCCGCTCGTGCTTCGCACGTCGAGCTCGCAAGAAGAAGGCGCAGACCGCGACTGGTCGGTGTCGACGCGGTCTTTCCGGGCGGAGAGCGGGCGCCTCGTCAGCCTCGAGGCGACGCGGGTGTTTCTCGAGGGTGGAAAGATGCGTCCCGTACCAGACGGGGACCTATCGCTCCCGTGTGGGTTGGCCCTGCTCGCGATGGGCTTCACGGGGCCCGAGCGGGGAGGCATCGTCGAGCAGCTCGGAGTCGCCCTCGATCCGCGCGGAAACGTCCGAACCGACGCGAGCGGCGCGACGAGTGTCCGGGGCGTCTTCGCCGCCGGGGACGCTTCTCGTGGACAATCGCTGGTGGTCTGGGCGATCGCCGACGGGCGGCGAGTCGCGGCTGGGGTGAACGCTTGGCTCGAACAGCAGCCCGTGGCGCATGCCGTAGGCGCATGACGGACGCCGGCCCCTGGCCGCGCGAAGCTGAGGCTCGCGAGGTATCCTGACGGGGATGCCGGCCGTCGGAATCGATCTCGGTACGACCAACACGGTCGTTGCGGCTGTTCGCGACGGCGTTGCGCTCACGATCCCCGACCCCCAGGGGCACCGCCTCCTGCCGTCCATTGTCTCGTTCCATCCGTCCGGCTCGACGCTCGTCGGTTGCGCCGCGCGCGAACGGCGCCTTCTGGACGCTCCAAACACGGTGTATTCCATCAAACGACTCATGGGACTGCCTTGGGATTCGCCGGAGGTGCAAGCGTCCCGGGCGAAGCTGCCGTTCGAGCTCTGCGAGGGGGCGCACGGCGGGGCCGTCGTGGCAGTTCGCGGCGAGCGATACACGCTGCCCGAAATAAGCGCGTTCGTGCTGCGGCACGCCAAAGCCGTCGCGGAGGCTGTTTTGGGCGAGCCGGTGGAGCACGCGGTCGTGACGGTACCGGCCAACTTCAACGACCTGCAGCGAGCGGCGACCAAGATGGCCGGGCGCCTCGCTGGGCTCGACGTCCTTCGCATTCTCAACGAACCCACGGCCGCGGCGCTGGCATACGGGCCGCCCAGCAAACCCCAAGAGCGGATAGCGGTGTACGACTTGGGGGGAGGCACCTTCGACTTCACACTGCTCGATCTCGCGGGCAACGTGTTCGAGGTCCTGTCGACGGCGGGCGACACGTCGCTTGGCGGCGATGACATCGACCTCATCGTCGTCGACCGGATGGCCGACGAGATTCTGAGAAAGCATCGCTTCGATGCGCGCGCGCAGCCGGCTACGTTCGGCCAGCTTCGCGTCCTCGCCGAAGAGGTCAAACGCGATCTCTCGACGCGGGAAGAGAAGCTCCTCTCGGTCGACGATCTCGTCCCCGGCGAGCGAGGTTCGCTGGCGACTTGGCGTTTCTCGATGACGCGACGCGAGCTCGAAAGGGCTTCGCTTGCGCTCATCGAGCGGACCTTTCATGTGTGTCAGCAGGCCCTCGATGCGGCGGGCGTGCAATCGCGCGAGCTCGATCGAATCGTCCTCGTGGGCGGCGCCACGCGAATGCCTTTGGTCGCTCGGGAGGTCGAACGCTTCTTCGGACAGCGGCCGATCGTACGCATCAATCCGGACGAGGTGGTCGCGCTGGGGGCCGCAATTCAGGCTGCGCTGCTGGACCGCTCGCGGCGCAAGGCGGCCGAGCCGATGCAGCATCCGGCGATTGCAGAGGCATCCGTCGCGCAGCCTCTCCCGGAGGAGTCGATCCTCGAGTCGGACTCCGCCGACTCGGCGGGCGGACCCGGCCTGCAGTCTTTGCCGCTCGTCGGCCCCCGCAAGGTGCCCGCCCCGATCGCAGTCCCGCCCGCGACGTTCCTACCCGGGGCGGCGTCAAAGCCCCTCGTGTTCGACGTGCCCGCGCAGCGCCCGCCTGCGCGAACGGTCCTTTATGGTGCCGGCGGTCAGGCCGCCCCGGCCGTACCACCTCCCTTGCCGGCGCGTCCGCGTTCCCCGACGATGCCCTTTCCGTTCGAAACGGCTCCGTCGGTCGGATCCGGCTCTCGGGCCCCCGCGCCGCCGGCCCCTGTTGCGACATGGACGCCTCCCGCTGCGGGCCCGGCTCCTTCTTTGCTGCCGCGTCCGGCGCCGCTGCTGATCGACGTCACGCCCCTCAGCCTCAGCGTCGAGACCGTCGGCGGCTATTGCGACGTGCTCATCGAGGCGAACATGCCCGTGCCGTGCGACCGGACGCGGTCGTTCGCCACGGCCGCAGACGGCCAGACAATCGTCGTTGTCCGCGTGGCGCAGGGAAAGAGCGTGCGATTCTCGGAGAATACGTTCCTCGGCGAGCTCGAGCTCTCCGGCCTTGCGGCCGCGCCTCGGGGACAGACCCAAATCGCCGTCACCTTCGAGATCGACGCCGACGGGATTCTGCAAGTTCGAGCTTGCGACCCCGAAACGGGGCGCGAAACGACTGCGCACATGCAGGTCGTCGGCGCGGAGGCGGCTCCAGGCGACGTCGAAGCGATGCATGCTCGGCAGGCTGCCCATCCACTGGCCCCCCTCGAAGGAGAGTAGGAACGTATGGCGTCGAGGGAGGCGCTCGCTCTGTTTCTCTCCTCGCTCGACCGAAGGAATTACTACGAAATCCTCCGCACACCCTCGGACGCGAACCCCGCCGACATCAAGTCGGCGTTTCACGCCTTTTCGCTTCTTTATCACCCCGACGTCTACGCGGACTCGCCGGACCTAGGGGCAGTCGCCACCGAAATCTTCAAACGAGGCGTGGAAGCCTACCGGTGCCTTTCGAGGCGCGAGACGCGCGCGCGCTACGATCGCGCGTTGACGCGCGGCAAGATTCGGATCGAGCTGGGCATGCCCTCGACGCGCCCTCCGCCGCCCCTCGTACGAACGCTCGAGATGCTCGCTCGAACGCCACGTGCCAAGAAGCTCGCGGAGAAAGCCGATCGCCTGATCGCGATCGCGATGCTCGAAGAAGCCCGTGTGGAGCTCGTGGGCGCGTGCCAGTGCGAGCCCGATAACGAGGAGCTCGCCGAGCGATTGCAGTTTCTCTACGAGGCGATGGCGCTGGAGATGCCATGAGGGCCGCTGGCCACGCGCTACTCGCGAGCGTAAAGTCGGTGCTCTTTCATGAGCGCGCAGTTCTCACATATCTCGCGATGCTTGGACGTTCAGGAGAGCGATCTGTCCACTGCGGTCGCGAGCAGGGCATCTACGAGGGCGCTGCTCGCCCATCTTTCCGAGATATGCGCGCCGAACACCGGCGCAGCCAAAGTGCTGCTCGTCATTTCGCGCATGGCGACGACGGCGTGCGGCTGGATCGACGGCGACCTGCGCGTCGATGTGGCGGCCGACGGAGACCGTACCCTCATCGAAGTGTCGACTGAACTCGGAGGCGGCCTTCGCGAACGCGTCCTTCCGCCGATGTCGTTTCGGGCCCCACTCGTGGAGTTCATCCGGGCGATCGAGAGAGTACCCCACGCGATTGCCCCGCTGGCCATCCGTGGCCGGTCGCCCGAGGGTGTGGCCCTCTCGGCGACCGAGGCCACTCGCCGGACGACGGCACCGCCCCCGCCGATCGAAATCTCGTCCGAGAGCCTCTTCGCCAACCCTTCGGAGCCTGCAACCGCGAAGGAGACGGGCTCGCAGACCGTCCCGCCGACCGACATCGACGCCGGCTGGGAGGACTGAAGGGCGTCGAGCGGAGGACGCATTGTGCAGACGCGATTGAATCACGCGGCATCGGTCGGAGTCGCCGAACACGGCAACTCGGCGGTGCTCATCACCGTTGGCTCCGGCGGTGAGCTTCTCGATCGCCGCCGAATCGACCTCACGCGCGGTCTGCCGACGCACCCGTATCACCACGAAGGGTCTTGGGCAGTGGGCCGTTACCTAAATAGCTCGTGGGCGCGAGCCATCTCGCTGCCCGAAGCCGTGGCGCTGGTCGAGAAGGTGCGGCAATCGGCCGCCCTCGGGGCCCGAGACGGCCTCGAGGGGTTGGCCGCCGCAGTGCCCGTGCCGATTGCGACCATTGGAGTCCATGCGTGCCCAGAGCTTCCACCGACGACCGAGGAGCGGATCACGGACAATCATGCGGCGAACGTCGCAGACTCGGTCATGTATCGCGAGGCGCTGGCGACGGCGGCGGAGGCACGCGGCTGGACCGTATGCTGGTACCATCGCGAGAGCGTCTGGCGTGACGCCGCGAAAGCCCTCGGCCTTGAAGATATCGATCCTGTCTTGCGGGCGATGGGCCGACCCATCGGGCCGCCATGGCAGGCGAAACAGAAGCTTGCGGCCGCTGCGGCTCTCGCGGCAGGGCGGCGCAAATAAGAGGCTTCGCGCCCTGCGGCGGCGCAACCCCGTGGGTTGTCTCAGCATTGATGAGGCCAGGACGCGGCCCTCGCTACTTTTCCGCCGGCGCGACTTGCGCGCCGTCCGCCGAGACTGCCTGCTTACATCACGGGAGCCCCACGTCGGCCGCGACCGCATGATCATCGGCGTAGCTATGGGCTCGACTGAAGACTTGAAGGTTGTCCCGGAGCGTATCGGCGCTGACGGTGACGGCGAAGTTCCCGTTCTCGGGTTTCACTTCGATCGTCACCCACGTGTCTGCCAGCCAGTACGGGTCGTTCCGGACCGCACTGCCGTCCAGCTGACCGAGCAGCGCCCGCGCGCTGTGGCATTGTAGGACGCGCGTAAGTTGCTCTGCGCTGACGCCCTTTGGGGGCCGAACGGTAAGCTTGGCGGCTGGACCTGGAGAACGGCGATCGACCGGACAAGATGATCCTGCGAGGTCGAGCTGGAGTCGCATTGCATCCGTTCGACGCTGGCCGCCTGCACGGTCGCGCGTGGCTGACCGGCGCACGCGCCTGCCAGGGAGAGGGCGGCTGTCGCCATGGGCCGGACAAGAAAGATTCTCATATAATCTCCTGACCTGTTGACTTTGCCTGGGCCGCTTTTCACCACGGCTGATGTGAAGCGTAAGGATGAATAATAAACTTACAAGAATTTAAACTTTAGACCAGTAAACGAAATGACGATGCTGTCGCCCTGGAAGAGTTGGACGACCCGGACAACGTGACGGAGACAATTCCCGTAGATAGAGCGAACGAAGGCGACCGACGTTCGCATGCGCTACCGCGACGCTCCGGAAGTGCCCGGTGTATGGCGGCATGGCGCGCGATGGACCTCGGTCCATGTGCCAACATGTGCCGAGGAAAGGCGCGACGGTCATGGAGGGAAGGACGGATTGCGCTGCGAACAAGCAAACGTGCGACCCAAGCGAAGCGGTCCGGTCATTGCTCGGGTATTGGCCATGAAGACGATTGGAGGCGCGTCGGGGGTGGGCTCGCTTGCCCTAATCGGGGTGCTCGGTGGCTTCGTCGGCTTGCCGGCCTGCGGCGGGAAGGGGGTAGGCGGGAATCCAGAACCGACCGGTGGCTCGGGTTCCACAAGCAGCTCCGGAACGTCCGGCAGCTCGGGATCCACCGCGATCGCCAGCAGCTCGGGATCCTCCGGCGGCTCGGGATCCTCCGGCAGCTCGGGATCGTCGAGCGGTTCGGGCGCTGGCAGTAGCAGCTCTGGCTCGTCCTATGGCTCGAGTACATCGGGCAGCTCGGGTTCGTCGACGAGCTCCGGCTCCTCGGGAGGCTCCACCCTCCCTGGGTGCTCGAGCGACGCAGGCTGCGCGGGTAGCCGTTGCCCCACCACACTGGCGTATGGGCAGAACCCGACGGGCGTCATCGCCCTCGACGGGACGTACGTGTATTGGACGAGCGCCCACGACGGGACCGTGATGAAAGCCTCGATCGCCGGTGGAGGGCCAGCCATTCTCGCATCCGGGCAATATTCTCCGAACGGCATCGTCGTCGACTCGGTCAACGCCTACTGGATCGCCGGGGGTTCCTTGTGGCGCGTCACGACCGGAGGCGGCACCGGCCAGCTGCTCGACACGGGCGGTCGCGCTCCCGCTGCGCTCGTCCTTGCCTATCCTTACTTGTTCATTGCTTTCGATGACTCTTCGGTCGTGGAGGCACCGTCGGGAGGAGGCGCCCTCACGCCGATCGTTCCCGCCGGCTCTTCGACCCTGTACGGCGCGGGCCCCTTCACCGTCGACGCGACGAGTGTCTACGGGTCGGACGGCAACACGATCGGGAAGACGCCCATCGCCGGCGGGACGACCATCACCCTGGCCTCCGGACAGAACGGGGTCGCGCGCATGGCCGTCGACGCCACGAATATCTACTGGACGGCGACGAACGACGGCACGGTGATGAAAGCGCCGCTCGATGGCAGCGGCCCTCCGGTGGCGCTCGCCGTGCTGCAAAACTATCCGACCGGGATCGCCGTCGACTCGACGAGCGTTTACTGGACCAACCACTCCGGCGCGGCTTCGTGCGCGGCGGGGGCCGTAATGAAGGTCGCCATCGGCGGTGGTATGCCTGTCGCTCTTGCGACGGATCAGCCTTCCGCCGACGGTATTGCCGTCGACTCCGTGAACGTCTACTGGACGACTGGCGGCTCGCAGGACCCGGCCGTCGCGAACGGCGCGGTCATGAAACTTGCCTTGGAGTGACGTCGCCGAGACTGGTCGCTCACCCCTTTCGTTCGGCCGAGCGGCGTTCCAAGGGGTTGGGAGGCAAGCGAATGCGGAATCGATCGCCAGGCGGCCAGCACGATCGGGAATCGTCCGCGCGCGCGCGAGGCGACAACGGATGCGCCCGGTGGATCTGGCCAACGGGGAGCCGCCTATAGACGGCGAGGGAGTTTCGACTACGGTTCATCCGCGCCCAAACGGGCGAAAGGGGGCCCCCATGGGAATGATGCTCGTACCGCTGAAGGCAGACAAAGTAACGGCGTGGCACAGCTTCGCCGAGGAATTGAACTCGCAGCGCAAGGCGGATTTTGCGGAATTCAACAAACGCTACAAGCTGACCAAGCACGAGGCGTGGCTCTGCGAAACGCCGGCCGGCGCGTTCGTGTGTGCCATCCATGAGGGACCAGGCGCCGCCGACATGATCCCGAGTGTGGCGAAGTCGTCGAACGCGGTCGACAAGTGGTTCATCTCGAAGCTTTCGGAGTTGCATGGGATAGACGTATCGAAGCCGCCTACCGGAAAGCTGCCGGAGCGGAAGATCTTCTGGACGGCCTGAAGCATCTCGCGGTGCGGTGAAACGCGCGTAGCGCTCCGCGCGATGAGCCGATGGCACGAGCACGTACCTTAGGACGCGTGATGAAGTTTGCGATCGCCTATCTCACGGCCATCGCCGTCGCTGGCGGGTGTCGCGATCGGGCTCCCGCCGCGAGCCCACTGGGTGCGGCCGCGACTGACCGGTTCCTCGCCCCCGACGCCGCCAGCGCGACCTGGGGATCTGAGGGCGGGAGCGCGAACGCCCAGCCGCCAGCCTATGTGGACCCAGACCTGCCGCCGGAGGCGCGCATCGACGCGCTGGTCGCCGCCCTCACGCTCGACGAGAAGATCGAGTGTCTCGGCTCGAACCCGAAGCTTCCGCGACTCGCTATTCGCCTGAGCGGACACGTGGAAGGGCTTCACGGTCTTGCGCTCGGAGGCCCGGGCGGATGGGGGCGCGACGAACCGATTCCCACGACGACCTTCCCCCAGGCGGTCGGTCTGGCGGAGACTTGGGACCCCGATTTGATCGAGCGAGTCGCTCGCGTCGAGGCGACCGAGGCCAGGTGGGCATTCCACGTCCGGCAGCGCGGCGGAATCATTGTGCGAGCGCCCAACGCCGACCTCGCGCGCGATCCGCGCTGGGGCCGAAGCGAGGAGAGCTACGGCGAGGACCCCTTTTTGGCGAGCGCGATGGCCGTCGCTTTCGTGCGCGGGCTCCAGGGTGACGACCCGAGGTATTGGCGAGCGGCATCGCTTCTCAAGCATTTCGTGGCCAACACCAACGAGAACGGGCGCGGCCACACGTCTTCCGACTTCGACGATCGGCTCTTTCACGAGTATTACGCAGCGGCATTTCGAGCCGCGATCGTCGACGGGGGCGCGCGGGCGTACATGGCCGCGTATAGCGCTCATAACGGCGTGCCGTGTACGACGCATCCGATGCTCGAGGACATCACGGTCCGCCTCTGGGGGCAGGACGGCATCAAGTGCACCGATGGCGGCGCACTCACGCTGCTCGTGACGGAACACAAAGCGTTCCCGGACCTGGCGCACGCGGCGGCGGCCTCCATCAAGGCGGGCATCAGCCAGTTTCTCGACAAGTATCGCGACCCCGTGCGCGACGCTCTCGGGCGAGGGCTCCTCGCCGAGGCCGACATCGACCGAGTGCTCCGCCAGAATTTCCGCGTCATGCTGCGGCTCGGGCTTCTCGACCCCATCGACCGCGTGCCGTACGCGAAGGTCGACGCCGGTGATGAACCATGGTTGCGCGAGGCTCACAAGTCGCTCGCGCTCCTCGCGACCCAGAAGTCGATCGTCCTGCTTAAGAACGAGCACGGTCTACTTCCTCTCGACGCGACGAAGCTCTCGTCCGTGGCGGTCATCGGGCCTCGGGCCGGCGAAGTCTTGCTCGACTGGTACAGCGGAACGCCGCCGTATACGGTGGCGCCGATCGAAGGCGTGAAGCGAAAGCTCGGTCCGGCCGGACACGTGCTGTTCGCGCGCGACGACCAGGACGGGCTGGCTGTCAAAGCCGCCAAGGCAGCCGACGTCGCAATCGTCGTCGTCGGCAATCACCCGACGGGCGACGTCGGGACATGGGCCATGGTCGCCCTGCCGAGCTACGGGCGGGAAGCAGTCGATCGGCAGTCAATCGTCCTCGAAGACGAGGAGCTCGTCCGCAAGGTCGTCGCGGCCAATCCACGCACGGTGGTCGTCCTCGTCTCGAGCTTTCCTTACGCCATTCCGTGGACCGTCGACCATGCTCAAGCCATCGTCCACGCAACTCACGCGAGTCAGGAGCTCGGAAACGCGCTCGCGGACGTCCTATTCGGCGCGTATGACCCGGCCGGCCGACTCGTTGAAACCTGGCCGCGTTCGATCGAGCAATTGCCCCCGATGATGGATTACGACGTTCGCCACGGCCGGACCTACCAGTACTTCGCGGGCAAGCCCCTCTTTCCGTTTGGCTACGGTCTTTCGTACACGACGTTCGCCTACAGCGGCCTGAGGACGAGCGCCGAGTCGCTCGCCAACGACGGCTCCGTGGTGGTGAGCTTCGATCTGCGGAACGCGGGCCAGCGAGACGGCGAGGAGGTCGTTCAGCTCTACATCGGGCGTCGCGCCTCGAAAGTCGCCCGACCGCTCCAAGAGTTGAAAGCATTCTGCCGGACTGCGGTCCGGGCCGGGTCGACGGATCGCGTCGAGCTCACGCTGCGGGCTCGGGATCTCCGCTACTGGGACGTCGAGCGGCAGGAATTCGCCCTCGAGGCGGGCCCAATCGAAATTCGGATCGGCAGCTCGGCGGCGGACATCAAGCTGACCAAGACGATTGTGGTGGCCGATTAGATTACGTTTAATACGACGGATCGGACGCAGACAGCCGACACTCCTCATTGCGCCCTGCGGCCGTTAGCTCGCCCCGCATCTTCACGCAGCATGGCGATCAGGTCGGTCACGCCTGGATCGCGCCCCGCTTGCATGAGGAGCGTCGTGACCTGCCCGCGATGGTGCGTCTGGTGGTTGAACAGATGCGCGAGCGACCACCAAAGCGGGTGCTCGTGGACGACTTCCTTGCGAACGAAGCGCAAGGGAGAGAAGAGCCTCTCGGCGGTCAGCGTCGCCACCCACGACTCGATCTGGCCGTCCGTCTTGATGCGTTCGCGCCACAGGTCGTCGAAGTCGGAATACAGCTCTTGATCGAGCGAGCGGATTCCACCCGGCCCCAACCAGTCGCCTTGTGGGTTCGCGCCAGTGAAGCGCCCCATCCATACGCGGTCCGCGAGAAGCAGATGGTTGAAGGTTCCATGGATCGATTTGAAGAATGCTCCCTGGTCACGTTTGCGCTCGTCGTCGGTCAGCTGCGAGGCAACGGCGTAGAGCTTGTCGTTCATCCAGCGGTTGTAGCGGGCCAGGGCGCGGCAATATTCGGGCGTCACGATCGCGCTTCCTC
>Ga0265318_10000608_pt1 | contig 24816 bp, 22 predicted proteins | sample 4821metaG_FD_192431 | JGI IMG/M metagenome (GOLD analysis project Ga0265318, IMG submission 192431) | Rhizosphere microbial communities from Carex aquatilis grown in University of Washington, Seatle, WA, United States - 4-8-21 metaG | ecosystem: Host-associated > Plants > Roots > Rhizosphere >... | reverse complement strand
GCGCCCTTGTCCCACAGCCGTGTCACGCGCCGCCCTGCTGCTCGGCCGGTGTGAGCGCGTTGATATCGGCCACGATCAGCGTCCCCGTGCCTTCGTTGGTGAATACCTCGGCCAGGATGCTGTCGCTGGCGCTGTAGGAGATCACGTGTACGCGACGCACTCCGCCGCGCAGCGCCTCTTCGATCGCCAGCGCCTTGGGCAGCATGCCGTCCATGATCCGGCCTTCCTCGCGCAGCCGACGCAGTCCGGCCAGGTCAGTATAGGAGATGATCGAACCCGGGTCGTCCACGCGCTCCAGGATTCCGGGCGCACCGGTGCACAGGATCAGCTTCTCGGCCGACAATCCGGCGCCGATCGCGGCCGCCACGGTATCGGCATTGATGTTGAGCAGCGTGCCGGCGTCATCGGCCGACAGTGGGCTGATCACCGGCATGAGCCCGTGCTCGAGCTGCTGGCGGATCACGCCGACGTTCACCGCATCGATATCGCCGACGAATCCGAAGTCGACCGGCTCGTCCATGCCGGGAAGCCGTACCGGTGGCCGCCGGTGCGCGCGCACCAGCCCCGCATCCACGCCGGAAAGTCCGACGGCCTGGATCTCCAGCTCGCGGCAGATGGCCAGGATGCGGGTGTTGATCAGCCCATTGAGCACCATCGACGTGGCATCAATCGACTTCGCGTCGGTGATGCGCCGGCCCTGAACCAGCCGGGTGGGCGCGCCAAGCGCCGTGGTCAGTTCGGTGAGCTGCGGGCCGCCGCCATGCACCATCACTACACGTACTCCCAGGTAGTGCAGGATCGCGATCTGTTCGATCAGCGCGCGGGTCAGGGCTTCGTCCCCGAACACCGCGCCTCCGGCCTTGATGACGAAGATCTTGCCCTTGTAGAGGCGGATATAGGGCGAGGCATTGCGCAGCGCGCGCATGGTCGCGGCCTGGTCGGAGCGGTGCAGGATCATGTCGGAACTGGTGACCTCAGGGTTGCTTGAGCATCCGGTGGAGCACGGCCATCTGCGCCGGCAGTCGGTTATAGGCCTGGCGCAGCACGAGCGAGCGCGGTCCGTCGAGCAGCTGCTCGGCGACGGCCGCATTGCGCCGCACCGGCAGGCAGTGCATGAGCCGGCAATCGGGACGCGCCGGCACGAACCAGTCTTCCGCAAGGCACCACCCGCGCAGATCGCGGCGCGCGGCGGCATCGGCGGCCTCATCGCCGTAGGCGGCGGCGCAGGCCCATTCCTTCGCGTAGACCACATGGGCCCCGGCGATCGCGTCGGCACGCTCGGCCGATTCGCGGACCGACCCGCCGCTCATTGCCGCGGCCTGCCGAGCCTTGTCCATGATCGCGGCCGGAAGTCCGAAGCCCTCGGGTCGCAGCACGATCACCTCCATGCCACGCAGCGCCGCCATGTGCAGCGTCGCGGCCGGTACCGCGAAGGGCAGCGCGCGCGGATGCCATGCCCAGCTCAGCACGAACTTGCCGTGCTCCGGGACGCCGAACTCGTCGAGGGTCTTCCAGTCGGCGAGCGCCTGGCACGGGTGATTGGCGGCGGACTCGAGGTTGATCAGGGGCCGGTCGACGAGCGCCGACATCGCGCGGAACCGGCTCTCCTGCAGGTCCGAGGCGAGATCGCGCAGCTCCGCGAACGCGCGGATGCCGAGCGCATCGCAGTACGACGCCAGTACCGGCAGCCCTTCGCGAATGTGCTCAGCCGCGGCGCCGTCCATCACGATGCCGTCGCGGCTCTCGAGCTGCCAGGTGCCGTTGCCTGGAGTGATGACGAAAGAGGACCCGCCGAGGCGCGCCATGCCGGACTGGAATGATGCCAGCGTGCGCAGCGAGGGGTTCAGGAACAGCAGGCCCAGCACCTTGCCTCGCAGTGCCTGCGGCTCTGGTGCGCGCTCCAGCCGCCGCGCCAGCTCGAGCAGTTCGAGCACCTGCGGGCGCGCGAAATCCGCGAGGTCGATGAATCGCTGCATGTTCCGCTTCAGCCGCCGATGTCGAGCAGCGCCGCACGCAGCAGCTCAACGTGCCCGGCCTCGAGTATGAACGGCGGCAGCAGCCGCACGATGGTGGGATCGGCACTGGTGCCGGTCAGGATTCCGCGCGCGAGCAGTGCGGCGTGGATTTCCTTGGCGGGGCGAGCGGTGCGCAGTCCGACCAGCAGGCCGGCGCCCTGGTGCGCAAGCACTGGACCGACGATGCAGCGGCTGCGGATCAGCGTGGCGGTATTGCGCACGCGCTCGAGCAGGTGCTCGGATTCGATCGCATCGATCGTCGCCTCGATCGCGGCACAGGCCATCGGTCCGCCCCCGAAGGTGGTACCGAGCGCATCGAGCCGGATCGCGGCGGCCACCGAGGGTGCCATCAGCAGCGCCGCGCACGGAAAGCCGTTGCCGAGCGCCTTGGCGGTCGTGATCATGTCGGGCATCACGCCATAGAGGCCGGCGGCGAAAGGCTCGCCGACGCGACCCATGCCGCACTGCACTTCATCGAAGATCAGCAACGCGCCGACTTCGTCACAGCGCGCACGCAGTGCGCGCAGGAATGCGCTTCCCATGTCGAAGGCGCCCCCGACCCCCTGTACCGGCTCGACGATCACGGCGGCCGTCGCGCGCGTGACCTGCGCTGCGATGGCTTCCGGCTCGCGCCGCGGGATGAAGCTCACGTCGTACGGCGTGCGCGGAAAGCCATACCACTTGCCGGCCGAGCCCCAGGTGATCGCACCGGCGCCGGCAGTGCGGCCGTGGAATGAATGCTCGATGGCGGCAACGTGTGTGCGGCCGGTGACCGTGAAGGCCATCTTCAGCGCGTTCTCGTTGGCCTCCGCGCCGCTGTTGACGAAGAACACGCGTGCAATGTCCAGTCCCGAGAAGCGTACCAGGCGCGCGGCAGCGCGCAGCCTCACGTCCAGCGGTACCGCATTGCTCTGGAAGCTTAAAGTCCGGGCCTGTCGCGCCAGCGCGTCGGTCCAGCCCGGATGGCCATAGCCCAGCGCCGCCACCGCGTGGCCGCCGTAGAGGTCCAGCACGCGGCGGCCGTCGCGCGTATGCAGCCAGACGCCGCCGGCCGCGACGATATCCAGCGGGTATTGCGCAAATACCGGCGCGAGGTAGTCCGGCACGGCGCCGGGCGCGGCGTGAGCCGACGTCAGGATGGGCGCGGGGATCGTGGCAGCGGTATGAGCATTCATGTCGGAACTCGTATGACGTAGGGTTGGGTCGTGTGTTACCGGGCGCTCAGGTCCATCCCGGAGCCGGGGCGGTCAATCCGGCAGTCTCCGGCAGGCCGTAGAGGCGGTTCATCCACTGCATGGCTCCACCGGCCGCGCCCTTGTTGAGATTGTCGATCGCGCACAGCACGGTGACCGTGCGCCGGTCGGTCACAGCGTACAGGTGTGCGTAGTTGCTGCAGGCCACCTGCTTCACCCGCGGCGGGGAGTCCCCGACCCGCACGAACGGTGAGCCGGCGTAGAACTCCCGCAATGCGGTCTGGACCTCGGCGCTGCTTTGCGGCGTGCGCAGCGCGGCTTGTACGGTTGCGTGAATGCCGCGTGCGAAGGGGCCTGAGTGCGCTACGAACGCGAAGTGCGCGGTGACGCCGCTCGCCGCAGCTGCGCAGGCGCGGATTTCCGGCACATGGCGGTGCGCGAGCGGGCTGTATGCGTACAGATCGCCGTGGCGCAGCGGATGGTGCGTGCCCTCGACCGGCTTGCGGCCCGAGCCCGTGCTGCCGGTCACTGCCGAGACGAACAGGTCGCCGCTGCTGAGCCCGAGCGCGAGCAGCGGCACGGCCGCGAGCAGTGTCGCGGTCGCGAAGCAGCCCGGATGCGCGACATGCGGGGTCGTCAACGTCGGCAGGTGTTCCGGCACGGCGCAGCTGAAGGCAGCGATGCGGCCGGGGGCGCCATGCGCGTGCTGGTACACGGCCTCGTAGTCGGCCGCGGAGCGATAGCGGAAATCGGCCGAGATGTCGACCACGCGTGGCGTGCGTCCGGCGCTTTCGGCTCGCGCCAGCAGCCCGTCAATCAGCGCCGCCGCGGCGCCGTGCGGCGCGGCCGAGAAGATCGCGACCCCGTCCTCGGCCACAATCAGCTGCTCGATCTCGTCCTGTGACTGGAAGCGCTGGTCCGGAAAGGCCGCCGCGAGGTGCGGGAACGCGCGCGCGACCGGCTCGCCCGGCTGGCTGCCGGAGAGGATGCCGCGCAGTTCGAACTGCGGGTGGCCGGCGATCAGACGCAGCAGCTCGCCGGCGACGTAGCCGGTTCCTCCAAGCACGACCGCGCCGATCGGTGCGCTCATTCCTTGCCGCCGGCGGCGCGGGGCATCGCCGCCGCACGCCCGATGGCCTCGATGACGCGGTCACCCAGTCCGGCAGGGTCGCTGATCGCGTTGCAGGCCTGCGTCTGCATCTGCTGCTCGATGATCTCGATGCCGACCTGGTTGTCGGTGGACGGCCCCGTCACCACGCAGGGCTCGACTCCGAAACGTTCGCGCAGCAGCTTGACGCCGCCCCACGCGGCCACCGGATCGTTGGCCGAGAGCACGACCGCAGTCAGCGCCTGCCGGATGTCAGCGGCCTCGAGGATTGCCGCCACCCCGTAGGTTCCGAGCAGTCCGTCACCGAGCTCGAACACGATCGCGTCGGGCTTGCCGGCGGCGAGCTCGGTCAGCATCGTGCGCGTCAGCGCCGGCCCGGTGCGCGCGGTGCTCGTAACCACTCCGAGATCGGTGAAGATCATCGTGCGGCGTGCGCCTGCATCCTCGAAGGCCAGGATGTCGCGACGCAGTGATACCCCGGTGGCCTTGAATGCATCGACGATGAGGCCACGATGGCGCATCCGCGCGACGATCGCGGCCGCAGCGGCCGTCTTTCCCGCTTCCATGCAGGTGCCGGCCAGCGCCACCACCGGCACGCCACGGGTGTCGAGCGGCGCATCGAAATCGAGCTGGCGGAATCCCACGCGCGCCGGCACGCCGATGCGCTCCCCGAGGTACGGAAACTGCAGCACGACGCCGAGCACCCGGCAGTCGAATGGCTTGCCCTTGTCCGCGGTGGCCGAATCGCACACGCCCATGACGCCGCCGATGTTCAGCATCTGGATCACGTCACCCGGCTGCAGGGCTTCGGGCACGTGACCGGAGTAGCCAAAAAGGGCGCGGCGCGGGCCGAGCGCACCGACCACGATATCGCCCTTGCCGACCTTCGCCATCCGGCCGCTGGTGAGCTCCAGCGTGTTGTAGGTCGACTTGTTGTTCAGGATCTCGGCGACGATCACGACACCCTCTTCGGCCGGAATCTCGGCCGACAGGCGCAGCTCGTGGCTGAGCGAGCACGCCTGCGTCACCGAGGCGATCTTGTCGACCAGCACGGTCTTCATGGATGCGCGCCTGCCGCGACCGCTTCTCCTGCCCGGCGGTGGAACACCCCGGTCAGGGCCACGATCCTGGAGAACCCGAGCGCGTCGACCGCGCTCCATTCGCCCGCCGCCTCGCCGTAGATCCCCTTGGACGCCGCCATCAGCGAATACGGGGATTCCACTCCCTCGATGAATAGCGCGCCCGGTCGCAGCAGCAGATGCACTTCGCCGCTCACGCGTGCCTGCGAGGACAGCAGCAGCGCCTCGATGTCGCGGCATACCGGGTCGAGCAGCTGGCCTTCGTGCACCAGATCGCCGTAGGTCAGTGAAACGGTCTCCTTGATGCGCTGCTGGCGCGGCGTGAGCACCAGCTTCTCGAGTTCCCGGTGAGCGTTGAGTAGCACCTCGGCGGCCGGTGCTTCGAACGCCACCCGTCCCTTGGTGCCGATGATGGTGTCGCCGAGGTGAATACCGCGGCCGATGCCGAACGGTGCCGCCAGCGCCTCGAGCCGCTCGATGAGCGCGACCGGGGATAGCTGTGCGCCGTCGAGCCCCACGGGCAGTCCGTGCTCGAAGCGCACCGAGTGGCGCTCCGGATCGCGCGGGGAGGTGAACGCACCGGCCGAAAGCACCCAGGCGCTCTCGGGAATGCTGCCGCTGGAGGTCAGTGTCTCCTTGCCGCCGATGGTGACGCCCCACAATCCGCGATTGGTCGAATAGGCGGCGCCGTAGGGCGGCACGGGCAGCTGGCGGGCCTGCAGGTATTCGAGTTCCTCGCTGCGCTTGAATGCGCAATCGCGCACCGGGGCCAGGATTTCCAGATCCGGTGCCAGGGTGCGCAGCGCGACCTCGAAGCGCACCTGGTCATTGCCCGCCGCCGTGCAACCGTGCGCGACCATGTTGCTGCCGAGGTCGCGCGCGACGCGGGCGATGGTCTGCGCCTGCATCACGCGCTCGGCCCCGACGCACAGCGGGTAGAGCTGGCCGCGTCGCACGTTGCCCATGATCAGGAAGCGCAGCACCTGCTCGAAGTAGTCGGTGCGGGCATCGATCTGCCTGTGCTCGAGCGCACCGAGCGCGAGCGCTCGGGCACGCAGCGTCGCCGCGCCAGCCGCATCGATGCCACCGGTATCGACCGTCACGGTGATGACCGGGCGCTGGTGATGCTCCCTGATCCAGGGCACCAGGAACGAGGTGTCCAGGCCACCGGAATAAGCGAGGACGATGGGCGTGGCGCCCGGCGTGGTCGTAGTAGGCATGGGCACTCTCAGCTGCGGAACAGGGAATCGAGGCGTGCGATCAGGCGCTGCTGCGCGCGGGCATCCTGCGTCGCGACGAAGATGGTGTCGTCGCCGGAGATCGTACCGACGACTTCCGGCCACTCGGCCTTGTCGAGCGCGACCGCGACGCTGGGCGCGGCCCCGATCGTGGTCCGGATCACCGTGATCGAGGAGCCGGCGGGGCGCACGGCGCGCACGAACTGCGCGAGCGCGCCGAAGTCGCCGTTGGCGCGCGTGACTTCGTCCGGCGGCAGCAGGTAGCGGCCGCTCGCCTTGAGTACTCCCAGCTCGCGCAGGTCCCGGCTCACGGAGGATTGCGTGACCTCGAAGCCGTCGCGCCGGAGCAGCTGTGCGAGGTCGCTCTGCCGGCGCACTACCGCGCCGCGCAGGATGCGCATGATCGCGGTGCGACGGTCGAACTGTTGGCGGTCGGTAAGCATCGCGCTGCTACTGCATAAACTTGAATAAGTATGCATAAAAATGCACGACGACACAAGAGCCACCCCCGGCCTGGGATGCGCGCCGCCGCGGCGGGACGCTTCCCGACGATCCCGCGGCGCCTCCGCCGGTGGACACTACCGGGGCGCGGGCGCTTCGGTTATCTTCTGCGACGGCTACAAGAAACTCGTAGACGAGCGCCAAGCTACCGCGTCGTTCCAATTCTTCTTCAAGGGGACTCCCATGGCACAGCCGAACGTGCACGGCCGATTTGTCTGGCAGGAACTCAACGTGCAGGACACCGCGGCGGCTGCCGCCTTCTATTCGAAGGTCGTCGGCTGGCACACCCAGGTGCCGCCGGGAATGCCCGATTACACGATGTTCACGGCGGGCGGTGCGGGTGTCGGTGGCCTGCAGAAGCTCTCGGGGAATGCGCGGCCGCACTGGCTGCCTTACCTGGGCGCGCAGGACGTGGATGAGACGGCTACCGCGGCCGTGCGGCTCGGTGGCAAGCTCCTCCGGGCGCCGTTCGACCTGCCCACTGGAGGCCGCATCGCCGTGCTGTCGGATCCGCAGGGCGCCACCTTCGGCATCCATCATTCCAATCAGCCCGGGCCTGCGCCGGCTGATCCGAAGCAGCAGGGCCAGTTCTCGTGGCAGGAACTGGCAACGACCGACTACGAGGCGGCGTTCAAGTTCTATGGTGAGCTGTTCGGCTGGAAGGTCATGGACCGAATGACCATGGGTCCCTCCAACGTGTACCTGATCTTCGGATGGGATGGCCAGCAGCAGGGCGGTATCTACAAGCCGAGCAAGCCCGGCATGGCCACGCAGTGGCTGCCGTACGCGACCGTGACCGACATCGAGGCCACCGTCGCGACGGTCGCCAAGGCCGGTGGGCAGATCGTGCACGGTCCGGTGCCCGTGCCGGGCGGCGGACGTATCGCCCAGCTGCTCGACGCGGGCGGGGCGCTGTTCGCAGTGCACAGTTTCCCAAGCGCTGCGCCGGCGTCGGCGGCGCCCAAGCCGGCCGCCAAGCCTGCCCCGGCCGCGGCCCCCGCCAAGCCTGCTGCCGCGAAACCGCCGGCGGCCACGCCGGCCGCCGCGCCGAAGCCGGCGGTCGTTCAACCCGCTGCGAAGAGGGCCGCCCCAAGGAAGGCGGCGCCGAAAAAGCCCGCAGCGAAAAAGTCCGCAGCAGGGAAAATGGTTGCCAAGAAGGCAGCGCCGAAGAAGCCGGCCAAGAACAAGGCCAAGGCCAAGGCAAAGGCAAAGGCCAAGCCAAAGGCCAAGCCAAAGGCAAAGGCTAAGCCGAAGGCGAAGGCCCGGGTCAGCAAGCGCCCGGCAGCCAGGAGGGCCAGCGCGAAGCGGCGACCGGCATCGGCCGCGCGACGCAAGAAGTAGCGCGGCTTAGGTCAGCGCCACGCCCAGGGGGGCGCCCGGCGCTCCGCCTAGCGTTCGATCGTGAATACCAGGTCCGCGCTACGCTGCGTGCCGGCTTCGGTCTTTATGGTCCAGTGATCGCCGATCGTATAGCGCATCTTGATCGTGTTGATCGCCTCGACGAGGCCGACGCCATAGCTCACGTAGAGCCGAGGCGACAGGTAGCGCCCGAGCACCAGCGAGGTCTGGTTGGTCAGGTCCTGCTCGACTCCTGCCTCGATGTTGAAGCGGCCCCCTACCTGCTGCGCAAGGATCGCTCCACCCTGCATCAGTGCCTCGGAGCGAGCCGCGGACGCGCGGTTGGACGGATCCGTGTTGCTGTTCTGGACGCTCTCGAGCGAACCGCCGGCCAGCAGCAGCGAGACGATCTGCGACTGCGATACTTCCGGGTCGGAGAAAAACGTCATGCGCGGCGAGCGCAGCGTACCGCGTACATTCACGCCGGCCTTGATGTCGGGAAAGGTCTTGACGGCCCGCAGGTCCAGGCCTGGGTCGCCGATCAGTCCATTGCTGAACAGCAGCCGGCCGCGCTCGATATCGAGATTGCGGCCGTAGGCCAGATACTTGCCCTCCTCGACCTTGAGTTCGCCGCTGCCGCGGTTGATACCGGTATCGTCCGTCATCACGGAGATGCTGCCGCTCAGTCGGCCTGACAGCCCCAGCGTGTTGACCGTCACCCGCTCGCCAAGCACCAGCGTGATCGCGCTGAACACCTTGAAGGTATTCTCGCCGGTGGCGGCATCGCGCCCGACGATGACCTCATCGCTCGAGGGCAGCACGGCGTTGGCGAGATCGGCCGGTTCGATGCGTGCGTAGGGCAGGTTGATCTGCCCATTCACGTCGATGCGGGTGCCCTGCAGGTGTACGGTCACGTCGGGAGAGGCATCGACGCGCGCCTCGGGAATATTGATCAGGCGCAGGTCGGTGCCACGCAGGTGCAATTCGCCGGTGGGGACGCCCTGCAGCCAGCTGAGTTTGCCTTCGACGCTCGCGTGCCCATCCGAGCCGGCATTGGCATCCCCCTTGACGGCGAGGGAGTTGCCTCGAAGATGTGCATCGAAGTTCAGGTCGCGCAGGGAAAGGTTGATCTGATACGCATCGAGCTGCGCATCGCTGAGCCGCAGGTCGCCACTGAGTTCGGGGGCCGCCGCGGTTCCCGCCAGCGTCAGCTGGGCCGCGAGCCGGCCGCTGGCCCGATCGATCCGCGATACGTAGGAATCGATGAATCCTACCGCCGTGGTCTCGGCGCGCAGCTCGCCTGACATCGGCCAGTCGCGCCACGGGGTATCATCGCCGCCGTGGGCCTCGAGATGACCAGAAATGTTACCCGCGCTGCCGGCATCGAGCGCGAGGCTGGCCGTCAGCGCGCTCTGGTTCAGCGATGCCTCCACCTTCCCGGTGCCGAGCTGCAAGCGCTCCACCCGGCCGTTGCTGCCGTGCCGGGCGATCGCGGCGTCGGTCAGCTGGGCACTCAGCGAGCCATACCACGTTGACTGACTGCCGGCGGCGGCATCGATCTTGACCGTCAGCGTGCCCTCGTAATCGGTGGCGGCCGTCAGGCCGGCCGTGACCGTGCGCAGCGGCAAGTTCGTTGCGCTCAGCGCGACGCGGCGCTGCGCGTCGTTGAGCTGCGCGGCGGCGCACAGGCGCGCCGCCGCCGCGCGCAGGCAGAACTGGTCGAGCTGCAGGCGTGCGCCGGTGAGGCTCATGCCGGAAGGGGCCTCGAGACTCATCTGCAGCGCGGCGCCGTCACTGAGCTGCGCGTTCTCGAACTGCCCCTGCCACAGTCCCGCAGCGTAGCGTCCGTGGCCCCGCACGTTGAAGGACAGTCCCTCGGCGCGTGCATCGAGTTCGACGCTGTGCTCGGCCGCGGTACCCGCGGTTTTCAGAGCGAGGTGCTCGAAGACCCTGCCGGCGGCCCGCAGGCCAGCCACCCGCAGAGTCGTGTCCGCGCGTCCCGAGCCGTGCGGATCGAAGTCGATCAGGCCGTCGAGGCTGTCGAGCCGGACGGCATCCCAGGCGATGTTCCGCGCCTGCAGGGTCGCCTTGACGGTCGGGTCACGCAATTCGCCACGCAGGCTGCCGTGGGCATTGAGCCGACCCGAGACACCGGTGCGCAGCAGCCCGAGATCCGTGGCGTCAATTGCGAAATTCAGATCGAGCTGCGCCCCGAGCCGCCCGTCGAGCGCGACGTGCGTGGAGCCGAGCTGGACCCGTACGTCGTCGAACAGCCATGCGCCGTTGCGGCGTGCGACATGCGCATGGCCCTCGGCACGCTGGCCCTGGACCTGGCCGCTCAAGCCGGTGGCCTGCACGTCCAGCTCATTGCCGAGTCCGAAGCCCACTCCGGTGGCATTCAGCCCGAAGCCGATCCGGCCGCCGAGGCGCGAATTTCCCTGCGCAAGATTGAGGCCGGCGACGCTGCCCTGCATCTGCCAGCGCTGCCGCTGCGACCACGGCAGCCAGCCGTGCAGCTGGCCATGCCCGCCGAGCAGCGCGACCGTCATCAGCCGCGCATCCAGGCCATCGTGTGCGAGTTGGCCGCGAAGCTGCTGCACGTCGACGTTGACCAGGTCGGCGATGCGCAAGGAGCCCTGGGCGCTGAGCGCAAATGGCAGCTGTCCATCAAGGGTGTAGGTGCCGGACGCACTGCGTACGGCGGCATCAGCACGTTCCAGCGGCCAGCGGAAGTCAGTCCAGGTGCCCGACAGCGCGAGCCGCGGCCCGCCCGGGGCCAGGGTGACGCTGCCCTGAGCCAAGGCGCTGGCTCCCGAAGCGGAATGGTGCAGCCGCAGGCTCGACACGATGAGCGTGCGGCCGCTTACAGCGCCGGCGAAGTCGGTCGCGATCACGCCGGCGTTCAGACCCGTCGCATCCAGGCCGCCATGTGCCTGGAAGCCATGGCGGTCTCCCTGCAGCGCCAGGCCGCCGCTGATGAGTCCGAGCGCGCTGCCCGCTCCCCATACCGTGATGTCGAGACGCCGAACCTGGCCGTAGCCGTGCCAGTGCCAGGCGCCCGTGAGATCGAGCACTTCCCCGCGGAACTGGGCCAGGAAGGGCTCGGCGAATTCGGCATCCAGCGTGATTCCGCGCAGTGTGCCGTCGAATCGCGCGTTGATCGTCCATGGTGGCTGCCGAGGCGTCTGCCGCGTCGGCTGCGCGGAGACATGCAATGTGCCGTTCAGTCCCAACGGCCGCGTCGCCAGTAATTCGCCGCTGGCCTGCAGACCGATGCCGGCATAGTCCAGCGAGGTCGAATAGATCCGGATGCGGTCCGGATAGACCGCCCCGGTGGCCTGGACGCCCGAGCTGTCGAGCTCGACACCATTGGCTGCGATGAGCTCGAAGCGCTGGACGTCGACGCGCTCGGCATCGATTCGCATCAATGGCGGCAGGAACAGGGGGGAATGCTCGCGGCCGTCGTCCGGAACGCTGAGCGCATGGACCAGCAGCCGGCGTACATGGACTTCGGGTGCGCGGATGGTCTGCCAGGCCAGTGGCAGGATCGCGAGCCGGGCAGTGGCATCCTCGATCTCGATGTGGGCGCGCCGATGGTCGATGACAAGCTGGTCGACGTGCAGACCTCCGGCCAGCGTGCCGCTGACGCCGCGCAGCTGGATGTTTACCGGCCCGACGTGCCCGCTCAGTGCAGCCGCGATCAGCTGCAGGCCGCCCTCGGTGTAGCCGAGGTAATACAGTCCCGACAGCGGCACGGCGAGCAGCAGCACCAGGCTCCAGATGAACTGGATCCGGCGACGCGTGGTTGACCGGGGCTTCATAGTCGTGGGGAGATGTTCAGGTGCAGTCGCGGGCCCGGCAGACCAGGGAAGCCGGGGGCGCGCAGCGCCTGCGCGATGTCGATGCCTACCGTGATGACCGGCAGGCGCAGCCGAAAGCCGATTCCGGCCGACCAGGCCAGCGGATCGTTGAAATGGTCGATCGCATTGCCGCCGTCGACGAACACCGCGATGCCCAGATTGCGCGGCAGGTCGCGCTCCAGTTCCACCGTCCCGGTCGCGAGGTCCCGGCCGCCGACCTTCACCGGGACGCCCGTGCCAGGCGTCGCCCGCAGCGGTGAGAGATCGTCGAACGCAAAGCCGCGCACGCTGCGGTCGCCGCCCGCGAAGAAGCGGTACTGCCCCGGGATGTGCTCCACGTCATTCACGGTGCTGGCCCCGAGTTCGGTACGCAGCAGCAGGTGCCAGCGAGGTGCGAGATCCACGACGCGCTGCGCCTGCACGTCCAGGCGCAGAAAATTGGCGCGCGCGCCCAGCGCAGTGCTCGATCCCAGCAGCTGCACGTACAGCCCGCGGCTGAACAGAGCCTCTCCGAGGTACCCCTCCGGCACAGACGCGAACACGATGCCTGGCAGGACCAGATTGTCGATCTGACGGCCGCCGACCGGATCGGCGGTCACGGTATGCGCTGCGGTCACGGAGATGATCCGTTGCCAGCCGCCGAGGATCTGCGTCACGGCCGGCACGAAGGACACGTTGTTGGTCGTCACGTAGTCGCCATACTCCGCCTCCTGCCCGACCAGATCCAGCGACATCTTCTCGAGCGCCGGGTCACCAAACGGCACGTCGTAGCGCGCGTCGAAGGTCTGCTGGATCTGCGACACCTGCGCCTCCACGCGGAATCGATGCCCGTAGCTGTTCACGCGCGGCACGGTCCAGCTCGCGGTGCCGCGCGGTCCGGTATCGGTGCCGTAGCCGGCCCCGATCGAATAGCCGCGGCGCGAGTTGTTGGCGCTGATGTTGATCGGGACCGTGTGATGGAGCGGATCGCGCTCGCCAGCCTCGACCTCGACGGTCGAATAGTAGAGGCTGTCGTCGAGCGCGAACTGGGTGCGCAGCAGCAGCAACGCATTGTAGGGATCGCCCTGCCGATAGCGCAGAAAGCGGCGCACCACCTCTTCGCGCACCGCATGCTGCTCGATTGTCGTCTCGCCGAAGCGATAGCGTTCCCCGGTCTGCAGTTCCAGGAAGATGTCGGCCCGGTGGGTCGCGAGGTTCACGCGCATTTCACTGCGCAGCATCCGGGCGTCCAGGTAGCCGTAGGTCGCGGCGGCGCGCTCCAGGCTGCCCTTGAGCTGCTCATAGCCGGCATGATCGAGCCGCATTCCGCTGCGCAGTGCGCCGCTTGATCGGAGCTGAATGAATTCCGGGTCCTCGGCGCCCGGTCCGCCGACCACCACACTCACTGTGTCGATCAGCACCGGGACCCCGAGTTCGATGCTGATGCGTACGCGCCAGCGCCGGTCCCGGTCCGGCGGCTGCAGCGTCGAGGTGATCCGCGGCTCGTAGTACCCGAACGGACGTAGCGCCGTGCGGACCTCGTCGTCGATGCGGTTGTACAGGCGCTGGACCGCCTCGGGCTCGATCCGGTCGCGGTCCCGGTAGCGCTGCAGGCTCAGCAGGGCCAGCACGTTCTGCCGCAGCGCTCCCTCGACTCCGTCGATCTCGATGCGGATGTCGGCGCGGGCCGCGCGCACCGGCAGCAGCAGCACGGCGAGCGCGAGAGCGCCTGCCCAGGCGGCTCGGCGCCCGTTTGAGAATGAATGCATGGTCCCGCTCTAGAGTCGCGCCTTGCCGCTTCCGTTCCCGCCCCGCCCGAACGTGCGTGAGCGCGTCAAGCGGACGCGCCGTCCTCGTGCCGCAGCCACTCCTCGATCAGCCGCCGTGCAATCGTATGCCGCGGCGGCAGCAGCCCGTCGGGCGCCGCTCGCAGTTCGTCCGACCGGAACCAGCGTGCGTCCTCGAGTTCGTCATCCAGGCGCAGCGCGCCGCGCGCCCCGGTGGCATGAAAGCCCAGCATCAGCGATGCCGGGAACGGCCAGGGTTGGGAGGCGAAGTACCGGGCGCTGACCACGCGAACGCCCGTCTCCTCCTCGACCTCGCGCGCCACTGCTTCCTCGAGGCTCTCCCCCGGCTCGACGAAACCCGCCAGAGCGGAATAGCGGCCGGGCGGCCAGCTGGCCTGCCGGCCGAGCAGCGCCAGCGGGCCGTCGGTCACGAGCACGATGACGGCCGGGTCGATACGGGGAAAGAACGATGCGCCGCAGCTCGCGCGCGTACAGACCAGGACATGGCCCGCGCTGCGGGGCGTCGTGGCCGCGCCGCAGACTCCGCAATACCGGTGCCGCTCCCGCCACACCAACAGCGCTCGAGAGTAGGCCAGCAGGCGTGCCTCATCCTCCTGCAGCAGCCCCAGCAGCGGCCGCAGCTCCTCGTAGCGCGTTCCGGGAGGCGGTGCGTCGGTGCCATCGCCCGGCAGTTCCACCAGCACGCAGCGGTTACCGCGAAACCATCCAAGCAGTATCAGACGCGATTCGTCGATGTTCGCCAGATCCGCATGCTGCGCATCCACGAATGCGATGGTCGCAGCGGGCTCGAGCTGCATCAGGTGGGTAGTGCCGCGTGCCAGCAGGAACCGGGTTGCGGGGTCGAGCAAGGCTGCGTGCGCCCAGTCCCCGGCCACTCGCATCGCCCCGCGACGCTCGAGGAACGGTTCGGCTGGAAATGTGCTGGCGGCGGGCAGGATGCTCATGGCGACGCAGTGTTGCAGACGCTCCGCTGCGGCAGCAACCCCGCCGCCGGGCCGCCCGGTGGTTCGCCAGGGCGCTAAGCGCCGTCGCACACCGCGCAGCGCGGCGCGTGCAGCGCGCAGTGCTCGATCACGAGCACGGCCCCGCAGTCGCGGCAGGCGCCGAGCGCGAGCTCATCGCCGCGGGCGAGTGCCGTCAGCAGGTACACCGCGTGCTCGAAGCTCAACCCGGCCTGCGGCAGCAGCGCCCTGAACGTCTCGTAGGACTGGCAAAGCAGTTCGCCGCGCTGCAGTCCTGGCAGCGACCCGGCTGGCCGGCCGGCCGGCTGACCCGGCAGCGCGCCGGCGAGCCGATACAGGCTCGCGAGCACAGCGGCTTCCACGCGCGCGCGGGCCGTGCGCGTGAAGCGGGTGGCCTGCTGGGGCGATTTCCCCCGGTGGCGCCTCGGCGGCGCGCCGGGCGCGGCGCCCGGGTAGGAGCGGTAGAGCTTTCGAATCCGGTCGTCGGACAGTCCGGTCCAGGTCCGGATCGTGCGGGTGCGCGCCTCGTGGCGGATGAAGCGCAGCGCCACGTCCAGGCGGCGCTGGTCGCGGCTGTAGCGGTCGTCATAGATACGCATCTTGGCAGCTCCCGGTGCACAATGTTAGTTGTAACATATTTGGTGAGAATATCGCAGAAATGCCGTCGGCGTCCAAGCGGGAATCAGGCAGCATATCTGTCCCGCTTGTGGAGGAACCCCATGGAAGAGAATGGCATCGTGCCGGTCGTGCCGCCGGGTTCGACGGCGCGCTGGGACAGCGGCCTGCTGGCGCCGGTGACGGGCATCAATCAGGCGCTGCTCGAGTTGCTGTGCGCGCCCTCGCCGCTACGCCGCACCGCGCTCACGCAGCTGTGCTGCGGGCTCGATCCGGACGCGCGCTCGCGTCTCGCGCGATGTCCGTACGTGTTGCTCGACGCCGGCTTTGGCGCGCCGGAACTCTGGCCGCCGTCGGGGCGGGCGCCAGGCGCGGTGCGTGAGGCCAGTGCCTCCGGCGGCTACTTCAGCTCGCGGCAGGGCATTGCCCTGGTGCGTCGCACGCTGGTGTTCGCGTGGCACCTGGCGCGAGCGAACCCGTTCGCCGCACGCATACTGTTCGGCATGACCACACCGTGCGCTCCCGGTGTTGCCGCGAGCCGGCTGGAGGATCTCGAGGAGCTTGCGGAGCTGTGCCCGTCCTGGGTGGCGCCGCGCTGGGAGGCGCAGCCGCAGGTGTGGCGGCAGCTGGTGCATGCGGCCCGCGCCGGTCCGGTCTCGCAGCTGCGCCAGGCGCAGTTGCGCGGCCTGCAGCTGCTCGCGGCCGCCTGAGGCGCCGGCGGGGGCGGGGGACGCGGGCGGGCCGCAGCGCCGCGCGCGGCTGTGCTACCGTGCGCGCATTCCATGGGCCCAATGGAGCCGGCGAGCCATGCTTGCGCTCTCTACCCGCGAGCTGACCAAGACCTACCGCAATGGCGTACAGGCACTGCGCGGCGTCGACCTCGACGTCGAGCAGGGCGATTTCTTCGCGCTGCTGGGTCCGAACGGCGCCGGCAAGACCACGCTGATCGCGATCATCACCTCGCTGGTCAACAAGACCGGCGGCACGGCCAGCGTGTTCGGCTACGACATCGATAAGGAACTCGAGCGCGCGAAGTCCTGCATCGGCATCGTGCCGCAGGAACTGAACTTCAACCAATTCGAGACCCCGCTCACGATCGTGATCAACCAGGCCGGCTTCTACGGGATTCCGCGCGCGGTGGCGCGGGTGCGGGCCGAGCGCTACCTGAAGCAGCTGCAGCTCTGGGACAAGCGCAACAGCGCGGCGCGCGGCCTGTCCGGCGGCATGAAGCGGCGACTCATGATCGCGCGCGCGCTGATGCATGAGCCCCGGCTGCTGATCCTCGACGAGCCGACCGCGGGAGTCGACATCGAGATCCGCCGCACCATGTGGGACTTCCTGCGGGAGATCAACGCCAGCGGGACCACGATCATCCTGACCACGCACTATCTCGAGGAAGCCGAGACGCTCTGCCGCAACATCGCGATCATCAACAAGGGCGATATCATCGAGCGCGATCGCATGGGCAACCTGCTGCTGCGACTGCATACCGAGACATTCGTGCTCAACACGCGCGGAGTGCTGGACGCCGCGCCCGAGACGCCGGGTTTCGCGCTGCGAATGATCGACGCGCACACGCTCGAGGTCGACGTGTCGAAGGATCAGAATCTGAACGAGCTGTTCGCGCTGCTCTCGCAGCGGCGGATCGAGATCCTGAGCATGCGCAACAAGGTGAACCGGCTGGAGGAGATCTTCATGCGCCTGGTGGAGAATCGCACGGCCGCGGGAGCAGCGGGGTAGCGGATGGACGACGCCACTGCAACAGCTGCCGGTAGCGGGCCGCCCTCGATGGCGAGGATCCGGTGGATCGGATTCAGCACGATCGTGATCCGCGAGTATGGCCGGATCGTGCGTATCTGGGGCCAGACGCTGGTGCCCTCGGCCGTCACTGCGATGCTGTATTTCGTGATCTTCGGCAATCTGATCGGTCGACGCGTCGGACCAATAGCCGGCTTCGACTACAAGCAGTACATCGCACCGGGTCTGATCATGATGGCGATCATTACCAACTCCTACGGCAACGTCGTGTCCTCTTTCTTCGGCGCCAAGTTCGGCAAGCACATCGAGGAGCTGCTGGTCTCCCCGCTTCCCGCCTGGATCATCGTAGCCGGCTACGTGACCGGCGGGCTGGTTCGCGGACTGCTGGTCGGTCTGGTAGTGATGGTGGTCTCGCTCGTGTTCGCCCGCCTGGAGGTCCACCACCTGGCCGCGATCGTCGCCGCCGCGTTGCTGACCTCCTCGGTGTTCTCGCTGGCCGGATTCATCAATGCGATCTACGCGCGCAACTTCGACCAGATGAACTGGATCCCGACCTTCGTGCTCACGCCCCTGACCTACTTCGGTGGCGTGTTCTACTCGGTCACCATGCTGCCGCCGTGGGCCCAGAAGGTGTCATTCGTCAATCCGATCCTGCACATGGTCAATGCGTTCCGCTATGGCTTCCTCGGAGCCTCCGACGTGCACGTGACCGGTGCCTTCGTACTGATGTCGGTGCTCGCCGTGGCGATGTTCGTGTTCGCGGTGTCGCTGCTTGATCGCGGCGTGGGCGTGCGCGACTGAGGCGCGTTCCGCGTTATGATCGTGCCGGCTCACTGAACGAGCACTGCGTCTCATTGTCACGGGAGCTTCACACGACGGTCACGAATTCATCCCCACCGATGTCCTAGGGTGCCAGCCATGACCCGCACCCAGCACATCGTGGCCCGGTTCGACATCGCGGAATACCGCCTGTGCCGCGGCATCAATCGTGGTGCCGGACTCAGATCACTGCGCGTGGCGATGCAGGTGGCGAGCCGGCTCGGGGATGGTCTGGTCTGGTACGCGTTGATCGGACTGCTGCCGCTGCTCTATGGTCGGATCGCGGTTCGGCCGGCGATGGTGATGGCTGTGACCGGATTGCTCGGGGTGCTGATCTACAAGTGGCTCAAGCACCGCCTGGTGCGCGAGCGTCCCTTCATTCGCCATCCAGGCATCACGCTGGCGATGCCACCGCTGGACCGATATAGCTTTCCTTCCGGCCATACGCTGCACGCCGTGGCATTCACCTGGCAGGCCGTCGCCTGCTTTCCGGAACTGGGCTGGGTGCTGGTACCGCTGGCGACGCTGATCGCGGCTTCGCGGGTCGTGCTCGGATTGCACTATCCCAGCGATGTGCTTGCCGGCGGAGCGCTCGGTGCGGGGCTCGCGACAGTGGCGTTGAATTTCATATAGCACGAGGCGGCCGCGTCGCCACGCCCATGCGGGTGCTGTTCATATCGGACGTCTACTTTCCCCGCGTCAATGGGGTCTCCACGTCGATACGCACGTTCCGTGGCGACCTTGCTGCCCACGGTGTCGAGACGGTGCTGGTCGCACCCGCCTATGGCGCCGGATCCCCGCCGGACACGGAAGCGGGCGTATGGCGCGTCGCGGCCGGCCGCGTGCCCGGGGATCCCGAAGACCGCCGCATGAGACGAGCCTCCCTGCGCGACACGCTCGGCCAGCTCGCCACCGGGCATTTCGACCTGGTGCACGTGCACACTCCGTTCCTGGCGCACTATGGCGGTGTGCGCTTCGCGAGTCGCGCGCACATCCCGGTGGTCGCGACCTACCACACGCTGTTCGAGGAGTATCTGCACCATTACGTGCCGCTGCTGCCAAGGTTCATCGGCGGCGCGCTGGCCCGGCGCTTCACGCGCTCGCAGTGCGCGCAGCTCGGTGCCATCGTCGCGCCCTCCGAGCCGATGCGCGCACTGCTGCAGTCCTACGGAGTCACGACCCGCATCGAGGTGATCCCGACCGGTCTGCCGGCGGACCGCTACGTTCCGGGCGACGGCCGGCGCTTTCGCGAGCGCTTTGGGGTAGCGACCGACCGGCAGCTGCTGCTGTACGTCGGGCGCGTCGCGCACGAGAAGAACATCGACTTCCTGGTCCACAGCTTCGTCGCGCTGCGCAGCTCCTGCCCGCGTGCGCTGCTGGCGATCGCCGGGGAAGGGCCGGCCCGCGAGCACCTGCGCGCACTGGTAATGCGCCTCGGAATCTCGCAGGACGTGCTGTTCATAGGCTACCTGGATCGCGAGCGCACGCTGGCGGACTGCTACGCGGCAGCCGACGTGTTCGTGTTCGCCTCGCGTACCGAGACGCAGGGACTGGTGCTGCTCGAGGCGCTCGCCCAGGGCCGTCCTGTGGTATCGACCTCGCACCTCGGCACTGCCTCGATCCTGCAGCCGGGCTGCGGCGCGCGGGTCGCGCCCGACCGACCGGACGCCTTCGCCCGGGCGGTGCTCGACGTCCTGGACGATCCGGCTCGCGCGGCGCGTCTGTCCTCGCAGGCGCGCTCCTACGCCCAGGGCTGGAGTTCAGCACTGATGGCGCGCCGGCTGGCGAATTTCTACGGCGAACTGCTCGACCGCGACACGGCCGCCGACGTGCTGGCGGCTTCGGGGTAGCCATGGCGCTTGGGAGGACCGCCCGCGGCCGGAAGTCGATGCGAGCATGCCGCCATGGTTGCGGCCATGCGTTAATATCGGAAGCTCAAGCGTCCCTGAAACAAGAGCGGATCCGGTATGACGGCACGACGTGCGCTGGTGGTCGACGATTCCAGATCGGCGCGCGCATTCTTGAGTCGCGTGCTCGAGCGCTACGACATAGCCGTGGATGGCGTGGAGTCTGCCGAGCAGGCGATCGAATATCTCACGCATCAGCGGCCGGACGTGATCTTCATGGATCACCTGATGCCGGGCATGGACGGTTTCCAGGCGGTGCAGGCGATCAAGAACAACCCACGCACGGCCACGATCCCGATCATGATGTACACCTCGCAGGAGGGCGAGTTGTATCTCAGCCAGGCACGGGCGCTGGGCGCCATCGGAGTACTGCCCAAGCAGATACGCCACACGGATGTCGCCAAGGCGCTCGAGCAGCTGCGGCTGATCGACGATCTGCGGCCTGAATCCGAGTCCACGGACACCCAGGGCGAGGTACTGCCCACCGACAACACCCCGCCGCTGGACGTCACGTTGAACGAGCGCCGCTCGCCGCAGCGGCCGCCATTGCCGGCACTACCGCCGGAGCTGCGCGCAATCATCGAGGGGATGTTCTCGCACCAGGTGCAGGAGCTGCGCCGGCTCGTGATCGACAACCTGGAGAGTCACGCGGATCGCATCGTCAGTGATGTGCGGCTGATCATGCAGGAGCAGGTCTCACCCTCGCCGCCGGCCGTACCGGTCCCGCTGCGGCGCCGGGCGATGCATGCCGGGCTGTGGGTCGGAGCTGCCGGCCTGGTACTCGCGGCCGCCCTTGGCCTGCAGTGGATCAACGAGCGCCGCGGCGCACAGCAGTTGCACGCGCAGCTCGATCAGACGCGCCGGCAGCTGGCCGACACGCAGCAGAGCCTGCAGACGCTGCAGGCGGCGGACGCTGCCGCCGCGGCCAGTGCCGCCGCGCCGGCGAGCGACCCGGAGTCGCAGGCCGCTGCCGGCGCCCAGGGCACCTCGATGATCGACTCCGTACCCTTCGGCGAAACACCCCTCTCCGGCGTCCGGCTGGAGCACATTCAGGCCCTGCTAGCGCGGCTCGCGGCGCAGGGCTTTCGCGGCGTGGTCCAGATCCGTACAGTGCCCGGCCGCTTCTGCCTGGCGGCAGGCGCAGCGGGCCTTCCCGCGCCTGCGGCCGAGGCCAGCCCGTACTCCAGGTGTGACCAGGTCAGCACCTCGCGCGAAGACAACGGCTCGCCCAGCCAGCGTCAGTCAGTGGCATTCGCGAATATGATTGCGACTGCGCGCGCCAGCGCTGCCGGCCGGCTCGATATCCAGATCAACGCCGGCAGCTCCGATGAAGTACTCACCCCCTATCCGCCCGTGAGCGATGGCCTCACCGCCGGCGAATGGAACCGCGCCGCGGCCGCCAACAACCGGGTGGAAGTGCGCTGGCAGGCCGAGCACTGAGCGCACCGGCGCTGGCCGTCGGCTTTGATCCGCCCGGCTGGCTGCACAACGCACATCTGCAGTCGACCCTCGACAGCCTGCCGCCACGCCGCGGCTGGGCGCGGCGCCGGGCTCGCGCACTGCTGGACGGCGCGCAGGAGCTGCTGCTCGAGTGCGGCGAGGGCGTACGCCTGCAGGGCCACTACACCGCGCCGCCACCGCCAGGCGCAGGCCCAGTCGCGCCACGCCTGGCCGTGTTGCTGCACGGCTGGGAGGGCAGCGCCGAATCGAGCCAGGTACTGTCGGTCGGCGCGCTGCTGCACGCGCGCGGTTACGGCGTGGTGCGCCTGAATCTGCGCGATCACGGCGCGACGCACCACCTGAACCGCGAGATCTTCCATTCCTGCCGCCTGCCCGAGGTAGTCGGCGCGCTGTGCGCGCTGCGCGCACGATTTCCGGCGGCACGGCTCTATCTGGCCGGCTATTCGCTCGGCGGCAACTTCGTGCTGCGTGCCGCCGCATATCCGGAGGCGCCAGCGGGGATCGCCTGCGCCGTGGCGGTCTCCCCCGTGCTCGATCCGGCCGCGACGCTGCTGGCCATGGAGCGGGCCTGGCCGCTCTACCGGCGTTTTTTCGTACGACACTGGTCCGCCTCGCTACGCCGCAAGCAGCGCGCGTGGCCGCAGGTACATGATTTTGAGCCCGTGCTGCGGCTGGCGGACCTTCGGGCGATGACGGCGGCGCTGGTGCGCACCACTACGGACTTCCCGAGCCTTGCGGCCTATCTGAACGGATATGCGCTGACGGGCTCGAGCCTCGCGCAGCTGCACGTGCCCGCATGGCTACTGCTCGCGGATGATGATCCAATCATCCCGCCAGCCGATCTCGCGCGCCTCGCGCGCCCCGCAGGGCTTTCGATTCTGCGCTCGCGCTTCGGCGGCCACTGCGGCTTCATCGATGACCTGCGGGGCCCGAGCTTCGCCGACCGCCTGATCCTCGAGCAGTTCGAACGCCACGTCTGAGGGCCTGGCTGCGCCGCCTGGCTGCGCCGTTCAAGGCGCGGTACCCGCTCCCTGCTGCGAGCGCAGGGCCTCGCTGAGTTCGAACACCGCCATGGTCTCGATGTAGTCCGCGCCGCGCCCGGCCAGTGTCAGTGCCAGCGGCAGCGCCTCAACCTCGTAGATGACCCAGCGCCAGGGACCACGCCACAGCGTGCCGCTGGTGGGAAGCTTCTGGTGGTCGCAGAACAGAAACTCCGGCTGCAGGGCCTCGAACTTGAGACGGCTGTGCGCGTCGTAGGTGCCGAGTACCCAGCCGATCGGCAGACCTCCGAGCTGACGGGCACGGAACACGGTGGCCAGGTCGAACGAGATTACGACGCACTGCGTGCGTACCGGCCGCAGGGTCTCGAGCACGCGCGCGACGACCTGGTCATGCCCGAAATGCACCAGGCTGGCGCGCTTGATCTCGACGAACAGCGTTACCTCGGGCCGGCCTTCGAGCAGGCGCAGCACGTCACTGAGCAGCGGGATGCGCGTGCCCCGGAACCGGTCGCCAAAGCGCTGCGGCTCGCTCGCGTCGATCTGCGCCAGACGGCTCGCGGGATGCTCGAACACGGTGCCGCGTTCGCCCGTGGTGCGCTCGAGCCGGTGGTCGTGGATCACGACTGGAATGCCGTCTGCGGACAGCTGGACGTCGAGTTCGAGGAACCGCAGGCCCAGCCCCAGCGCAGAGGCGAAGGCGGGTATCGTGTTTTCAGGAAATTCGCGAGCGTTGCCGCGATGGGCGACGAGATGGATCAGTCGTGCATTGTTCAAGCGGGCATCCGTGCACTGGCGCCGCCTGATTATAGCCAGCCTCAGCCGCCGTGGCGTTTCTCCTCGAACTCCACCAACGGCTCATCGCCGGTGACCGTGATCTCGCCATCGATCGTCGCCCCGCGCGCCATTGCGATCGAGCGCGCCGCGACGCGGCCGCGGATCACCGCAGTGGCCGCGATCTCGAGGCGGTCACTGACCGTGATGCTGCCATCGATGTGCCCGGCGATGGCGGCGCGGTGGGCTACGATGTCCCCTTCCCAACGGGCCGCCGGTGCGAGCGAGAGTTCGCCGCCAATGCGGCCGAAACCCCGGACCGACGCACCGCACATCAGCGCGCCCGGTGTTTCAACGTCACCCACGATGACGCAGCCCTCGGCGAGCAGCGAGGGCGTGCCGCCGAGGCGGTCGAGCAAGCGGCGGCGCGGCGCGTCGTTCATGCGGCATCCAGCATAGGTATTTTTCCTCCGTGGCAAACAGTCTGCGCTCAGCGACGCCCTGCGGCCAGCTGTCGGTAGACTGCTACAATGCTGTGCCTGGGCGCCACCGGAGAAACTCTGCGATGAGGATGGACGCGATCGGATGGATGAGCGCGTTCGCGCTCGGACTTGCGCTGGCCGGATGCAGCAGCGAGAGCTCGGACTGGAAGTCCGCCGCAGCGGCCGATACCAGCGAGGCCTACCAGCAATACCTGCAGCAGCATCCGACCGGCGCGAATGCCGAACAGGCCAGGACTCACCTGAAGCAGCTGCAGGAGGATCGCGACTGGCAGAGCGCTTCGAGCGCCGACAATCGCGCGGCCTACGAGCAGTTCCTGGCCCAGCATGCTGACGGCAAATGGGCGCAGGAGGCACGTATCCGCGTCGAGAATTTTGCTCAGGGTGGAAGTGGCGGCGTGCCGACGGCCGCCGTACCAGCACCGGCTTCGCAGGCCGCTTCCGCGCCCGCGACGCCGACGCCGATGCCGAAGCCGCAGCCGGCGGCTAGTGGCACCCATTCTGAGCGCGTCGCCAGCACCGCAGCAAAGCAGGGCAAGAAGGGGCACGTCGCGTCCGGCAGTGCCGCGCACCTGGTGCAGCTCGGTGCGTTCAGCAGCCAGGCCCGGGCGGAGTCGCAGTGGAAGGTCCTGCAGGCCAGATTCCCAACCCAGCTCAAGGCGATGCAACCGCGCTACGTGGCTGCCCATGCAAAGACGAATCATCTGGTGCGCCTGCAGGTCAGTGTGCCGTCGGCAGCCGGCGCGCGGGACCTGTGCGCAGCACTTCACAAGCACTCCCAGGCCTGCGTGCCGATCACCGCCTGACCACTGCGTCAGCTTTCGGCGCCCGACGGCCAGTGACTGACAATTCTTGTCAGTGCCATGTCATCGGTACGACCCTCTATAATTATAAGCTATTGAT